>VFQS010003676.1_pt1 | contig 11606 bp, 7 predicted proteins | sample 3512361 | NCBI WGS metagenome assembly VFQS01 (sample SAMN10412375, study PRJNA504923) | tailings metagenome | isolation source: Relicate 1 Philex TSF3 active mining | place: Philippines | reverse complement strand
AAGGCGCAGTATGGGCGAAAAAGGGCCTTTTTGACCCCTTGATGATTCCCCGCTAACAAGTCTATTATACCGCCACGACTTCCCGGAAGTACGCATACGTGCGTTTGAGGCCTTCGCTGCGGGGGACGCTCGGTTCCCACCCCAGAATAGCGCGGGCGCGGGTGATGTCCGGCTGCCGCACCTTGGGGTCATCGGCGGGGAGAGGGCGATAGTCAATGAACGCCTTGGGGTTGCCCACCAACTCCAGGATTTCTTTAGCAAAATCGAGGATAGTGGTCTCGTCGGGGTTGCCGATATTGACGGGGAGATGATAATCGCTCATCAGCAGCCGGTAGATTCCCTCGACCAGATCGTCCACGTAGCAAAAGGAGCGCGTCTGGGAACCATCGCCGAATACGGTCAGTCCTTCCCCCCGGATAGCCTGAGAGAAGAATGCGGGTAGGGCGCGTCCGTCTTCTACGCGCATACGCGGACCATAGGTATTGAAAATCCGGATGATACGCGTATCTACCCCGTGGAAGTTGTGATAGGCCATGGTGATCGCCTCCAGGAAGCGCTTGGCCTCATCGTACACCCCTCGCGGGCCCACGGGGTTCACATTGCCCCAGTAATCCTCCGATTGCGGATGGACCATAGGATCGCCATATACTTCGGAAGTCGAAGCCACCAGAATACGGGCTTTTTTCTCCCGGGCCAGGCCTAGCAAATTATGGGTTCCCAAGGCGCCCACTTTGAGGGTCTGGATAGGCATTTTCAGGTAGTCTATCGGACTGGCCGGCGAGGCGAAGTGAAGGATATAATCCAGCCTGCCGGGCACATGCACGAAGCGGGTGACGTCGTGGTGATAGTATTCGAACTCTTTTAATGGAAATAAATGTTCGATATTGTGCAGGTTTCCAGTGAGGAGGTTATCCATGGCGATAACATGGAATCCCTCTTTAATAAACCGGTCGCAGAGGTGGGAACCCAAAAAACCCGCCCCTCCTGTTATGAGAACTTTTTTCACTTTAAGAAAGATATTATACTTGTTGCGCGGGGGCATCGAGGGATTAAAAAGGCCCTTTTTTGACCACACTGTGCCTTTTTTCGGTCATATAGCACCGCTATACTCCCTCAAAAAGACTTCGTGTGGACAAAAAAGACTCTTTTCTCCCTCCTCTCTGACCCCACGCAAAAAGTATATGTGTAAATAAAGCCCAAATTTACTTTTTTTACAGCGATATATTGAACTATATGCGTTTAATGCGTGAAAAAGCATGCCTTTCAGCCCCTAGTTTTGTTGTATGGTTATGAAATACCGATACCTTAGCTCTTTCACCTTGTGGTTCCTGCTTGCTGTCCTTGGAAAGCCCCCATTGTGTGCCCAGGACAGCAACGCGGTGGTGCTCTTCACCCTTCATTACGGCGCATTCCTGCCTTTTGGTGATATGGGGCAACGCTTTGGTCCGGGGTTCAGCCCGGGTGCAGAGATACAATGGCTCGGCCCTTCCAACTGGACAGCCGGACTGCAAGGGTCTTTCCTCTTTGGTGCACAGGTCAAAGAGGACGTGCTGGCCAACCTTCGCACCGGGGAGGGGTATATCATCGGGAACGACCGCTTGCCGGCCGATCTGCAGCTCCGCATGAGAGGTGCCTATCTGGGAGGGCTGGCAGGCAAGCTTTGGCCTTTGGGCGGCAGCCACCGCTCGGGAATCCGCTTTAGCCTCGGGGCCGGATGGCTGCATCATTTTATTCGCATCCAAAAAGACCCTTCCCGCTACGTCGCACAGGTCGAAGGCCCGTATGGACGGGGCTACGACCGACTGGCAGGCGGCCCTGCAGGGTACCAGTGGCTGGGCTATGAGGTACACCGCAACAACGGGCAGGTAAACCTCTACATAGGCCTGGAAATCCTGCTTGCCTTCACCCAACCGCTGCGCGATTACCAGTTCGACCTCCGCGGGCCGGAGGTCGGGAGGCGGCAGGAAGGCTTCATCGGGCTGCGGGCGGGCTGGGCCCTGCCCTGGCAGTTTGGGAAACGCACTCAAATCTGGTATTAACGCATATCCTTTTTTTCATGCAACTCCTGTATAGCATCGGTATATATCTCTATCTGGCGGGAATTTATATCGCCCGTCCCTTCCTCTCGAAAGCCCGGGCATGGGTCGCCGGCCGCAAACACTGGGAAAGCCACCTGCACAGCGCCATGGCTCCTGCCGCAGCCTCCGGGAGAACGGTGGTATGGGTTCACTGCGCCTCCCTCGGCGAGTTTGAGCAGGGTCGCCCGCTCATGGAAGCCATCCGGCAACAGCACCCCTCCTCCTTTATCCTGCTCAGCTTTTTCTCCCCCTCCGGCTACGAGGTGCGCAAAAACTACCCGCTGGCAGATGCGGTGTGCTATCTCCCTGGCGATACGCGGAGCAATGCCCGCCAATTCCTGCATATAGTCCACCCAGACGTAGTGATTTTCGTAAAGTACGAGTTCTGGTTTCATTTCCTGCAGGCGATGCGAAGCGCTGCAATCCCTGCCGTCCTCATCTCGGCCCGCTTCAGGCCCTCGCAGGTATTCTTCCGTCCTTACGGCGCCTGGTTCCGTAAACAGCTCGGTGCCTTCCGGCACTTGTTCGTGCAGGATGGAGAAAGTGCCCGGGTATTGGAAAAATTCAGTATGGAAGGTATCGTGTGTGGCGACACCCGGGTGGATCGGGTACTTGCCATAGCAGAGCAGAAACAGGAATTCCCACCCGTAGCTGCTTTTTGTGCGGACCATCCCACTCTAATCGCCGGCAGCACCTGGCCTCCCGATGAACAGCTCCTCTCCCGGCTCTATCAATCCCCTGATTTTAAGGGGTGGAAACTGGTAATCGCCCCCCACGACATACGCGAAAACCGGGTGCAGCAAGTGATGCGCAGCTTCCCCGGAGCGATGCGCTACTCGCAGTATACCGCCGACCGCAGCCCGGAGGCCCGTGTACTGGTCATAGACAATATCGGCATGTTGTCGAATTTGTACCGATATGGGCGCATAGCCTGGGTCGGCGGAGCATTCGGCAAAGGGCTGCACAGCATCCTGGAGCCGGTCGCCTTTGGCCTCCCGGTATTTTTCGGGCCTCGTTACCATGCATTCCGGGAAGCAGTGGAGCTGGTGGAAAGCGGTGCTGCACAGGTATTGCACAGCCGTGACGATATACCGGGCACGTGGCGGCGCTGGCAGGAGGCCCCGGACTACCAGCGGGCTTCGGAGGCTGCCCTGCGGTATGTAGAGCGCCAAAAAGGGGCAACCGCAGCCATTATGCAACGTCTGGAACCTTTTTTTACCCCAAAATGAGTACGCGCCTCCTCTGACTCCCTTTTCATAAAAAGCGGATAGCCTCGCACTACAGCAAACGCAACCACAATATGCTTTCAGCACAGGAATTATTCGATCGCTTCAACGAACTCAATGTACTCATAGTAGGCGATGTCATGCTCGACCGATACCTTTCCGGCGAGGTGCGCCGCATTTCACCGGAAGCACCAGTGCCGGTCGTGCAGCTCGCACACAGCGAAGATCGCCTCGGCGGGGCGGCCAACGTAGCCCTAAACCTCCGCGCCCTGGGCGCTACTCCCTACCTGTGCAGCGCCATCGGCCAGGATGCCGATGGCGGGGTCTTTACCGACCTGCTCCCCGCGCACAACCTGCCCGCAGAGGGCATCCTTCCCCTTGCCTCGCGCATCACTACCGTAAAAACAAGGGTTATGGCCGGCGCACAGCACCTGCTGCGCATTGACCGCGAGATGACCCAGCCCCTCGCCAGGGAAGAAGAAAGTGCTTTCCTGGACAGATTCCGGCACATCCTGGAAAGCCGTACCATACACGTCGTATTGTTGCAGGACTACAACAAAGGTATACTTAGCGCAACCGTCATCGCAGCCGTCCTGGAAGAGGCACAAAAGCGAAGTATCCCCACCACTGTGGATCCCAAAGATCAACATTTCTGGGCCTACCGGGGCGCTACGTTGTTCAAGCCCAACCTGAAGGAAATCCGCGCCCAGTTGCCCCAGACCGTCGAGCCTGACCTCCAGTCCCTGCAAAGGGCAGCCGCACAAATCCACGAAAAACTGGGTAACGCCCTTTCCATGATCACCTTATCTGAACATGGGGTCTTTATCTCCGACGAGCGACAATCGCTACTCCTGCCCACCCAGGTCAAGCACGTGGCCGACGTCAGCGGGGCCGGCGATACGGTCATCAGCGTCGTATCCCTGGCACTGGCCCTCGAAGTTGATTTACACACCCTGGCCGCCCTCGCCAACCTGGCCGGCGGACAAGTGTGTGAGAAAGTAGGGGTCGTACCCGTGGACAAACAGCGCTTACTGCACGATTTTTTACTTTTTCAACGTTCATAGCTTTGAGTAAAGCACCGCGCACGTAAAAAACCCCGGCATTTCCGTAAAAGCCCATGTGAAATCTTAATTTTGAATCCATAAACAGACTGACTTACATCAATTCCAAAAATTCGATTAAATGAACGCTTGCTACACCATCGGCCGCCTCGTCGGCTGTTTCCTGCTCGCTGCCTTCGCCCTCCTGCAACCGGCAGCAGCTCAGACCCCCTTCTTCACCGAAACGTTCGGCGATTCCGCGAAAACCGTTTCTCAATGGAAGCACGGCGGCACCAACAGCGGTCCCGAACGCTGGAAATGGAGCAAAGATGCCACCGGAGACTTCGAAGGACAACCCAATTTTGCCTCCAAAACGGCTTCGAACGGCTTCGTCTATTTCAACTCGGATGAAAATGGGGACAACCAGCACGACGTGCACATCACTTCGCCCGCCCTCAACTGCAGTGGCCAGGCTAAAGTATTCCTGCGCTTCGAAAACCAATACGCCTACTTCTCCCAACCCGCCAACTCGATCGTCCAGGTCGGCGTCTCAACAGACGGCACCAACTTCACCTATACGCCCGTGCTCACCAACGTGCCGCGCAACGATGTATCGCAGGCTATACAAGTACAAAACCTCGACATCAGCGCCATCGCAGCCAACCAGCCCAATGTATTCATCCGCTTCCGCTGGCAGGGGCAGTTCGAATACGTCTGGCGCGTGGACGATATTTCCCTCTTCGCCGCCAACCCCCAGGCAAACTTCGACCTGACCATCTCCGAACCCCTGGTGGCCCTAAACTACTCGACCCCGGTAAGCCAGGTGGATACCATGTTCGCCCTGGGAATCATCTCCAACAAAGGCCTGCAAAACCAGACCGCCATCAAGGTCAATCTGGACGTGAAAAGCACCAATAAACAAACCTTCACCAAAACCGAAACCATCACTGCCCTCAACAGCCAGGCCCAGGATACTTTCCTGCTCGAAAACCTCTACGTGCCCAGCGATACGGGACTCTACACCGTACGCATGTCGGTCAGCTCCGCACAAACCGACCAGGATACCAGCAACAACTCGCTCACGGCTGGCTACTTCGTCAGCCCCAGCTTGTTCGCCAAAGACGATGGCCGCCTCGCCGGTGCTACCCGCCCGGAAAAAGTATCCGGCGACCTATGGGAAATCGGCAACCTGTACGATATCGTCAACGATGGCTTCCAGGCCTACGAAGCCTCCTTCTCCGTGGCCAGCAACAGCAACGCACACCATGGAAAATCTGTCTCGCTACTCCTGTACCGCATCGACGAGAATAACGACGCCAAATTCGACGACGCCGACCTCAAAATTGTGGGCTACGGCTTCCACAACTTCACCAACGAAGCCAACTACTCCCTGATTACCACCCCCTTGCTGGATATCAATACCAACGACCAGGGCGTGCGACTCGACAAAAATAAGTCCTATATCCTCGTCGTCCAGTATGCACCCGATATGTTTGTGCCCTACAGCGGCTTAAAATACCCGTACAACGTCATCGCTACGGTGGTTAAAAACGGCGAATGGTTCCTCGGTGGCTTTGGTGACGGCGTAACAGCCATCGCGCGCATGCGCATCCGCAAAAACCCGACCACCTCAATCAAAGAGCCCCAGCTCGCCGAAAGCCAGTTGAACCTGTTCCCCAACCCGGCAACCCGGGAAATCACAGTGGAACTGGACCTTCAAAAGAGTTCCGCACTGGTGGAAATCCGCGTTGTGGACGTAGCCGGCCGCACCGTCCTCGCCCAACAATACGAGAACCTGCAAAATGGCAACTTCCAATACGACGTCAGCAATCTGGTCAATGGGACCTATTTCCTCCACGCCCGCACGGAAGAGGGCACCAAGACCAAGCGGTTCTTGATTGCCCGATAAGCTTTATTCTAATAGAGAGAAGGCCCGGCAGCGATCGCTGCCGGGCCTTCTCTATTAAAGCAAGAAACCTACCCCAACTGGGCCAATGCCTCCTGCAGCGTCTTCACTTTGGCTTCGCCGTCTTCCATCTTTTGGCGTTCGCGGGCCACTACATCGGCCGGGGCGCTGCTCACAAAGCGTTCGTTGCCGAGTTTTTTCTGTACCGAGGCGACAAAACCCTGGAAATACTCCAATTCTTTTTGCAGACGAGCGCGCTCTTCTTCAGCGTCAATCTGCTTTTCGAGCACGAGGAAAAGCTTCTCGGTGCCGGCCAGAAAAGCTATGCTGTTGGGCACGCTATCCCCCTGATGCAACTCCAGCGATTCCAGGTTGCCCATTTTTACGATCATTTCCCGGATCCCCGTTATGCCAACCCATTGCAGGGACAGCGGAGTTTGTTGGATGTAGGCCTCGAGAGCGTCTTTCATCTTTACCCCGTTGTTGTTGCGCGCCTCGCGGATGCCGGCAACGGCCTCTTTTGCACGCTCCACCGCGGCGATGAGTTCCTTGTCGTAATCCCCGCTTTGGGGATATCTACTCACCACACAGTCCTCCCCTTGTGCCCGGTCGCGGAGCTGGTGCCAGATTTCTTCCGTCACAAAAGGCATGAACGGGTGGAGCAGAACCATCATGGATTCGAAGACCTCCCGCGTTGCCTCGAGCGTTTGCCCAGACACCTGCGCTCCCTGGGCCGGTTTTATCATCTCCAGATACCAGGAGCAGAAGTCGTCCCAGATAAATTTGTACAGCGCCATAAGCGCTTCCGACAAGCGATAGTCGCGGAACAAATCCTGCACCTGCGCCACGGTCTGGAGCAAGCGCTGGCGTATCCATGCCGTGGCAAGGGCTTCTACGGGCCCTTCTGTAGCGTCGGCTGCTTCCCAGCCTTTCACCAGGCGAAGGGCGTTCCACATTTTATTGCAAAAATTCCTTCCCTGCTCGCAAAGCCTGCTTTCGTTGAGCACCGTATTCGTAGCCGGGTCGAAAGGCGCATCGAAGATGATATCGTTGCCTGCGGCCGCGCTCGACAACATGCCGAAACGGACGCCATCAGCTCCGTATTTTTCAATCAATTCCAGAGCATCGGGCGAATTGCCCAGCGATTTGCTCATCTTGCGGCGCTTGTTGTCGCGTACCATACCCGTGTAGTACACATCGCGGAAAGGCATGGCACCCTTTTCCCGCACCTGCGCTTCCCCTAACAATTCAGGGGACCACTCATAGCCTGCCATCACCATGCGGGCTACCCAGAAGAACATGATGTCCCAGCCGGTGACCAGTACGCTGGTCGGGTAGTAGTACGCCAGTTCTTTCGGGTCTTCAAACCCGTCAAATACCGTGATCGGCCACAGCCAGGAGGAGAACCAGGTATCCACCACATCTTCGTCCTGCCGCAGGTCGCTCATTTGCAGGTTGGCGTTGCCGCTGTACTGCCGGGCCTGTTCCAGAGCTGCTTCCGGCGTTTCTGCTACAAAGATACCCGTTTCCTCCCCGAGGCGTTCGGATGCCAGGTACCAGGCGGGAATGCGCTGCCCCCACCAAAGCTGCCGGGAGATACACCAGTCGCGGATATTGTCTTCCTGCAACCAGTTGTTGTACATATTCTGAAAGTGCTCCGGAAAAAAGCGCACTTCCCCGCTTTGCACGGCCTTCATAGCCACTTTGGCGAAGGGCTTCATATCCATGAACCACTGCAGCGTCAGGCGGGGTTCCACGACCACGTCGGTGCGCTCGGAGTAGCCAATCTTGGTGCGGTAGTCTTCCAGGCGAACCAGGTCGCCGGATTCCTCCAGCATTTTGCGTATTTTCTTGCGGGCGGCGAAGCGGTCTTCGCCGACCAGTATCTGTGCTTTTTCGTTCAACTTTCCGTCTTCGGTCAGGATATCAATGACCTCGAGGCGATGGCGCAGGCCGATTTCGTAATCGTTGGGGTCGTGGGCCGGGGTGATTTTGAGGGCGCCGGCCCCGAATTCGCGGTCCACGTACGCGTCTGCAATGACGGGGATGGGGCGTTTGATCAGAGGAATCAGCACCCGCTTGCCAATCAGGTGTGCAAAGCGGGGGTCTTCCGGGTGTACGGCGACTGCCGTATCTGCCATGATCGTCTCCGGACGCTGGGTGGCGATGACCAGGCCCTGCGAAGGATCGTCCTCCAGTCGGTAGTTGAGGTGGTAGAGATAGGAATTTTCCTCTTTGTAGAGGACCTCTTCGTTGGAGAGCACGGTTTTGGCTTCGGGGTCCCAGTTGGTCATACGCAGGCCCCGATATACCTTTCCCTTTTGGTACAAATCCACGAACACGTGCAGGACGGCGGCAGATAGCTTGGGTTCCATGGTGAACCGGGTGCGGTCCCAGTCGCAGGATGCCCCCAGTTTCTTGAGTTGCTCGAGGATGATGCCTCCGTATTTTTCCTTCCATTCAAAGGCGTAGTCCAGGAATTCGTCCCGGCTGATATCTGCTTTTCGGATGCCGCGTTCGCGGAGCATGCGCACCACTTTGGCTTCCGTGGCGATGGAGGCGTGGTCGGTACCGGGCACCCAGCACGCATTTTTTCCTTCCAGCCTCGCCTTTCGGATGAGAATGTCCTGGATGGTGTTGTTCAGCATATGCCCCATGTGCAGTACGCCGGTCACATTGGGCGGGGGAATGATGATGCTGAAGGGCTCCCGATCATCCGGTTCGGAGTGGAAGTACCCTTTGTCCAGCCAGTGTTGGTACCATTTGCCCTCTGTTTCCTGTGGGCTGTATCGCGTAGCGTGCGTCGTCATATATCGTTTGGGTTGAGTGAAATCAAAGGGGGGCGGTGGTGGTTTCAACGGCCTCTGTGCGGGTGCCGGCGCTTGCCCACACATCGAGGCCGTTTTGGTGGCGCAGGATGTCCGCCATATCTTCCCGTTCGCGCACCAGGTAATCCCTGCCGTTGAACAGCAGCACTTCTGCCGGGCGGGGGCGGGAATTGTAGTTCGACGACATGGAGAAGCAGTAGGCACCCGCGTTGTGCAGGCAAAGGAGGTCACCTTCCCGCACTTCCGGCAACTGCCGGTTGGCGCCGAAAGTATCCGTTTCGCAAATGTAGCCCACCACGTGGTAGAACCGCAGTTTTCCCTCGGGGTTGGATACGTTGCTGATGTGGTGGTATGCATTGTAGAACATAGGGCGGATCAGGTGGTTCAGCCCCGAATCCACGCAGGCGAACACCGCCGAGGTCGTCTGTTTGACGACGTTCACCCGCACGTAGAAGTTACCGGCCCGACTGACCAGAAATTTACCCGGTTCGAACACCAGGCGCAGGTTGCGCCCATAATCGCGACAGAAATCCCGGAAGCGATGGGATAGTTTCGCGCCTAATTCCTCAATATTGGTTTCGATATCGCCGGGCTTGTAGGGCACCTTGAACCCGCTGCCAAAGTCTATAAACTGGAGGTCGGGGAATTCTTTGGCGATGCCGAGCAGCACCTCTGCCCCCTGCATGAACGCGTCGGCGTTCAGGATGTCGGAGCCCGTATGCATATGTACTCCGACGACGCGCAGGCCAGTATTTTCCCGTATACGGTGTACGTGCGGCATTTGATAGACCGAGATACCGAACTTCGAGTCCACGTGGCCGACCGATGTTTTGAGGTTGCCCCCGGCCATAATATGAGGGTTGATGCGGATGCTCACCGGCACTTCCGGATAGGCCTGGCCAAATTGCTCGAGGATGGGCAGGTTGTCCAGGTGGATGTGCGCCCCCAGAGCCAGTGCTTGTTCGATTTCCTCCATCCCTACCCCGTTTGGCGTAAAGCCGATATGAGCCGGATCGAAGCCCGCTGCCAGTCCGAGTTTGATCTCTTCAACGGAAACAGTATCCAGACCAGTACCCAGGCCGCGCATGAATTTGAGTACGCTCAGGTTGCTGAGCGCTTTGCAGGCATAGTGGATGCGCAAGTCCGGTACATCGAACGCTGCGCGCAGACGCTGGTACTGCAGCTCGATGACATTGGCGTCATATACGTACAGCGGAGCCCCGTACTTGCTCACTAATTCAAGGGGGGACGCACCCTGCCGGGGCAATTCACGTTTTTCTTCCTTTTTGGACATAATGGCGAAGCATTTGAGCGATCGCAGTTCTGAAACAGCTATGGGTTACAGAGTTGCGCTGCAAAAATGCGAAAAAGGCATGGAAAAGCAAAAGGCAAACGCGCTATTCGTAGCGTTGGGCGAGTTTGTCCTCCCGATACAGCGGTAATTCCGCGATGCGCTGGCCGAGCAGCCGGCCCAGGCGCAGGCCCTCTTCACAATCCATGCGATAATGTACCCCCAGATAGATGCGCGAAAGGGCATTCTCTTTCGCCATAGCAGCAAAAGAAACATATTTCCGGGGAGCAGTGCCGCTGTCCGGGCATCGCTCCAGGCTCCGGTCGGTCAAGGCGTAGGAGGTGCCGAAAAGCTGCTCCAGGATAGCGGCGGCGGCGGCGCCAAAAGCCGAATGGCCGGAGGGGTAGGCCGGGAACAAGGGTGTTTCGAGTACAGGCTGCCAAGACGGGTCAATATTTCTCCGGATATAGGCGTCCGGGCGCTCTACGGCGAAGTTGTATTTTTCTTTCCAGACCTTTACGGCGACATCGTTCAGGGCGCAGCCGATTTTCAGATAGGTTTCCAGCGTCCGCTGCAGGCCATGACCTCCTTCCTGGATTACCTGGTGGGCAACCGCTACCCACCGGGAGGCCGCGTCAAAAGTAATATTGGGAATATCGTTGCTCCAGTACTCCGCAATGAGGCGTTCTTCCCCCGACAGCGGCCTGGATGCCGAATACAGTTCCATAGCTTGTGCAAAAAAAACGGATTTCCTGGATTCGGAAAACACATGCGGGGGCGTCGCGGGAATATCCTCCGGCCCCACCAGGATGGTTCTCGCATTGCCCCATTCCGGCAGCAGAGCATCTCCCCCGGAAGACCAAACGCCCGGTTTTTCAACTGCCTTGTGGCAGCCATAATTGGCCAGGGAACCCTCCCGACCGATTGAATCGCTTTCCGCCCAGGCAGAAATGAATTCCGCCACCTCTTCCCCATACCGGGCAGAAGCATCTGTATCCGCGCCGAGAGCGGCCATTCGTTTATTCCATTTTTTCTCCAGCAAGTTCCTTTTTTGCTGTACAGCCGCCGGCGCATGGAAAAAAAAGCGCCGGGAGAGGGATGCATATACTGCATTCAGGGATGCAGCGGCTATGAAGTATCGGGAAGCGGGCTTCCTGGTACCGTCACAAAGAAATACATCGAGCGATTGCGCCCCTTCCATATCGGTCAACGCGGCTTCCCAGGAAGCAATACCGGC
>VFQS010003675.1_pt1 | contig 11607 bp, 11 predicted proteins | sample 3512361 | NCBI WGS metagenome assembly VFQS01 (sample SAMN10412375, study PRJNA504923) | tailings metagenome | isolation source: Relicate 1 Philex TSF3 active mining | place: Philippines | reverse complement strand
TAGGACATCCTAATTTAAATGCTAAATCATTTGATAATTCTTCCGATAATATTTTAATAAATGTATTTCTTTTATCTTCATCAAAATCATTAACCATTAAATCTAATTTTTTTACAAATGCTTCAAAGGTAATTTTTTTTATTGATATTGTACTATTTGAAGGATCACAATATTCTAATTGTATAAATTCATTTTTATTAATATAATTGAATAAAAACTCTAAATGCTTGATCTTATTGTTACTTTTAGAGTTAGAATTAGTATCCATTACTATCTTCTCTAATAACAATATATCCATTTGTTCACCGTTATTAAAATATTTTTTTCCTTCTCTAAAATCTAGATGCTTTTTCATATCAGATCCACAATACATTAAAAAACTAATCATATTTGGGTCTTTTTCTAAACATGCAAATTCTAATAATGTATGCCCATGTTTATTTGTTTTGTCAATTCCAGCACCTAACTTAAATGCTTGTTTTAAAAATGTTGTATCACCAAATTTTATTGCCAAATGCAAAGGTGTTAATCCATTTTCATCTGTTATATCAAAGTCTGCATCGCCATATTCATAATCTTTTAAAATATTTATATCTCCTGTTTCAATTATTTCAAATAGTTTATTGTCTTGATCTGCATCTACGTTTATTTTCTTTTTTGATGGTTTTTCTATAGTTGCTTCTATTGCTAATGTTAAATATTTACTACATTGTGTTTCAGTTTCTTCTATAATATCTGCAAATTCATTGTTGATGTTAACATTTTGATCCTTCAAATCATTTAAAATTCTAATACATTGTTTAAAATAATCATAAGATTTTTCTACATCAGTATCATAATATTTTTTTGCTGTTAAATACGATTTTAAACATTTCCTAATTTTTCTTTCTTGGTTTGTAGTATGATTTGTATTTTGATTAGAAACTTGATCTTTTAATTCGTTTATTGGATTCATATTATATTTAATTCAAAAATAATTTCCCATTCCTAACTCATTTTTTATACTAATAATTAAATTTTATTGTTTTTATTCGTTCATCATCTTTATCTAATACATTAGGACTTCTCATTGTATTCACTGATAATTGATTTTGTTTTCTTGTAGATTCTCCTCCTCTTGGAATTGGCATTACTATATGATTTGGATCTTGAAAATTTCTATCCAAATATTGGAATTGATAATCAAAAAATTGTTGTGCTTCTTTTTTTTCTTTGAATTCCTTTGTGCTATTTCTTGATGCATCACCATATCTCATATCATTTGATACATTTAAATTACCAAAACCTCTACCTGGTCCAACATCTCTGTTATTATAATAAAATCCTGTTTTTTGTGTCTGATCTTTTTTTAAACTATCTGAGTAATTCAAATTGTAATCAGATGGATGAAAATATTTTTTTAATTTCATTTGAGTTTTATCTTTTGAATTAATTGCAGGTGTTAATAAATCAGTTTCATTATCAATAACATCTGATTTGGTTAAAATATTTTTATAATGACCAGGAACATCTTTACTTGGATCTCCTCTTGTATAAAATTTATTTTTAACATAATTATTGGGATTTGAATTATCCATGCTTGAATTGTCAGAATTTGATGCTTCTGAATTTCCAAAATCTATGTTAGAATAATAACTCATTATATTAACATATATTTTATTTTTATTTTTAACTATTTATTGAATTAATTTTCATGTTAAACTAATTAATCAAACTTTTGTCTTCTTTAATTGTTGTTATTCTACCTCTATGATAAGTTGGATCTCTTTGTTTCAAACAATTTTTACCGGTTGTTTTACATTCACCGCTATTACCAAAACACCACAAAGCAAATCCTGTCTGATCATTAACAATGTCTGTATTTGGCATGGTATAATAGTTTCGGTCTGATATGAATTTACCCCAAATATCTGATGAATCAGAATATAAATGTGATCTAAATTCTTTTCTCATTTTTTCCTTTGAATCTTCATATTTACATGCTCTTGGTCTATTTGGATTTTCAATTAAATCTCCTAAAGTATAATTCATAAATGGGTTGTCTTTTGTTGGTTTGGTACAATTTTTTGGATCTAATTTATTATCTACTGATACGAATTTTTCTGTTGTTCCTAAAAATGTACTTATTAATAATATTATTATGCTAACTGATAACCATTTTGTATCTTGACCTAACAATATTAATAATACAGAATAATATATTGAGAATCTTGCTAGGGAATTTATTTTTTCAACTCTATTTAAATTTTTATTTGGAAAAAATTGATCCACATTTTCCAACAATATTTTTGGATTATGATACCATAAATCTGTCATTTAATTATAGAATACTAGATTTTATTTATATTTTAAATTAAATTTATAACCTTAGCAAAAAAATTGATTTATCAATATAATAGGGCTATTAGGAAAGTATTATAATGGATAGTGTAAATAAAATCACAATTAAAAGAATCAACGGAGATTTTAAACTCTTTGAAACCACAAAACCTCAGTTCTTTGATATTTTACCTAATAAGGAAAATATTTTAGAAATTTACTTTCTCATGTATGGACGTCCTGGTACTCCTTATCAAGGAGGTCAATATGTTGGTAAAATTGTTCACAATCCCGAATACCCTCGTAAAGCACCTGATTATTATGTACTTACTCCAAATGGTAGATTTGAAGTTAATAAAAAAATCTGTTTAACTAATAGTTCATACCATCAAGCTGATTGGGCTCCTGCAGCATGGAATTTAGTTAGTATCTTAGAAGGTTTTAGCTCAGTGTGGCATTCTGATATTAAAGAAGACAAAGTTGGTATTAGCCATATTTCTAGTGCTCCTGTTGCTACTATTAAAGATTTAGCATCAAAATCTGTCGAATATAATCTTAATAATGTTGCCGCATTATATACACAATTTCCTAAAGTAATGGCTAATTATGACCCATATGCTAAATCAGTAGATGAAAATAAAAAAGATATTAATGTTTAATATAATATAATTAAAAAATTGAAGCTTGTTTTGTTTAAAATGTATTAATTTTATTTAATGTCAAATAATTCCAATAACGAAAATAATTTAAATACTGTTAAGGATTTTTGTACTCCCCTTCCTTCTCCGCAAACAGAATCACCTGAAATTTTAGTTGAAGTTGGTGCTAAACAAATTTATGAATCTATATTTCCAACTTGTTATTATGGTTGTAAATTAGATCCTAAAACCCAAAAATGGGATTGTAAAAGATCTGTTGATTTTAATACTGCAAATAATTATGCACTAAGTTCAAATAAATATGATGGTAAAGACTATCCAACTAGAATTATTCCAACTTCTTGTCATAACTTTTTGTATCCTGAATTTATCCAAAGACTTTCATTATATCATTCGGTTAACTTTGATATTGGACCTATTGTACAAGATGATTATAATAAACCTAAATAAAAAATTGTCTTGGCTATGCCAATTTGGTTCTTACAGAACCGGATGCAAGTGTTAGAGTTTTTATTAAAAACTCTAATTACTTGGCTACGCCAATTTGGTGCGTCTTTTGCAAAGCAAAAGCCACAGCGTAGCGTTTCTACGAAACCGGATGCGATAATATTTTTTTGATAAAATAATTATTTTACGGGATTAGAATTTGGAACAAATTCTTACCTAATAAAAAAATTGAAATTTAATTTATATTCATTAAATTAATATATATTTAATGACTCTATTTAACCACCTTAAAATTAAATATACCCCCGCGTCCAATAGCTTTCTATATTTGGAGCAAGACGAATGGTTTCTAATGATTAAAACATTTTGCAACAAACTCGCTGAGAAAAAAGTAGGAAATCAACTTAGCTCAAAACTTATTGAATTTATTGATAAAGGTTATTCGATTACTATAAGTAATAATGACTATCCAATTAGTAGTACAATTTATCCTAAAATTAGATATGTTAACAAAACTAGTGTATTGGTAGTTATACCTAATGTTCCATATTTCACTTCTAATTATACTGTGGAACCAAGTCTATTTGTTGATATTGATATGACTAACAAAACATTATGTCACTTTAAAGCAATCAGTGAATGTGTTCCCTCAATTAAACTAAAGAAAGAATACGAATCTGAATTTCAATTTCTATTTCAAATTGAACCTGTTCCACCATTTATTCATTTTGCACATGAATTAATTCATTGTCTAAGGCATTTTGAAAATTTTAATACTGAACATGATCACGAAGAAGAAGCTACAATTTATGGTCTTGTTAATAATGTATTGGCATATAATTTTAACGGACAAACAATTTATATTACAGAAAATTCGATTAGAAAAGAATGGAAACTAAATGCTCGAGTAAATCATAATTCAGTTGAAAATTTCTGTCACGAAGTACGTTTTACATACCCCAATGCTAAAAAATTTAGCAAGAAAGATTTTTTTAAATAATTCAATATTTTTAATTATAAATGATTTAAGGAGATTTTAATATTTATCAGTATTAAATGAGAAATAAAAATTATTCTTGGGTCGAAAAATATAGGCCAGAAAATTTAGATGAAGTTAGTGCTCAAACTAATGTAATCAAATCTTTAAAATCTGCTATCCAAACTAAAAATATACCTCACTTAATATTCTTTGGACCTTCTGGTTGTGGCAAAACATCTACTATTTTAGCATTGTCAAAAGAATTATTTGGAACGGAAAATTATGGAGACAGAATTATTGAATTAAATGCATCTGATGAAAGAGGTATTAATGTCATAAGAGAAAAAATTAAAACATATGCTAAACAGTCAGTTAAAAATATTAAAGATGCACCTCCTTGGAAAATAATTATTTTAGATGAAGCAGATACAATGACATCTGATTCTCAATTTGCTTTAAGACGAATTATGGAACAATATTCAAAAATCACCAGATTTTGTATTATTTGCAATTACCATAATAAAATTATTGATCCAATTATTTCCAGGTGTTCATTATTTAGATTTAAACCTATTGAGTCTAATGAAATTATAGGAAAATTAAAGTTTATTTGTGATAAAGAAAAATTTGTTTGTGAAGAAAAATTATTGGAAAAAATTGTTGGAATTTGTCGTGGTGATTTAAGAAAAGCTATTAACCTATTACAAAAATGTTATAACTCATATGGTGATAAAGTTAATGAAGAATTATTAGATGAAATGTCTGGTATGATTCCGAATGAAAAATTCAATCAATTGATGCAATTTGTTTTAGCGAAAGACATACCTAATGTTGATCTCGCAATTAATAAATTATTTTTAGAAGGTTATTCTATGGTTAATCAAGTTATTTTATTTCATAATTACATTTTAAAATTGGATATTCCAAGTGATAAAAAATCTGACGTATTGTGTAAATTGTCAGATATTGATCAAAACTTAATTAAAGGATGTGATGAGTATATTCAATTTATGAAATTAATTTATCACATAATGGTAACTATTTAATTTAAATTAGATTAGGTTAAAAAATTGATTTTATTTAATAATACTAATTACTAAATAATATTCAATGGTATTAAAATATGGGGAAATAAATGTGTTTCATAATACAGAAACCGAATCATATAAAAATTTAATACTTAGGTTATATGGTGCTGAAACGTGGGTTGAACCATCATCTATGATAATTATAACTTGGGATGAAGATAAAATTCCTATTGATATTAGTAATAAAATTGTTAAAAAGTATATGGAATTTAAGTTTGGTCTTGATCTAGATTTACCTTCATTTCCATCATCTATTTGTGTAAATTCTTCTAAAAAAATTTCTATTATATATGAAAAACCATTATTAAATTTAAAAGGAAATTTAGTACTAAATCTAAAACCATTATTTAGTAAAAATAGTAATTTTGTAAATAAAAATTTTGTTAGGTCATTTTTTAATTTTAATTATTTTGTACAAGATGGAGTCAATAAAGCCCAAGCATTAAGTTGTGCACGGGTTAATTCAACTGAAGAAAAACCAAGATTTTTGCTCGCATATGAAACTGATTATTTGACAGATTCAGATGTTTATTATATTATTAATTGTTTATTTAGAAACCAATATTGAAATAAAATTATTTATCTTGTTCTATCCTATACAATAATATTTTTTTTACCAAATTTTAAAGGTAATGTTACTCGTTCTTCTTCCGAATCACTGTCGGAATTATTATTTGATTTATTTTTATTTGCTTCAATAATTGCTTGAGTTTTTGGATCATCTAATAACATCGCCATAAATTCTTCATCACTATCATTATCATATTTTTTATTTGGTCCTGATCCAGTCCAAGTATCCTGTATTAGATCGCGCTTATTATAGGACAATAAATTAAGATTACGGATCATTTCACCAATTATTTTGCTATTAAAACTATTGGCTTTTATTTTTTTTAAATTTTCAATGTTATCTTCTATTTGCTTTCTTTTAACAGAATTAAACTTGTTTTTAAATTTACTGTATAATATTTCATGATTCTGAATACTTTTACATATAACTTCTTCAAAAAAATATCTTTTACGTTCTTTATTAACAGTATTAGTGTCTGTATTATAAAATGATAAATATGGACTTTCTAATGCGGTAGAACAAAATGAATGGTTTTCTGGCTTGTTCTCATTAAAATTAACTAATTCAATTAATTTAACAACACTAGAAATTTCATTATCAAATATTGTACTAACTTCATTATAGGATATCTGATCCATGTTTTCAGTACCAGTTTTATAAATTATTTGTTTTGGTCCGGTGTCTGTATTTGTTCCAATGATATTTCCATGAACTTTTATATTTGTTGTTGGACCAGTTTTTGTGTTTTTTAATTTTTTAATTTCATTCTTTATTTCAACAAGTTCAGATTTAATATCTTCTTGATTATTTTTTATTTGACATTTTAATTCATGTCTCCATCTGCTTTGTCTATTAAATAATTCTTTATTACAAAACTTACAAATATTATTTTTAATATCGTCATTAATGTCTAATTTAGGTTTATTGTATTCTAATTGTATACCCGATGTAGACATTTTTGAGGATTTAATGTAGTCGGATTGTATACTTGGTGTATTCAATGTATTCTTATTTTTATTATGGTATTTATGATTGTGGTTCCATAAGCTTTGATATGATTTATATTTTTTATCACATATTTTACATACATAGTCCATTAAACTTAAATAGTATATATTAAACTAGATATTTATTCTTTATATTGAATTTTAAAAAGTTTAAACTAAAGTTTAATTACATGCACGCGCCCTGTGAGCCCATTTTTGGTAAAAATTAATTTGTAATTTAATTATACTTTTAGCTAAAAAATGGAAAAACTTATTTACTATTTATATTTATTAAACTATTATCCTGTTTGAATAAATAAATTTGGTTTACCTACCAACACATTTTATCAATAATTTCATATAAAAATTCCTTATAATTTTTTATATTAAATCCTCGGTTGATGTATTTTACAATTCGTTCTGAAGTTTTATTTGCTCGGTAGTTTGAATAAGAATCAGCTTGTGTCCCTGTCATTTTGTCAATATATGAATCCTGAATATTCATCACACTATAATCATCACGACTGATAAGATTAACAAAATTACCAGTAGCAAAATCAAATCCTATTGCGCACATGTCAAAATCAAAATTTTCTTTAATAAACTTTGTAGGATCGGTTTTAACCACAATCATTTGATAAGTTTTAATGAATTTTTTTCTTATATTACCATTTTTACACAATTTTCCTTGGTTTTGACATTGACACCAAACATCAAAAACACAATGAATATCTGTCATATTATATCTATTGCAAATTATATTATTTGATTCAATGTTGTCTTGATAATTTTTTGTGGTGTAAGAGTATTTGCTTATTTCAAAGAATAATGGTAAATTTTTTTCATGAATATAAACATCAATATCATTTGATGTAAAATCAGAGTTAGTTATATGTTTAAGTACATGGGAACCAGCAATAACTGCTCCACACTTTGTAAATATATTGGTAATATCTGAATTAAATTTTGATGCAAAGCTATTTGTATCTAAATTTAATTGGACAATTGGTTTGACTAGGTGTTTGTTTTTATCAATATAATGAGGTAATATTTTGCAGGTAAAACATTCTAAACTGTCTTTGTTTCTAATTTTAAATGCTGATTTGATGGCTTGGTCCAAATCAATTTTTAATTTCAATTCAAAGGGAGGAGATTTTTTATCCAATTCAAACCAAAGATTCACTGCACAAAAAGCTCTTTCCATTCCCCAATTGGAAGAACATCTCATAAATTTAAACATTAATTGAGGGTCATTTGAGTTCCAATATTTATACGGTTCAAATATTTTATTTTTTTCAGATGCTTTAACAATTAAATTGTTTGCAATTTCTTTATCAATTCTAATTCTTGGTAGTACAAAAATACAAGGTGCCTTTAATTTTTCATAGGCATTTGTATGATGTCCACATTGTGGAGAATGAGTTTCCTGGTAAATTGGAATATTTTTTGGTACAATTATTGGAGTCAAATATTTACCAAACCCAACAAATTGATGAATATTTTCTAGCTTTGAAAAATATAAACCACCTCCTGAACAACATCCATATGGTTTGAATTGATTAGAATCAACATTTAACCCAGTTTTATATTGGAAACCTCTAGATGTATTTGAACTTATGGTAAGCTTAAAATATATTTGTGGCTCATTGTTAATATATTGGGCATACATTTTATTGGACTCAACTGCTTCAATATATTTTGGGTCATCCTTATATTCTTTTTCAATGTCTCGATATAGAAATTTCCATGTGCTAGGTTCAGAATAAATAGCAAGCAACAAATTCATATTATCATATGAATTTATTACTTGCAGGTTAGTTAAAGTGTACAGAATATTTATTAGGTCCATTAAATATACTAAATATAAATGTATCCTATATAATTTTCATTTTTTTAAAAAAATATAAATTATAATCCTATTTAAATTTTATATATTTGATGAATACCTTCATTTTCACACCAAACTCTAAAACTATATTCTTCATCATCTGGAAATATTGCCACAATATTTTCTCCTAATAATTGATCTGTTTTATTATCTCTAAAATTAAACCATGTATCATTTATTAAATTATCGTTTGTTTTACCATAAAATATGGGATATGGTTTTTTGTTACTTATTTCAAAATAATCATCCAATCCTTCAATATATGGGGCGATTGCACCTGTTGAATATACAAATCTTGTAATATAACTAATTTTAATAGTACAACTATACGGTCCAACTAGTTTATAAATATCTCCAATTTGTATTGTATCTTCAGTTATTTTGTCTGTATTTTCTAAATTGTGCATTAAATATCCCTTTAATTAAACTAACAGTTTTATTGTTCAATATTTTTGTATTATAATTATTTTTGGCTTAAAATAAAAAAAAATAAAAATTCTTATAAATATTAAACTTATTAATATTTTAAATAAGAGTGCAAAATAATATAGTTTATTTTTTATAAACAATATTAAAAACACAAAAGTATAATCAATAATATAGTTTAATATTTATAAGTTATTAATAAATTATTTAAAAAATTAATAATAATAATAATTAATGAAATTTAATTGTACTATATGTAATAAAGAATATAGTTCTTATAAAACTTTATGGGCACATAATAAAACATTTCATCAAAGTATTCAAATAAATAGAAACGATAACAAAACCCGTAATTTTGAATGCGAATACTGTAATAAAAAATTCACAACCAAACATGGTATGCAGATACACATTGAGAAGACTTGTAAGCTGGTTGAAACAGAAAAACAACTTATATTATTAAAAAAAGAAATCAAAGAAATTAAAAACACAGAATTGAATACAAATAATGAAAATAAACAAATAATAAATAATTTAATGGACAAAATTGTAAGCAAAGATAAGCAAATCCAAGAATTAAAAAATAATCCAACAGAAAATAAAATTAATGAAGTTAAATCAATATATAAAACATTTATAATTAACTGGAATAACAATGATCATAAAATTGATGTTAAAGATAATAAATTTATTAATAGTGAACATATATGTAATATTAATAATAAAACTTTTAATGATTGGTTTTCTTTGGAATTATCAAAAGATTTAATAAATGAAATGATACAAAATCAAACTCATAAAATAATAGAAGTCGTTGATGGTATTAGTTGGATAAATTTTGATTTAGCACTTATAATTAGTCAATGGATATCAACAAAATTAATGATATTAATAAATAATTTAATTATAAATGACATAATAGTAAATGAACATAATAATACAATAAAATTAAAAGAAAACGAAATAAAAATATTAAAAGACAATTTTGTTAAAAAGCAATCAAGAGAAGATTTTCCAAATAATTGTATATATATTGTAACTACAGAAGATAATAAATTAAAAAGGATTTATATAATTGGAAAAGCAAAATCTCTAAAAGACAGATTAAGCACATATAATAAAACTTCTGAACACAAAGTTATTTATTATAAACAATGTGGTGACAAAGAAACAACTGGATTAGCCGAAAGTGTTGTGTTAAAAAAACTTCAGCCATACAAAGAAAAAGCAAATAGAGATAGATTTATTTTACCAGTTGATCAAGATATTAATTTTTTCATAAATATAATTGACCAGTCTGTAAATTTTTTAAAATAAATAAAAAAAATTATTATAAAAAATAAACTTTATTATAAAATAGATAAGATGATAGTATAATAAAGTTTATTTTTTATAATAATTTATTATTTTAAAAGCGTTAACTAATATTTATTATTAAAAATTTATATAATTCAAAAACTATTTAAAAAAAATAAACTTTATTATTATATAAATAATGTTTAATTGTAATATTTGTAATAAAAATTTTAAATCTTATCAAAGTGTTTGGAATCATAATCATCGAATTCATGAAAATGAAGTTATACATATTGAAAAGCATGATAACAAAACCCGTAATTTTGAATGTGAATATTGTGATAAGAAATTCACTTCAAAGCAAGGTATGCAGATACACATTGAGAAGACTTGTAAGCTAGTTGAAACAAAAACTCAAAAGTTGGAAAAACAAATTGAACAATTACAAAAAGAAATCAAAGAAATTAAATCTTCTGGTATTGTACCCAAAACATCAAATAGCATTACCAACAATAACAATACAACAAATAATAATACGACTAATAACACAAATAATGGAACCATAAATAATATTATTGTTATAAATAAAATTGGAACAGAAAATATTTTGGACTTAAATGATACTGAAATAAAAGACATATTTGACAAGAAAATAGAAAGTGTTATTAAATTTGTTCAGCATTTAAATTTTAATAAACGATTACCATCCAATCATAATTTTTGTACAACATCAATTGATGGACATTATTTACAAATTTATAACACAGATCAATTAACAAAAGAAAAAGAAAGAAAAAAATATTTTTTTGAAGAATTATTAGGTAGATCAATTTATAAAATGGAAAAATTATACGCGAAATATAAATCTAAATTTAACAAAGAAAAACAAAAGGAAATAGAAGACGATATTGATACTTTAAAATCAATAAAAAGCAAAGATATGAATGA
>VFQS010003673.1_pt1 | contig 11613 bp, 7 predicted proteins | sample 3512361 | NCBI WGS metagenome assembly VFQS01 (sample SAMN10412375, study PRJNA504923) | tailings metagenome | isolation source: Relicate 1 Philex TSF3 active mining | place: Philippines | reverse complement strand
CTATGTGGAAGGCCAGGAATTCCCCGTGGACGACCTCAAGACAATCTCCAGCGCCGCCGACATCACCTCGGGAACCTCTTCGGTTACAGAGTTCACCTTCTTGTCCTACTTCGGCCGGGCTACCTACGACTTCGACCGCCGCTACCTCCTGACCTTGAGCGGACGCGTAGACGGCTCTTCCCGCTTCGGCAAAAATAGCCGCTACGGCTTCTTCCCCGCCGTCTCCGCCGGCTGGGGGCTGAGCGAAGAGGGCTTCCTCGAAAACAGCAGCGCCATCAGCTTCCTCAAACTGCGGGGTAGCTACGGGGTCACCGGCAACGCCGCTATCGGTAACTTCAACCACCTCGGCCTGTACGGAGCACAGGGCTATAATGGCGTATCCGGCCTCTCGCCCTCGCAAATCCCCAACCCCGACCTGGAATGGGAAAAAACCGCGCAAATGGACGTGGGGATTGACTTCGGCTTCCTCGATAACCGCATCAACGGGGAAGTGGACTACTACGTGAAAAATACCACCGACCTCCTCCTCGACGTGCCCGTGCCAGGTACCTCCGGCTTCCGTACCCAGACCCAGAACGTGGGCCAGGTACAGAACAGAGGCGTGGAGTTTGTGCTGAACACCAACAACCTGGTCGGCGCGTTCAAGTGGAACACCAGCCTCAACATAGCCCTCAACAAAAATGAAGTCATCGCCCTGGCCGAAGGGCAGGATATCATCGACGGCGGGGATGTCAACGTCGTGAAAGTAGGCGAACCCATCGGGGTGTTCTTCGGTGCCGAATACGCCGGAGTAGATCCCGCCAACGGCGACGCACTCTGGTATCGCAACAAAGAAGGCCAGGAACGCGAAACGACCAATGATTTCAACGAAGCAGAATTCGTAGCCCTGGGAAGCCCAATCCCTACGGTAATCGGCGGGGTGACCAATACCTTTATGTTCAAAGGGTTTACCCTCGATTTTACCTTCCAGGGCGTATTCGGCAACAGCATCCACAACTCCGCCGGGCGCTATATGTCTTGCAATGCCTGCTGGTTCGACAACCAGACCAGAGACCAGATGGCCTACTGGGACAAACCCGGCGATATCACCAATGTCCCCGAGCCTCGATTAGGCTATAGCAACGGTGACCAGAACCGCAGCAGCCGCTATATCACCGATGGATCCTACGTGCGCCTGCGCTCCGCCAATTTCGGCTACGAGTTTCCGCAATCCGTGCTGCGCCGTACCGGCCTGTCGCGCTTGCGCCTCTACGTCATCGGACAGAACCTTCTGACCTTCACCAAATACGATGGCTGGGACCCCGAAGTGTCCTCCGATGCATTCGTGGACAACGTGACGTCTGGTGTCGATTTCTATTCAGCCCCCCAGCCGAAAACCATTGCCTTCGGCCTGAATATTGGGTTCTGATGATTTTTTGGGATTTAAAAACGGTAAAAGAATGAAAAATAAAATAGCATATTTTGTACTGTTCGCACTGGCAATGGGGTTCACCTCCTGCAATGAGGAACTGAACCTGGAACCATACCAGAGCATCAGCGAAGACCTGGCCCTGGAAAACGACAATAATGTCAAGGCCGTTCTGATCGGTGCGTACGACGCACTGGGCGCCGGCGCACTCCTCGGCGGAAACTCCCTGCGCGATGCCGAACTGCTCGGGGGCGATGGGGAAGTACTCTGGGTGGGCACCTTCCTGGGCCCTCGCGAAATTGCCAACAAGCAAATGAATGCCAACAACAACGACGCAGCAGAACTATGGCTGACGGCCTATAATGCCATCAATATCTGCAACAACGTGCTCGCGGGGCTAGGCGTCGTCGCTGAAGGCGATAAGGCACAGGTCGAAGGGGAAGCGCTCTTCATCCGCGCCATCGCATACTTCCAACTAGTGCGGTTCTACGCCAAGCCTTATGAGGCAGGCCAGGCCAACAGCCAACTCGGAGTGCCTATCGTACAGACGCCTACCCGTAGCATTTCGGAAGAGTCGAAGGTGGGCCGCAATACCGTGCAGGAGGTCTATACCCAGATCATAACCGATTTGAGTAAGGCAGAGAGCCAGCTTCCGGAGGATAACGAGTGGCGCGCCAGCAAAGGGGCTGCCGCTGCACTCCTCGCTCGCGTCTATTTGCAACAAGGCGATTACGCCAAGGCCCGCGATGCCGCTAACCGCGTGATTTCGTCCAGTGCCTACGCTCTCCTGAAAAACTACAAAGACGTGTTCAACCGCGATGAGAACTCCTCTGAAGATATTTTCGCCATCCAGCTCACCACCCAGGACGGAGCCAATTTGATGAACACCCACTTCTCTATCCCCGACTTCGGAGGCCGCGACGGAGATGTGGAAATCCTGCAGGGGCACTTGTCGCTCTACGATCCGGCCGATAAACGCCTGGCTCTTTTCTACGATGGCAACGGCGCTATCCGCACCGGCAAATGGAACAACCTCTACGGTAACGTCAACATCATCCGCCTTGCGGAAATGTACCTGATCCGCGCAGAGTGCAACCAGCGCCTCGGTACGAGCGTCGGCGCATCGCCACTGGCAGACTATAACGTCGTGCGTACCCGCGCCGGCCTGCCCGCCGCCACCTCCGTGACACTGGATGTAATCCTGCTGGAACGTCGCCTTGAGCTGGCCCACGAAGGGCATAAAATACACGATATGAAGCGTTTAAAGCTATCGGTCGGGCCGCTGCCCTACAATGCCGACAAGCTGGTATTCCCCCTCCCGCAACGGGAAATCAACGCCAACGGAAACCTTCAGCAAAACCCGGGGTATTAATAGACTTGTTGCGCGGGTCGGCGAGGAGGAACCCATCCTGGCCGAGCCCGCGCAACAACCCTATTAGACGGAGTAAAAGGTAAAATTTTTTAAACCTTTCTAACAAGTCTTATACCTGTATCCCGAACCTAATGTCACCTCAAAAGTTTTTTTTGTGAACAAAACCTGCTGGTAAGGAGGTGTCATGCCTCCTTGTCGGATGGAGATGGTGTTTTCTTTTTTTTCATTTTTCAAATTCTCACTGTATGAAAAAAACGTTACTGACCCTTGCGTTGGTCGTGTTTGCCCTGGCCGCAGCCCTGGCTCAACGGACCATCAGGGGCACTATTACGGGCGAAAGCGGGGAGCCTCTCATCGGCGCCAACGTGTTGCTCAAAGGAACCAGCGTCGGTGTCGTCACCGACCTGGATGGAATGTTCAACCTGCAGGCAACTGCACAGGGAGGGATTCTGGTCGTGAGCTACACCGGCTACGAAACCAAAGAGGTCGAATTGACTGCGGCCAGTGAGTACAACGTGACGCTGGCAGAAAGCGCTATCGGCCTGGATGAGGTCGTCGTCGTGGGCTATGGCACGCAGCAGAAGCGGAATATTACCGGTACGGTGGCTTCGGTCAAAGGGGAGGACATCGCTACTCTGGCGGTCCAGAGTTTCGACCAGGCCCTCCAGGGGCGCGCCGCAGGGGTGAACGTCAGCATCCCGAACGGGGTATTGAACAACCCGCCAGTGTTCCGCATCCGTGGGATCAACTCCATCAACCTGAGCTCTTTCCCGCTCGTCGTCATCGATGGTATCCCGACGTATTCAGGCGATGTATCCGGTACCAACGCCGCGAACAACCCGCTGTCCAACCTCAACCCCTCGGATATCGAGTCTATCGAAATCCTGAAGGATGCCTCGGCAGCAGCTATCTATGGCTCCCGCGCTAGTGCAGGGGTAGTGCTGATCACTACCAAGCGCGGCAAGCAGGGGCGTACCAAGGTCAGCTACGACAACTGGGCAAGCTGGCAAAAGGTGAACCGCCTGCCTGAACTGCTGAACGCAGAACAATACCTGGAAGTCAAAAACGAAGCAGCTAAAAATGCCAACCTGCCCCAGCAGTTTTTCCCCATGACCCAAAATGGGCAGACAGTGGATACGCGCTGGTACGACTATGTCTATCAGACGGGCTTCTCCCATAACCACGGCCTGAATTTCTCCGGTGGCTCCGACAAGACGACGTATTATATCTCCCTGGGCTATTCCGACCAGGAGGGCATGATTAAAGCCAATACGTTCCAGCGCAAATCTGCCCGCCTGAACCTGGACCACAAGACCGGGAAGCTCCTGTCCATCGGTACATCCGTAGGGTATTCTGATAACTTCAACGCCGCCCCCAACACGGGCTCCCTGCCCGGCCAGGCTTTCGCAACCGCAGGTCTCGGCCGCGTGCCGCTCATCACCGCCCCCATCGTGCCGGCTTTTGATGACAATGGCAACTACTTCATCGCGTCCAACAACCAAATCGCGCGTGGCCCAAACCTCCAACAGGTAGGCTTCTACAACCCGATACCCATCATTGACCTGAACACGTTCACGTCGGAAGCGAGCCAGGTACAGGCCTCGGTGTACGCCACGCTTACGCCGTTCAAGGGCATGTCGTTTCGCACACAGTACGGGATTGACAACCTCTTTACCGAAAACATCAGTTTTGCGACACCAGTCCACGGCGATGGCTTCAGTACGAATGGATCAGCTACCAACTCCTACAGCCGCCGCGAACGCTGGAACTGGCAGAACATCCTCCAATACGACTTCAAGTTGGGTGAAAAACACAACTTGTCCGTACTGGCGGGTAACGAACAGCAGTACACGAAGGCCGAGGGCTGGGGCGCAAACCGCACCCAAATCGCCGATCCGTTCTTTACCTCGTTCCAGGGGAACTTCACAACCATCGTCCCCTCGGGCAACTTCCAGGGGGAAAACTACCTGCTTTCGTACTTCGGTCGTGCGAACTACGACTTTGGCCGCAAATTCTTGCTGACCTTCAACGTGCGCCAGGATGAATACTCCGCTTTCGCGCCTGGCAAAAAAAGAGGGGTGTTCTGGGGCGGTTCGGCCGGTTATACCATCTCGGAAGAGCAATTCTGGAAAGAGTCCCTGGGCAATATCTTCTCCTTCTTCCGTATCCGGGGTAGCTATGGCGAGGTGGGCAACAACAACGGCATCGGCGATTTCGCCTCCCTGTCGCTGTACGGCTCCGGCCTGTATGCCCCCGACGCTACACTGGCGTTCTCCCAGGCCGGCAACCCCGACCTGTCGTGGGAAACGAGCAAGAAAACAGATATAGGCATCAACTTCGGCCTGTTCGAAGACCGCCTCACGGGTGAGGTGACCTACTTTAAGAACCTCATTGACGGCTTGATTCTCGCTGCGCCTCAATCCCCCTCGAAAGGGGTTCCGGGCAACTCCATCTCCACCAACGTAGGCTCCATGCAAAACGTCGGCTGGGAGTTCAGCCTTAACGGTACCATCCTGCGCAAGTCCAAACTGAGCTGGACGTCCAACTTCAACTTCACCTTCATGGAGAACGAAGTGCTTTCCCTGGCTGCAGGCAATGCCGATATCCTCGTCGCTACGGCAGGCCTTGAAACCGCCAATATTATCCGCGTAGGGGAATCCGTCGGCAGCTTGTACGTGGTGGAAACCCGTGGGGTCAACCCGGCCAATGGCCGCCGCGTGTTTGTCAACGGCAAAGGGGAAGAAGTCCAGTATGCACACGTAGTAGCCACCGGACAGTCCCGCTGGACCTACCTCGACGGCCGTACGGCCTCCGCCGTCAACCAGTCGGCAGATGGCAAAATCTACGGGCCTACCCTCCCGAAATGGTTCGGTGCCTGGGACAATACCCTCCGCTATGGCAACCTTGACTTCAACGTGCAAATCCAGTACTCGGGCGGAAACTACATCTACAACGGTACCAAAGCAGGAATGCGCGACATGCGCTTCTGGAACAACCACACGGATGTGCTGAATCGCTGGCAGAAAGAAGGCGATGTCACCAACATCCCGCGCGTCGTCTATGGCGATAACGTCTCCAATGGATCCGCTATCCAGATTTCCGAAAACGTGGAAAAGGGCGACTTCCTCGGCGTGCGCAATATTACCCTGGGCTACACCATCCCCGCCAGTACGTTTGGCTCCAATGTCAAAATCAACAACCTGCGGGTGTATGCCAATATCAACAATGCACTGCTGCTGACAGGGTACACCGGTACCGACCCCGAGGTTTCGACCAACGGCAACTCCAACGGTGCCCCCGGGGTAGACCGCAACTCGGTACCGATGCCGCGCACCTTCCTTGTAGGCCTGAATCTTGGTTTCTAACATTAAATCTGGACGATTATGAACTTCAAAATAAATTTCGCCCATAAAGTGGCCGTCGTCGGTCTGACTATGGGAAGTTTGTTCGTCAGCTCCTGCAACGACGAACTTCTGAACCCGGCGCCCCTGACCACGTTCTCCGAGGCGACGGTGTTCAATACCCCCGAGCGTATCCTGCAGCAGGTGCGGGGCATCTATGACGCTATAAAAAGCGGCCAATACTACGGCGGTCGCTTTCTCGTGTACCACGACATCCGGGGCGAGGAATTTTTAAACGAGACCACCAACGGGGTCACGGGCTTCTCTACCTGGAACCATACGATTGTGTCCTCCACCAACGAGGTAAACAACCTGTGGAACGCTGTATATTACGCCATCAACTCCGCTAACTTGTTCATTGACGGCCTGGAACAGAACCGCGCCGTACTGAACAACGAAACGCTGGCTAATAACTACATCGCCGAGGCCCGCTTCGTGCGCGCCCTCTGCTACCATAGCTTGTTGACCATCTACGCACGCCCGTTTGCCGACGGCAATGGATCCAAACCAGGTGTGCCGCTGCGCCTGCTGCCGGAAAAAGGTCCCGCCAATAACGACCTGGCCCGCGCAACCGTCGCCGAGGTCTATAATCAGATTCTGGCCGACCTGAACTTTGCCGAGCAAAATCTGCCCGCAAACTACAGCACGCCTTACCTGAACACGACGCGCGCGCACAAAAACTCGGCCATCGCCCTCAAAACCCGCGTATATCTCGCGATGGGACGCTATCAGGACGTACTGACCGAAGCCGCTAAAATCGTGCCGGCAACCGCACCATTCAAAGCATCCAGCGGGGTAGCACACGAGCTACAGGCTGACATCTCCAAGGTGTTCTCCACCCCGTACACGACGACGGAAAGCATCTTCTCCATGCCGATGACCGACCTCGATCTCCCTGGTACGCAGAATGGTCTGGGAAGCTACTACAACCCCGGCCCAAGAGGGATTGGCGACTTCTCGCTCAACCCGGCCGGCATCGTCGGAAACGCGTTCTTCAAGGATGCCGATAAGCGCCGCGCCTGGATCTTCCGGGCATCCGCCGCAGCCAAACCCTATTTGAACAAGTTTCCGGCCGGACCGCAGCACCTGGACTACGTGCCCGTAATCCGCTATGCAGAGGTGTTGCTCAACGCATCAGAGGCCGCCGCACGCACAGGTAACAAAGACCGCGCCCTGGCGCTACTCAACGCCGTCCACGGCCGTTCCGATGCCGCTACGGTGTTCAACGCCGCCAGCTTTGCGACGGATGCAGATCTGGTCAACGCCATCCTGCTGGAACGCCGCATCGAACTCCTCGGGGAAGGCTTCCGTACCCAGGACCTCGTACGCCTGTTGCTGCCCTACCCGGGAAAGTCCAACGTGGCTACGGTCAACCCGTCGCAGTCCGAGTACATCTGGCCTATCCCGCAGGGTGAGTTGAACGTCAACAAACTGGCCGTTCAAAATCCGTAGAAAGCGCGGGTGAACGCCTTATTATACCTGTGGCGAGGGTCGGCGGGTGGGAAAAATCCTTTTTCCCACTTCGCCGACTTCTCGCCACAGGTATATATATAATTGCATACCTTGTGCATTTGTACTATAAATCGCAAAGATGGAGGCAATCGTCCGTTTCCTGGATTACATACGCTTTGAGAAGCGGTTCTCCCCGCATACCCTCGAGGCGTACGAAAACGACCTGGGGCAGTTCGCCGCATTTTTGACCCAAACGTATGGAGAAGTGCTTCTTGAAGATCTGACGCACTTTCACATCCGCTCCTGGATGAGCGCCCTGGTACAGGAAGGCCTCCGGGCTTCATCCATCCGACGCAAGCTGTCAGCGCTGAAATCCTTTTTCAAATATATGCGCCGGGAAGGACTGCTGTCCCATAGCCCTATGATAGCCGTGCGCCTGCCTAAAACAGGTAAGCGCCTGCCCGTCACCGTACCCGAAAAAGCGCTGAACCAGGTGGTGGATGCCGCAGGTCTGGCGGGGGATTTCCCGGCTGTCCGCGACCAGCTCGCCCTGGAGCTACTGTACCAGACAGGCGTTCGGCGCGCCGAACTCCTGCAGATAGAAACGGCACATATAGATTTGGCATACGCTCGGATGCGCGTCCTGGGAAAAGGGAAAAAAGAGCGCATCCTGCCCCTGGGGGAGCAGTTGCTGGGGCGTATCGCGGCCTATCTCGAGCTGCGCGCACAGACCTTCCCCGATCTTTCCCCGGACCAACTGTTGCTTACCGACAAGGGCAAGCCCATGTCTGCCGGATACTTGTACCATCTCGTCCGGAAGCACCTGGCGAGCGTACCGGCCCTGGAAAAACGGAGTCCCCATGTGCTGCGGCATTCATTTGCCACCCACCTGCTCGACGCGGGGGCAGACCTCAATGCGATCAAGGCACTCCTCGGACATGCCAATCTGGCGGCAACCCAGGTCTATACCCACCATAACCTCGAGCGCCTACGGGCTATTTACGACCAGGCACACCCCAAAGCAAAGCGAAAATAGCCGGCAGGAACAGCGTTCAGATTTATTTTAAAATATTGATGAAAAAAATTCTTTGGAATTAATGGCAAATATTTTATCTTTGCAATCGCTTTTGGAAAATGATTCAAAAGCAAGCAATTACAAGGCTGCGAAGCAGTGCTATGGGAAAAGCCCCTGGCTTCAAAAGCCAGCATAGCTCAGTTGGTAGAGCAGCTGATTTGTAATCAGCTGGTCGGGGGTTCGAGTCCCTCTGCTGGCTCATAATTGTACTGTGTTCCTTGAAATACAAGGGGGTTCGCCGGAGTGGGAGAGCCGGGCCAGACTGTAAATCTGGTGCTTTCAGCTGAGTGGGTTCGAATCCAACAACCCCCACCATTGAGATGCTTAACGGAGGCTTTTGACTGTGCCTCTGTTAAGTCATTTCATTTTGCGGGTGTAGCTCAGTTGGTAGAGCATCAGCCTTCCAAGCTGAGGGTCGCGGGTTCGAGTCTCGTCGCCCGCTCATACTATGAAAGCCGACTCTCCGGGGAAGGTTTTTGCCAATGTAGCTCAGGGGTAGAGCACTTCCATGGTAAGGAAGGGGTCGGGGGTTCAATCCCCCCCATTGGCTCCAGGCTTTTGGGGAATGTTTTTTTTGATTATAACTTCATATCCAAAATTCGATACTGATGGCTAAGGCAACATTTGAACGCAACAAACCTCACGTCAATATTGGCACGATCGGTCACGTTGACCACGGCAAGACGACGCTGACCGCAGCAATCACCACGGTTCTGGCAGAGCAGGGCCTGGCATCCAAGCGCGATTACGACTCTATCGACGCTGCACCCGAAGAAAAAGAAAGGGGTATTACCATCAATACAGCTCACGTAGAATATGAAACGCTGAGCCGTCACTACGCACACGTAGATTGCCCCGGCCACGCGGACTATGTGAAGAACATGATTACCGGTGCTGCCCAGATGGACGGCGCTATCCTCGTAGTAGCAGCTACGGACGGCCCGATGCCCCAAACGCGCGAGCACATCCTTCTGGCTCGTCAGGTAGGGGTACCCAAAATCGTCGTTTTCATGAACAAGGTGGACATCGTCGAGGACGAGGAAATGCTCGAGCTCGTAGAAATGGAAGTCCGCGACCTCCTCGATACGTATAAGTTCGACGGTGGCAGCGCAAGCGTCATCCGTGGCTCCGCTCTGAAAGCCCTCGAAGGCGATCCGGAATATGTACAAAAAATCCGCGACCTGATGGACGCCGTGGACAAAGATATCCCCGAGCCCACTCGTCTCGTTGACCAGCCCTTCCTGATGCCGGTAGAAGACGTCTTCTCCATCACGGGTCGTGGTACGGTCGCTACGGGTCGTATCGAGCGCGGTGTGATCAAAGTAGGCGAAGGTGTGGAAATCATCGGTATGATGAAGCCTGGCGAAAAGCCCCTCGTATCTACGGTTACGGGCGTGGAAATGTTCCGCAAACTGCTCGATCGCGGCGAAGCGGGCGATAACGCCGGTCTGCTGCTGCGCGGTATCGAAAAAACGCAAATCCGTCGCGGGATGGTTATCTGCGCACCGGGCTCTGTCAAGCCGCACATGAAGTTCAAGTGCGAAGTGTACGTCCTGAGCAAGGATGAGGGTGGCCGTCACACGCCATTCTTCAACGGCTACCGCCCACAGTTCTACTTCCGTACGACGGACGTCACTGGCGATTGCATCCTCCCGGCAACGGTCGAGATGGTAATGCCTGGCGACAACGTTTCGCTGGAAGTAAGCCTCTTGAGCCCCATCGCTATGGAAAAAGGTCTCCGCTTCGCTATCCGCGAAGGTGGCCGTACCGTAGGCGCTGGTCAGGTTACGGAAATCCTGGATTAATCCACCCTTTTACAGGGTAGTTGAATACACAGCAAACTTTAGGGACGCGATCCTTCGAAAACCTCGATTTATCGCGTCCCTGTGTTGCTTTATCAACGAATATATTGCCAAACACGGGCATAGCTCAAGTGGTAGAGCGACGGTCTCCAAAACCGTAGGCTGAGGGTTCGAGTCCTTCTGCCCGTGCCAATATCAGATAGATATAGCGCTATGGAAAGTATAAAAAAGTACGTCTCGGAAAGTTACAGCGAGCTGGTAAACAAAGTCACCTGGCCCAACTGGGCAAACCTGCAAAGCAGCACAATCGTCGTGATTGTCTCCTCGATTCTTTTTGCTCTGCTGGTTTTCGTCATGGATGTCATCTCCAAGTCGGCCCTCAACTTGATTTACGGTATCTAATCATTGCAAAGGGGCAGGCATGTCGGAAGAAAAGAGATGGTATTCTTTGCGGGTAATCAGCGGTAAAGAACGCAAAATCAAGGAACGCCTTGAAAAAGAAATTCAACTCAACAGTTGGGAGGAATTTATATTTCAGGTGCTGGTGCCCACTGAAAAGGTCTATAAAATCAGAAGCGGCAAAAAAGTTATCTCCGAGCGAAACATACTCCCCGGATATATCCTCATTGAGGCTCTTCCCTCCCGCCTTTCCGGCGAAGTAATTCAGGAAATCGCCAATGTGCCCAATGTCATTCACTTCCTGGGCAAGAATACTCCCACTCCCATGAAGGAGTCGGACGCGAATCGCCTCCTCGGCAAAGTGGACGAAACACAGGACGCCGGAGAATCGCTTATGGAGCCGTTTATCATCGGAGAAACGGTGAAAATCATCGACGGCCCCTTCACTGAATTCGTTGGGGAAATCCAGGAAATCAACGAGGAAAAGAAAAAACTGAAGGTCATCGTGCGCATCTTCGGACGCGGTACGGAAGTCGAACTGAACTTCATGCAAGTAGAAAAAGCATCCTAAGCGGAACTATTTTAGATAAGGCTCGCCAGCCAGGTTTTCGTCCTGGTCGCTAAAACGACCTGGAACGCTTCCCAAGGCCAAGCTGTCGGCAAATTAAAACGAACCATATATCATGGCAAAGGAAGTAGAAGTT
>VFQS010003672.1_pt1 | contig 11614 bp, 10 predicted proteins | sample 3512361 | NCBI WGS metagenome assembly VFQS01 (sample SAMN10412375, study PRJNA504923) | tailings metagenome | isolation source: Relicate 1 Philex TSF3 active mining | place: Philippines | reverse complement strand
GAATTTTTTGCCCTAGAAGGATTGGGGAAACTACTGAATACCATCAAAATAGTTCAAAGCAGATTAAATCCTTCTTTGGTTATTGAAGGTATTCTCATGACGATGTATGACATGCGATTGAGGTTATGTAACCAGATCGTAAATGAAGTAAGAAAACATTTTGACGGACTTGTCTTTGACGCACTGATCAATAGAAACTCCAGATTGAGTGAAGCGCCTAGTGTTGGAAAACCAGCCATTTTGTATGATGCTGAAAGTAAGGGCGCCATCAACTACCTGAACTTGGCAAAAGAAATCCTTCAGAAAAACAACATGACCAAAATAAAAGAATCAGAAAGAACCATAAACCTAAATGATGAGCAATAATCCTTCCAATAAAAAAGAAGCCTTGAATAGAGGGATTCGTTCTCTTTTAGGCAGTATTGATGCAGAGTATAAAAACCCTACTGGCGTTCTTAAAACTGAGGTAGTTGCAAAAAATACAGCTGTTAGCAGAATCACACTTGAAGATATTATCCCCAACCCCAATCAGCCTCGTCAAGATTTTGATACTAAAGCCATTGAAGAATTAGCAGCTTCGATCAAACTTCATGATATCATTCAGCCTTTAACTGTAAAGCCACTCCCTTCTGGAAAATACAAACTGATTGCTGGTGAAAGAAGATGGCGTGCTGCAAAACTAGCGGGACTAAAAGATGTTCCTGTATACATTCGTGAAGCAGATGATCAGAAAGTGCTTGAATTGGCCTTGCTGGAAAATCTACAAAGGGAAAACTTAAACGCCATTGAAATCGGACTCAGTTATCAGCGTTTGATGGACGAATGCGCAATGACGCAAGAAGAAGTTGCTGCCACAATGGGAATGGATAGAAGTACAGTATCCAACTACATCAGGATGCTCAAACTCCCTCCAGATATAATTGTAGGCGTGAGAAATGGATCACTCTCAATGGGGCATGCGCGTGCGCTGATAAATGCAGGCGAAGTGGATAAACAACTTTTTGTTTATAATACCATACTATCAAAAAAACTATCAGTCCGACAGACTGAAGACTTAGTTAAACAATTATATAAACCTGCAAAAAAAGGGTCATCTTCTCCTGTAAAACAGAACGAGCAATACCAGAAAATTGAACGTCAATTGAGTTCTCATTTTGGTACTAAAGTGAAAGTCGATCATCAAAAAACTGGACGGGGTAAAATCACTCTTGAATATTACTCTTTAGAGGAACTTAACGGTTTACTTGAAAAAATGAAAGTCGACATTCATTGATGAGAACTTCAGTTCATTTATATGCATTGTACTTAATCTGTTTCTTGTTCACAATTACCATCAGTGTTCAAGGGCAGCAGCGAACTAGTATAGACCCTGCTCCCATTCAATCGACACTAAAATCGGATACAGCAAAAAAAAGATCTGTAGCATCAAAAGCTGCCCTCAGATCTGCTATACTTCCAGGACTCGGTCAGGCTTATAACAAGAAATACTGGAAAATTCCTATTGTTTATGGTGTTATTGCAATTCCAGTCAGCTTATATAACTACAACAGGAAATGGTACAACCTCACCAGAAATGCCTATACCATCAGATCCAATAGAGATTCTGCCAATTTCGATAAAATAGCTCCTGAATTGTTACCGCTTTCCAGTGAAGCACTTCGGTTGTACAGAAATGATTTCAGAAAAAATATGGATTTTTCTATACTTGGTATTTTGTTAACATGGGGGCTAAACATTGTTGATGCTACAGTAGATGGACATCTAAGAGGATTTGACATTTCAGATGAAGTCAGCATGAAACTTTTACCCAAAATATCTACTGGAAACAATATGGGACAAACGGGACTATCCGCAGTATTTTATTTTGGCAACAATAAAAAACAAAAATCAATTGGCTTCTAGCCAGACTTAATGCATATAATATGAAAATAGCATTGATAGGATATGGGAAAATGGGTAAGATAATTGAAGCCGTTGCAATAGCAAGAGGCCATGAAATTGTACTAAAAATTGATCTTGAAAATATTAATGCTTTTACCGTCGAAAACATGGCACTTGCAGATGTCGCCATTGAATTTACTGGTCCGCATACTGCATTTGAAAACGTAATGAAAACAATCAGTTTTCAAACTCCGGTTGTATGCGGCTCCACAGGATGGCTGGATAAACTTTCATTGGTAGAAGCGCATTGTACATCAGAAAATGGAAGCTTCATTTACGCCAGCAATTTCAGTGTAGGCGTAAATATATTTTTTGAAGTCAATAAAAAATTGGCCCAATTGATGGAGGGCCAAACGCAATATGACATTAGCATTAAAGAGATACACCATACGCAAAAAAAGGATGCACCAAGTGGCACAGCCATTAGCCTTGCAGAACAAGTTTTAGAAAATAACAGCAGTAAACAAAATTGGGTTAACCATAAAGCTTCATCAAAACAAGAGCTTTCTATAGAAAGCGAAAGAATCGATCCCTACCCTGGATGGCATGAAGTTAAATATAGCTCAGACATTGATGATATTACCATCATTCATAATGCGCACAACAGAAATGGATTTGCTCTGGGTGCCGTACTGGCAGCAGAATTCATTCGCGATAAAAAGGGTATTTTTACCATGAAAGATGTTTTAGGATTTGGAGACTAAACCATATGCTGAATAAGAAAACACAATACGCTTTTCAAGCACTCATCTACCTCGTTGAACACATAGATGATGGCCCGATTCTTATCGCTGAAATCGCCAAAGAAAAAAAAATCCCACTTAAATTCCTGGAAAATATTTTACTGGAATTGAGAAAGATGGAAATACTTGAAAGTAAAAAAGGTAAAGGTGGCGGATATTTTATCAATAAGCAAGCCATCAAAACACCCTTAGCAACTATCATCAGAAAAATTGAAGGCCCAATAGCCATGCTTCCTTGCGCAAGCTTGTATTTCTATGAACGTTGTAAAAATTGTGATGAAAAACATTGCGGACTCCATGATACAATGGTATTGGTAAGAGACGCCACTCTAAAAATTTTAGAACGCAAAACCGTAGGCGATTTAGTTGAGAAAAAATAATACAAACAACAATGGCAGAAGATCTCAATATTTTGAAGGGTAGCAAAGAGGAGCAATATGAAAACCTCTTACCACAGATAAAAGGCCTTTTGGATGGGGAAACCGACTTAATTGCAAATCTGGCTAATGTTGCCGCTGCCTTAAAAGAACAATTCGATTTTTTTTGGGTAGGATTCTATTTGGTAAAAGAGGATGAACTGGTACTAGGCCCATTTCAAGGTCCTGTTGCATGTACAAGGATTAAAAAAGGCAGAGGCGTATGCGGTAGTTCATGGGAACAGGCAAAGACACTCATCGTAGCAGATGTTGAAAAATTCCCTGGTCATATTGCCTGCAGCAGCTTATCAAAAAGTGAGATTGTTATTCCCCTTTACAAAGAATCAATCATTGTTGGCGTGTTAGATGTTGACAGTTCATCTCATGATAGTTTTGACGAAACAGATCAATTGTATTTACAGCAAATAATCGACTTAATTCATTTTTAGAATCTTAATGCTTTGCTTCTTCATTTAATAAAGCATTAATATCTTCCTGAAACTTCTTTTTAAATGCTTCATGGTGAACCCCCGTTGCAGGACCTGCATACCCAGCATGTGTCTTTTTAACAATACCGTCTTTACCAATTAATATCATGGAAGGGAACGCCTTTATTTCAGTCATCTCTGGTAAAGTTTTTTCTGTTCTCAAAGTATCTGCAGAGGTAACACCTGTTATCAACATTGGATAATCTACCTTGAATTTATTTTTGAACCTTAACAGGTTTTTCCTGGCAATTGCAAAATCCGTTGTGTACTCATATGCAAGTCCAATTACCTCAACTCCTTTACCAACATTTGCTTTGTAATACTCACTTAAGAAGGCAGTCTCATCCATACAATTAGGACACCAGGATCCCATAATTTGTATAACGACAATCTTATTTTTAAACCGCTCATCTGCTATACCCACCATATTACTGTCGAGGTCTGGAAACCTAAAATGTAATTTGTTTTCCACTCCTTTCAATTGCATTTGTGCTTTTGTCTCATCAACACTTCCCAAGCTATCCCTTACTGCCACCCATGCTTCTTTGTAAACGGGACCACTTGCAAATACACCTCGATCTAACTTTCCATCATGCATAATTTTAGCAGAAAAAAAGAAAGCATGAGTTCCATCGAATGTTGACATCACCAATGAGTCTTCCTTCACTATCCCTTCTAAAAAACGATAATCGCCTGTCGCCGTTAAAAAAGTCCCCCTTAAACTATCTCCCATCTGCTCAAACTCTGCAATTGCGTTGTATTCCTTTCCATCCACTTTTGTGAAAACAACAGACCATCGTCCACTAACATTATACTTTGATGCATCTCCGGCTAAGGTTAATCGTTCTTTGCCCTCTTCAATTACAACTGGTACTGTTTGATCAGCAGTTGATGTTCTCTTGTACCACGTGCCTTGGTATCCATTATCCGACTTTACCAAATTCAGTTGCGCTTCGAAAAATGGCAGGTTTATCAATAATGAATCTCCTATTTGAACTATATCATCCACAACAATTTTTTCACCTGCATTAATGATGGTCCATATAATGGAATCTCCTTTTTTTTCTTGGAATAGATTAAAAACAATAGGCAGCCCATCTTCTCTTTTAATAACTGCCCTATACGATTTAGATCCTTTATCAGTCTGCTTGCAAGCTGTCACAAAAACCAGTGACATCACTAAGTAAAACAAGAAACGAGCGTACTTAATCATCCTACAATAATGTTTATATGTTTTTAAACATGTCAACTGTCATTTTCGATAAATCGAATTCATGCTTCCAATTCCATTCTTCTCTTGCCACCGAATCATCAATGCTTTTCGGCCAACTATCTGCAATAGCCTGACGATAATCTGGCTGATAACTCAATTCAAATTCAGGAATATGTTTTTTGATTTCCGCACCAATTTCTTCAGGCGAGAAACTCATTGAAGAAAGATTATAGGAAGTCCTAACCTTTATATTTTTTGCTGGGGCTTCCATCAACTCAATCGTCGCTCTGATGGCATCAGGCATATACATCATGGGAAGATGAGTATCCTCTTTTAAAAAGGAAGTATATTTTTTCTTTTGTTTGGCAGCATGATAAATTTCAACTGCATAATCGGTAGTTCCCCCACCAGGTGCAGATTTATAACTAATCAAACCTGGATACCTCAAACTGCGGACATCAACACCATAACGATGATGATAATAATTGCACCAAAATTCACCAGCATATTTACTGATCCCATATACGGTTGATGGCTCAATAATGGTTTGCTGAGGACAATTCACTTTGGGTGAAGATGGTCCAAAAACTGCAATACTACTGGGCCAATATACTTTGGTTAGGTTTTCCTCTTTTGCGATATCGAGTACATTTAATAAAGATTGCATATTCAGGTGCCAAGCTAATGGTGGATTTTTTTCCCCTGTAGCAGACAAAATTGCAGCTAGCAAATAGATTTGTGTAACACCTTGACGAATAACCTGAACATGCAACATTTCCTTATTCATCACATCAAGACTAACATAAGGACCAGTACCTTTCAATAAATCATTTTCTTCTCTCAAGTCGGAAGCAATAACATGGGTGCCCCCATATATTTTTCGAAGGGCTAAGGTCAATTCAACCCCTATTTGTCCGGATGCTCCTATAACCAGTATTTTTTCTTTTTTCATATGGAAAGGTTCAGAATGCAAACATATAGATTATGATTGAACCAGCATATCTTTGCAGCATGCAAGCATTTCTTAAAGACCTTTTTCATAATCAGGATTACGACCAGAATAACTTTTTTTTGATTGCTGGTCCCTGCGTTATCGAAGACCAAGCCCTCATTGAACAAATTGCAGATTATGTATCTGGCATTTGTAAAGAACTGGGTATCCCCTACGTTTTTAAAGCTTCCTATAGAAAAGCCAACAGAACAAGTGCATCCTCGTTTACTGGTCTAGGTGATGAAATGGGCTTGGATCTACTGAAACAGATTGGTGAGAAATTTGCAGTCCCAACAACAACAGATATTCATGCAGCCAATGAAGCAGACATGGCTGCAGCCTATGCAGATATTTTACAAATTCCTGCCTTTTTATGCCGACAATCAGACCTGTTGCAAGCTGCAGGTGAAACTGACAAGATAGTTAACATCAAAAAAGGTCAGTTTATCAGCGGTGAGGCCATGAAATTTGCAGTCGAGAAAATCAGAAGAACTGGCAACGAAAAGATTATTTTAACGGAACGCGGTACTACATTTGGCTACCAAGATCTGGTAGTCGACTATAGAAACATCCCTATTATGCAAAGCCATGGAGTTCCTGTAGTTATGGATTGCACCCACGCCTTACAACAACCCAACCAAACATCAGGAGTAACCGGAGGTAATCCACAAATGATAGGCACTATTGCAAAAGCTGCTATCGCAACCGGAGCAAATGGATTATTTATAGAAACCCATCCTGAACCATCAAAAGCACTCAGTGATGGTGCCAATATGCTTCGCTTGGACCTGCTAAAGGGCCTTCTTGAAGATTTGCTGAAAATTCGAAAGGCGGTAGTTTAGTTATAACGAAGCGGGTTTCTTTTGCCTTGCAGGATATAGCGCTTGAGGTTCATCCAAAACGCCAGTATAAAGTAAAAAAGTACTGGGGAACCCAAGGTTAGACAGGAAATGTAAATAAAGTACTTTCTAATAGTGAATGTGGAAATTCCCAACACTTCACCGATTCGTGTGCAGACGCCAAAAACCTGCCATTCAATGAAATTTCTGAATTTTTCCATAATGCAAATATAAAATAATCCCCATTATTAGGTTAAGTCTTGGTGCGGGACCTTGAATGAATTAATTTCGCGAAGCAAATTCCTGCCTCAATGCCCCCTTTTTGAGGCCATTTACTAAAACGGAAAAAAGATAATTATGCTTTTTGATTTAGACCTCATCCAGAAGACGTACAAGGAAATGCCAGCAAAGGTAGATGCCGCAAGAAAAGCATTGGGTAGACCCCTCACTTTAGCGGAGAAAATCCTCTATTCTCACCTTTGGAATGGTGTTGAAATCAGCGATTTTAAAAGAGGTAAAGACTATGTAGATTTTGCACCAGACAGAGTAGCCATGCAAGACGCAACCGCTCAAATGGCCTTGCTGCAGTTTGATACTACTGGTAGAAAAAAAGTAGCTGTTCCATCTACTGTACATTGCGACCACTTGATTGTAGCTAAAGATGAAAGCAAAGTGGATCTTAAAAAGGCAATTACCGAAAATGAAGAGGTTTATAACTTTCTATCTTCGATTTCTAATAAATATGGCATCGGTTTCTGGAAACCAGGTGCAGGTATCATCCACCAAGTAGTGCTTGAGAATTATGCATTCCCAGGAGGCATGATGATTGGTACCGATTCACATACCGTGAATGCTGGTGGTTTGGGTATGGTTGCCATTGGTGTTGGTGGTGCTGATGCCTGTGATGTGATGGCTGGTTTGAGCTGGGAATTGTTGATGCCTAAATTGATAGGCGTTAAGTTGACGGGGAAATTGAATGGATGGACTTCACCTAAAGATGTTATTTTAAAAGTTGCAGGTATCCTTACCGTAAAGGGCGGAACGAATGCAATTGTAGAATATTTTGGGGAAGGTGCAACAAGCATGAGCTGCACTGGTAAAGGCACCATCTGCAACATGGGTGCGGAAATTGGTGCTACCACTTCAACATTCGGTTATGATCAAAGCATGAGTAGGTATTTGAGAGCGACTGGCAGAGCAGCTGTTGCTGATTTGGCTGATGGCATTAGTTCATACCTGACCGGCGATGATGAAGTTTATGCAAATCCTGAAAAATATTTCGATAAAGTAATTGAGATTAACCTCAGCGAATTAGAGCCACATTTGAATGGTCCATTTACACCTGATCTCGCTACTCCTATTTCACAAATGAAAGAGGCTGCAGCCAAGAACAACTGGCCAACAAAAGTTGAAGTGGGACTGATTGGAAGCTGTACCAACTCTTCATATGAAGATATAAGCCGCGCTGTTAGTCTTGCCAAGCAAGTCGCAGAAAAAGGATTGAAAACAAAAGCGGAATTCACCATCACACCTGGTAGTGAATTGGTTAGATACACGATTGAAAGAGATGGCTACCTAGATACATTTGCTCAAATTGGTGCTACAGTATTCGCCAATGCATGTGGTCCATGTATTGGTATGTGGGATAGAATGGGTGCTGAAAAGCAAGAAAGAAATACTATTGTACACTCTTTCAACAGAAACTTTGCAAAGCGTGCAGATGGTAACCCCAATACATTGGCATTCGTTGCTAGTCCAGAATTGGTAACAGCACTTGCAATCGCTGGAGATTTAACTTTTAACCCATTGACTGATACTTTGATCAACGAAAAAGGTGAAGCAGTTAAATTAGATCCACCATCTGGAGATGAATTACCATCACGAGGATTTGATGTTGAAGATGCTGGCTACCAAGCACCAGCTGAAGATGGAAGTGGCATTCAAATCGATGTGAAAGAAGACAGCAAGAGATTACAATTGTTATATCCGTTTGCAGCGTGGGAAGGTACTGACATCAAAGGATTAAAACTATTGATCAAGGCAAAAGGAAAATGCACAACAGATCATATTTCTATGGCAGGTCCTTGGTTGAAATTCAGGGGTCACCTTGATAACATCAGCAACAACATGTTGATTGGTGCTGTCAATTATTTCAATGAAAAAACAGATAGTGTCAAAAATCAACTGACAGGTGAATACGGACCAGTTCCAGCAACTCAGCGTGCATACAAAGCAGCAGGAATTGGTAGTATTGTTTTCGGTGATGAAAACTATGGTGAAGGTTCTTCCAGAGAGCATGCAGCCATGGAACCAAGACACCTTGGCGTACGTGTAGTAATGGTTAAATCATTTGCGCGAATTCATGAAACCAACTTGAAAAAGCAAGGTATGCTTGCGCTTACTTTCGCCAACAAAGAGGATTATGAAAAAGTACAAGAAGATGACACCATCGATGTAATCGGACTTACTTCTTTCACGCCAGGTGTTGCACTGAAAGTGGTATTAAACCACAAAAATGGATCTACTGATACCATCGAAGCCAACCACAGTTACAATGCACAACAAATTGAATGGTTTAAAGCAGGCGGTGCGCTTAATGTTATTAGAGCGGCTGCACACAAATAACCAAACAATCAAAATATAAAAAGGGGAAATTAATATTTCCCCTTTTTTTGTGGTGCAGCATTTCTTATTTCAGGCTGGCCAAATACAAATCTTTCTGTCTTTGTTATTGTCCCCATGACTGGATCATAATAATTCCAAACACCATGTTTGACCTCTGCTGATTCATGCTTAATGACTTTTTTAATCACACGTTCAGGATGATCAAGGTCTGGAACCATGATGGTATCATATGGGTTAGAGGGATCTACAGACTTCCAGCTTTCCTCTCTGATTAAATCTCCCATTCGATTATAATAGAATTGTTTTCCATCTCTATATCCAGCAATAAAATATTCCTGTGCAATTAGGTCCCCCATTAAACTAAATTTCTTCCAGGGACCTTGCTTTTTATCGTTATAAAAATATCCTTCTTCTTCAAATCCCGGTTCTCCCCTAACTTCCTCATACCTGAACCACCATGGACCTTGTTTTTTATTGTTTTTATCAACTCGATTGATGGTATCTCCTTTTGGAGTTAGTTTGAATTCTTTCCAAAATTGCGCATATACATCAACCGGCATCAGGAACGTCAATATGAAACCCACTCCAAAGATGATTTGCATTGGTTTAGCTTGAATATTTCTATATTGCAACATCCTTCAAATTAAAAAAATAAGGCCATATGATTAGTAAAGTTTTTCATAAAACCATCAAGGGATTTTCATTTTTAAGTTTATCACTGTTGATGACATTGCCCGTTTTAGTAAACGGACAAATCAAATCAACTGAAGGAACATCAAGGTGGAAAAGCCTCAATGAAAAAGCAGCCAAAGCTGCAACAAGTCCTTTAAAAGACGTGAGCTTTAGAAATATTGGACCTAGTATAATGAGCGGCCGTGTTGATGATCTTGAAGTCAATCCGAACGATCCTACTGAATTTTATATTGCTTATGCAACAGGTGGATTATGGCATACCACAAACAATGGCCAAAGTTTTACGCCCATTTTTGATAAAGAAGCAGTGATTGGAATCGGTGATATTGCAGTCGACTGGAAAAACAATACCATCTGGTTAGGTACTGGCGAAGTAAACAGCAGTCGTTCTTCTTACGCAGGCATCGGCGTATATAAATCAAAAGACAATGGTAAAAACTGGGAGTACTTGGGATTACCGGAAAGTCATCATATTGGAAAAATTCTATTGAACCCCAATAACCCAGAAGAAGCATTTGTTGCAGCTCTTGGCCATCTCTATTCACCAAATAAAGAAAGAGGTGTGTACAAAACCATTGATGGTGGTAAAACATGGAAACAAACTTTGTTTATTGATGAAAATACTGGAGCGGTAGAAATGGATATCAACCCCGCCAATCCTAGAGAAATTTATGCTTCAGCATGGCACAGAATCAGAAAAGCATGGGATTTCGTAGAAGGTGGAAAAACATCGGGTATTTACAAAAGCAATGACGGTGGTGAAACCTGGCAACTCATCACTGCGTCAGCATCTGGTTTCCCTCAGGGCAATGGAATTGGCAGAATAGGATTGGCTGTATACCCTCAAGATCCTTCAATCGTATACGCGGTTGTAGATAATTATAACCTAAAACCTGATACCACCAAAGCTGATACAGGAAGGATAGCTGTAAAAGACCTGAAGGATATGACCAAAGAAGCATTTGTAGGATATAGTGATCTTGCTGTTGAAAGGTTTTTGAGAATGAATGGTTTATCTGGACAATACCAGGCTAAATCATTTAAAGAAGAAATCTCGGCTGGAAAAATCAGTTTGACACAACTCTATCAATATTTAAATGATGAAAGTGCCGGACCATCTGTCAATCAGATATACGGCTGTGAAGTTTATAGAAGTAATGATGGTGGTAAAACATGGAACAAGACCCATGACAAACCCATCGGCATCTACAGCACTTTTGGTTATTATTTTGGAAAGATTTTTGTGTCGCCTTCCAACCCCAATAAGTTTGTTATACTTGGTGTAAACGCCAACCTATCGACAGATGGAGGAAAAACTTTCAGTTCAATGGATAAGGGCAACACCCATTCCGACTGGCATGCATTGTGGATCAATCCCAAAAAAGACAACCACATGATTGCAGGAAATGATGGAGGTTGTAACATAACTTACGACAATGGAAAGAATTGGTTCAAGGCCAATTCACCTTCAGTGGGACAATTCTATGCCATCAATGTAGATAATGAAAAACCATACAACGTTTATGGTGGTCTACAAGATAATGGTTCATGGTATGGCCCTTCTACACATAAAGAGTCCATCGACTGGATAGATAATGGACAGTATGGCTACAAGAGTATAAATGGCGGTGATGGCATGCAAGTCCAAATTGATCCAAGAGACCA
>VFQS010003671.1_pt1 | contig 11616 bp, 5 predicted proteins | sample 3512361 | NCBI WGS metagenome assembly VFQS01 (sample SAMN10412375, study PRJNA504923) | tailings metagenome | isolation source: Relicate 1 Philex TSF3 active mining | place: Philippines | reverse complement strand
ATAATAGAAAAATTATAACTAGCACAGCAAAAATGACTAGACTCTTTCGAAGCCATTTTTCCCATTTTAGTGAACTAACTTTTTCAAAGGCACTAAATTTATCCTTATCAAATCTTTTATAAATGTTATTCTCCGAAAGATTAAGCATTGTTTTTCCAGTTTTTATATTCTTCAAATGAACCAATAAACGTAATTTTACCTTTATCTAACTTAACAATCTGTTCAAAAAATGGCAACCATTGTTCGTGCTTCGTGGCTGCAATTAAAGTCCATGGTGCATTTTTATCCATTAACAAATCTTTCAAATAATCATTTTCTTTTCCTCCGGAAGCGATACGTTGTTGATCGTCTAATAAGAATAAGTTAGGATGGTTAACAATACATCTTGCCATCATAATTTTCTCAGTCATACTCTTTGAAAAACCTCTACCATCTGGTAAAATTAATGTGGAAAAACCGTCAGGTAAATTTTTAACTTCATTTAAAAGATTTGTTTTTTCACATGCAGTTAATACATCTTGAAAGGATATACCATTACGTCCCATTGTAATATTCTCCTCTATTGTACCTGAAAACAATTCTTGCTCAGGAACAAAATCACTGATAATCGTTCTCATGTATTCCATATCCAAGTCATTTAAAGGAATATCGTTAAAACATAGACTTCCATTTCCAATAGGATAGGTTAATCCAAGTAGATTTAATAAAGTCGTTTTCCCTGAACCATCTTCACCAATAAAAACTGTATGTTGCCTTTTATCTATTGTTAAAGAGAAATTTTGAATTCCAAATTTTGAATTTGTACTATAAGAATAAGTTAAATTTTTAAGTTCAATTTTTAAAGGACCTTTTTCGGGTCTTTGTGCAAATGGTTTTGATTGTGTTTCGATTGGAATATCCATTACATGACCAATTTTATCAACTGCAGCATATACATCATACAACACTTCTAACCCTGATATTATTTTCTCTACCGAACTAATTATCAGGAGTATGATAATTTCTGAAGCAACAAACTGACCGATGTTTATTTGGTTATTAATCACCAAAATCCCACCAAATACAAGCATACAAAAAGCAATTAGAACTTTAAAAGAAGTCAACTGTATAAATTGTCTAAGTAGTACTTTAAAATGACTTTCTCTACTCTTTAAATATCCCTCGACGTATTCATTCGTTCGATGTAAAGGTAAATCACTCTGCCCTACTAGCTTAAACGTTTGCATAGTTCGAGCCAACTCTTCTAACCAAAATGCAACTTTATACTTATACTTAGATTCCTCTATTGCTGTTTTAACACCTCTTTTACCAGTTATAAATAGAGCTGCAACCAATATAGAGAGAAAAAATAAACTAAAAAGAATAAAAAATGAATGATAGAAAGAAAGTAAAATCAAACCAAATAATAACTGTAATATAGCTGCTGAAAAATCAATTAACAATTTAGGTATTCCTTTTTGCAAAGTCATCGTGTCGAAGAAGCGGTTCATCAATTCGGGTGTATATGTATCTGCCATCAAATGAGTTTCAAAACGTGGGATACGATAAGCAAATTCAAAAGACGAACGTACAAACAATTTTTGTTGTAAAGTTTCCGTTATTCTAAGTTGAACAAATTGCAAAACTCCGGAAAAAATAATCCCTACGATAACAAGCGTAATCAATAAAATCCAAGAAGCTGAGACGGTTCCCAACTGAATCATATTAATAATTGCTTGAATACCCAAAGGTAAAGTTAGATTTGTTAATCCAACAAAAATGGAATAAAAATAAATGTGCGTAATGTCTTTTCGATCTACATTAAACAAACGCATCAAGCGCTGGTATGGTTTTAGTGTTAATATATTATTTGTCATAATTTTCTATCGTGTTGAAACACAAATTCGTTAAAAAATCGATTAAATTTACTTCGTCGTGCAAATCGTTAGTCAATCTTGGTAGATGGTAACCAAAAAAACGTTGATGAAACGAACTCTCGATCAAAGTTGTTATTAATGCGTTAGGATAGGGATAATTTGGATTAATCTCATTAATTACCTTTGAAATAACGCCTACCAACTTTTTAAATTGTAAAAAATATCCAATTTTATTTTCATCATCCACTTTCTTCGATAAAAAAGTTTTAGAAGATTCCATCGCAATCACTTTTTGCAAAATAGCCTCATCGATATAAGGAGTTCTTATGTCATTTTCTACAACAATCGTTAAGTGTCTTATGATAATTTCTAATCTTTTTTTAGGTGATTCTATATTATTTGTTGCTAAAACGATGCCTATTTCCATCCAAGCCCAATAGAAATTAAATAAGTAAAATAAAAACTGATGTTTGTTCTCAAAATATCTGTAAATAGTACTTTCGGTTGTCTGAATCTTGATAGCTAACTTTTTAAATGTAAATTCTTCTAATCCTATTTCATTTAACAATAATAATCCTTCGGACAAAATCAGTCTTCCCACCTTCGAAATTGTAGGATCTTTTAAATATAAATTTTCATCAAGTCTTATATGTAATAATGATCTAGTCATCCAACAAAAATAATAGTATTACTATCAACAAACAAAGTAAAACTAAAAAAGTTTCAAAACCTTTTTATTTTAGTTTTTTAATAAAAATATAATCAATTGATTGTACTGTGGAGCAACAAATGAAATTTTTAATCCAAAAAAAAAGCTACCAAAAAAGTAGCCTAATCAAAGTATTTTATACTAATCTTTTAAACATCTTATTGAACAACCTAATGTTTTTCTTTTATCATAATTACTATAAAAAGAAGTATTTAAATTTAACATCCCTCTATTATGAGCAATAGTACTGTTTACCTCCTTTGTACTCCACCAATATCCTGTATTACCTAAGCCACCTAGTGTATAACCACCAGGCAAAGCAGTAAACAAAGTAGAGTTAGTAGCTCCCGAATTTGGTGATTGCCATTCTGATCCCTCTGCCTTCAGCTTTCCACCATCATTACCAATAAATTCAGATAAAACAACCCACTCAGACTCAGAAGGTACATGCCAACCAGCAGGACACACATTCTTACCTCCATTCGCAATCTGATTTGTTGCATACCAATTATATAGCTTACCGTATTTCGCATTGTAATTTGAATCATTAGCATAATATCTCCAAGCACCTGTTATATTATTATTCCATTCTGTGTCATTTTTCAGATTCAATATTAAAGTTCCATCACTGTACTTGGATGTTTTTAAATTTTCTGCCATCCAATGTTGGGTACCAATAAAAACGGTTTTATAAGTATTACCATCAACATCCGTGATTTCTGGACCATACCCCGAGGTTGGTTTACTTTCTTCAACATTTATCGATACCTTGCACGACATACCTCCTAGTGAAATTGGAAATTCAGCAACTCCACTTGATGTAGGAGTTCCTGTAATCTTATAAATGATACTTCCATTCCCATTTGCTAGACTATCTGAATCTAAATCAGCTGTCAAACCTGTAACACCAACAGAGTTTATTGTCTGATAATCATACAACTTTCCATTTCCATCCGTATAATTCACCTTGATTGTAACTTCCTCTGCAACTTCATTCTTGTATAGTTTTCCTGAAACTGTAGCACCAGCACAATCTAAACCACCGATTAGAGGTGTTGAATCAACAACGACATACGGAGTTGTTGGAAGCTTTTTGCAGGAAAAAACTATCATAAATAAAGATGAAATCAATATAATTTTATGCATAATATTTAACTTAAAACACCTAAACATTTGTAAAAATTTAAATCAACTACCTAAAATTAAACAATTAACAATACTAATCATTAAAATTAAAATAGAAATAACAAGATTACTTTCTAAAAGAAAATATTTTTTTTCAAATGTTGTATTCTTTTTTTAATATAAAAAAGTCATCATTCGACACATTTCGACAGGCTAAATGTGACAACTCAGGAAAAAATGGTCAACTCCAACGTCAGACTGAGCCCGTCGAAGTCAATCTTTAAGACATCTAATAGAAAATCCATCATGCATTCCAACGTTGTATTTAAACACGTTTCCATCGTTGTTGTTGAGATAACGACTCCAAGATAAAGATGAAGTGTACTCCGTCGAACTCCACCAATATCCAATATTGCCAATTTCTACTGAATTTCCACTAACACCTCTATACCCGCCCGGAAGACCAGTAAACAACGAAGTATTCGTAGCGTCTGTATTTGGGCTATTCCAGCTTATTGTGCCTACTTCTTTCATTTTTCCTCCTGCTACACTTTCGCCACCTAAATAGTCTGTTAGTACCGTCCATTCAGCATCTGTGGGTACGTGCCAACCTGTAGGACATATATTTTTGTTTCCATTTGTTGTTGGGCTCACAGCATACCAATTGTATAATTTACCGTATTTATCATTATTAGCAGCGTCATTGTTATAATACGTCCAAGCACCTGTAGTTAAATTACCCCAATCTGTAACATTTGGTATATCGCTACCATCGTTGTATTTACTTACTTTCAAGTTCTCTGCCATCCATTGTTGGTTGCCAATGTAAACGGTTTTGTATGAATTTCCATCTACATCGTCAATATTTGGACCATAACCACTGGTTGGTGATGGGTTATCATTTACATCCCATTGACAGGTAGAACTATTCCAAGTAGCTGTTGGATTTGGTTGTGCAGGCTGAGAACCTGTAACATCCCATTGGCAAGATACACTATTCCAAGTTGCGGTTTGGTAGCATTCTAAAGTTGGTTGTGTAGGTTGAGTACCTGTAACATCCCATTGGCATGATGTACTATTCCAAGTAGCCGTTTGGTAGCACTCTACAGTGGGTTGTGCTGGTTTTGCACCAGAGATCATCCACCTACAAAACTCAGGGTACCACATAACCGACTCGTAACATTCTGTTGTTGTAGGCTGTACTGGTTGTGTACCCGTAACATCCCATTGGCATGATGTACTATTCCAAGTAGCCGTTTGGTAGCACTCTACAGTGGGTTGTGCTGGTTTTGCACCAGAGATCATCCACCTACAAAACTCAGGGTACCACATAACCGACTCGTAACATTCTGTTGTTGTAGGCTGTACTGGTTGTGTACCCGTAACATCCCATTGGCATGATGTACTATTCCAAGTAGCCGTTTGGTAGCACTCTAGAGTTGGTTGTGCTGGTTTTTCACCTGAAATCTCCCATTTAGAGGCACTTGTGTTATAAATAGCTGATTGATAACACTCGTGTGGGGGTGGTAATGGTGGAGTATTTATTTTTACTTGACACGATTTATCACCAATTACTATATTAAAAATAGCTTCTCCTTCACCAGAGGGAGTACCATAAACACTAAACTTAATAATACCATCACCTAAAGGCATTATAAAATTTGATCGACAAGCTACACAAGAAGTATTATCGATAGGATCACATCTCAAACCAGTAATACCTTCTGATTCGAGCGTGTTACCTTTATTAAATTGACCACCATTACCTCCAGTGATATTTAGAGTAAAGTAAGTCTCATCAATATGCACTTTACCATCTGCACTTGGATATCTAAATAAGGCTCCGTTTGGAAAAGTCAAACTCGAGCAATCTAAACTATTAACCTTCGCTGGACAATGACCGTTTGTCCAAGTTAACTTCCCATCACACATGGTTAACATTTGAGCTTGAGTGCCAGGGTCAAGCACTTGCCACGTATTTCCATCCCAATAAGATATTTGATTTTCTTTGGTTCCAGGGTTTAAACCTCCGGATGTGCCTGTTCCTTTTAAACTTTCAAGAAACTGTTGTTCTGTGCCTTGATTTCCATTTGCCAACCAAATTTCATAAGCGCTTTTTCCATTATCTCCTTTTGGACCTTGAGCTCCATCCTGTCCAGGTAATCCTGGATCTCCTTTATCTCCCTTATCCCCTGGATCTCCTTTCGGGCCTTGAGCTCCATCTTGGCCTGGTAATCCTGGGTCTCCTTTTTCCCCTTTTTCACCTGGGTCTCCTTTCGGGCCACCCGGCAAACCGTCTTGTCCTGGTTCTCCTTTATCTCCCTTAGGACCTGGTAATCCAGGTTCTCCTTTGTCACCTTGATCCCCTTTATCTCCCTTATCCCCTTGATCCCCTTTCGGTCCTTGTACACCATCCTGACCAGGTAATCCTGGGTCTCCTTTATCCCCTTTTTCACCTGGGTCTCCTTTTGGTCCTTGAGCACCATCTTGACCTGGTAATCCTGGATCGCCTTTATCTCCCTTATCCCCCGGATCCCCTTTTGGTCCTTGTGCACCATCCTGACCCGGTAATCCTTGATCGCCTTTTGGACCTTGTGCACCATCTTGACCAGGTAATCCTTGATCCCCTTTATCTCCCTTGTCACCTTGATCCCCTTTTGGTCCTTGTGCACCATCCTGACCAGGTAATCCTGGATCTCCTTTTGGTCCTTGTGCTCCATCCTGACCTGGTAATCCTGGATCGCCTTTATCACCCTTGTCACCTGGATCTCCTTTCGGGCCTTGAGCACCATCTTGACCTGGTAATCCTTGATCCCCTTTAAGACCTTGTACACCATTTTGACCTGGAGTACCTTGAGGTCCTGGATCCCCCTTTTCTCCTTTTGGACCTTGTTTTGTATTACCTGCAAACATGGCATAAGGCACACTTAATAATTGACTCGTAGAAATTAAAGTGTAATCTATTCCGCCGTTCAAATCAATTTCTGTTTTAATAAAATAAGGGAATTTTGACCAATCTATTGCTGTAAAGTCACCCGAAACGACTTTACCACCTCCAACAGCTAGAGTAAGCAAACCATTCCCGTTTGAAACAGGGGTATGAGTTTCAGAATAAACTACATTACCGTTTTCAGACCCTTGTAATAAACTAACTTTAACCCCAATATTTTTATTGGTAATCAATTCATTATTTGCATTTCGAACTACCGCTTGGTAACTAAACCCTTGAGGTACTTGAGCCCATACTCCCGAAAAAACAAATAATACGACTATAATGGTATAAATTGTTTTCATAACTATAGATTTTTAATGATTTTAAACGTTTGTACTTTTTTATCCACGTGGTGCACCTCCACAAAATAAGTAGCTGTTGGTAATGCTTTCATTTCTAGAGATGTTTCTTGTTGATGAATTTCTCCTTGAAACAAAAGTTTACCTTCTGAATTCAAAACTTTGTAAGTTAATTCCTCATTATTAAAATTGCCTACTCTAAGATTCAAATTTTCTGCAGTAGGATTTGGATAAGCACTTAAAGATAAATTTAATGCGTTTTCTTCTATGGTTAATGAAGATATTGAATACGTTTGTTGAACCCCTTGACTTATCGAACCCGTTTTATTCGATTTGTATTGATAAACTACTTGCCCAATAGAATAACTAACAGAGCCTTGAGCATTTGATGCATCTCCACCTGTTGAATTAAGAGAGTTTTGACCAATTGCAAGTAGACTAAACAACAAAAGCATGGTTATAAAAAAATATTTTTTCATGATTAATCGTTTTTCTTGGTTTGAAATTTTCACAAAATATACTAATTAGTTATCAACCTATTACACATTAAGGTTGTTTTTTTTGAAATAAAATATGTTTTTACTTAAAAATGCTATTAATTATAAACAGTAGTTATTAACTCAAAATAAACACATTAGAGTGAAATATATTTGCAGTTTATAATTTTCTGTAACTACACGAGAAAAATATACAGTTAAAATCAGTAAATTAAATTGATTTTTAACTATCTAATAAATTTAAAATTAGTATTTTATAACAATTTCACCAATAAGTATAAAATACCAATGTAAGTAATAAAGATACTTACTTATTTTCAGTTTTAAAAGTAGAATTAACATGTATTAATTTTGCTCGACTAAAATTAATGTTATTTTCATCTGTGCTTTGTGTAAGATTCAAACAGTAAACTATGAACACTTGGCTTTAGGTTTTGACACAACCGTAGAAAAAGATTCAAATCTGCGTCCTATACAGCGTTTCTTTGCTTGTATAAAACATATAACGATAAAAAAGCACAGATACAGAACGAAAAGCTTGTTCAAATATGGATTATATTAGATTGTAAGTATACTGCTAAAACGAAAATCAATTAGATTTTAATATATATCGATTTTTGTCATTTAGTTAGAAAAAATAGAGTAAATATAATTTCAATGTAATCCATTCATAATAATATAAGTTAGTAAAATTAGCGAAATTGAACTTAATTTGTTTATAATGAGAATTTCAGAAAAATTAAATCAAAAAAACAGGCTACCTTTTTGGGGTAGCCTGTGGAAATATAAAATTTAAGATTTTACTCCTTTATAATTTTCATTTTGTATCCATTCTCTATTTCAAAGAAATAAGTACCTGAAGAATAAGATTGTACATCAAAAGAATTAATCAATGTTGTTAATTTTCCATTTACTAGTTCTTTCCCTGCTACATCAATCAATTTATAGGATAGATTTATATATTCGAACGGAATCTCAATTGAAAGTTGAATTGAAGTTGGGTTTGGATATACTCTTACTAAACTGAAACCTAACTCTTCTATTGATGAACAATCATTAACAGTTAAATAAATTGGTTCAGAACTTGCGACACAGCCATTAATATCTGTTACTTTAACAAAATAAGAACCCGATTGAGTAGGTTTGATTGTTTTAGTTTTTGAACCATCATTCCATAAATATGACACCCCATTAGAGGCTACTAACTCAGTCAATTTATTTGTACAATAGCTAACAGGTCCATTTGTGGCTATAGTAACCATTGGTAAAGGATTAATAGTAACCTTAATAGAGTTTGAAAGTCCTTCACAACCGTTAACATCTTTTAATTTAAGCGAATAAACTCCTGATTGTGCTGGGAAAATATTTGATGTTGTTTCTCCAGTACTCCAAAGATAAGAGGTGCCAATATTCGAAGTTAATAACTCTAAATCACCATCTTTACAAGAAGTAGTATTTCCATTCGCAGAAATTACCACATTTGGTAAACTATTTACAGTAATAATTATCGTTGCAGTTTTTGTACATCCATTTTCATCATTACCAGTAACTGTATACGTTTTTGTTACACTTGGAATAAATGAAACACCATTGCTAACGTTATTATCCCAAACATACATTGATGCTCCACTTCCTGTTAAAGTAACATAATCACCCGAACATACAGCTGTTTTAGATGTGTTTGCAATCACATTTGGTAAATTATTTACAGTAACATTTACCGTTGCAGTTTTAGTACAACCATTTTCATCTGTTCCTATAACATTGTATGTTTTTGTTCCATTTGGCACGAACGATACACCATTACTTACATTATTATCCCAAACATACGTTGATGCTCCGCTACCTGTTAAAGTAACATTATCACCCGAACACAAAGCTGTTTTTGATGCATTTGCAATTACATTTGGCAAATTATTTACAGCAACGCTAATTGTAGCTGTTTTTGTACATCCATTTACGTCGGTACCAGTAACTGTATACGTTTTTGACGCACTAGGATTAAAAGCTACACCATTACTTACATTATTATCCCAAACATACGTTGTTGCTCCGCTACCTGTTAAAGTAACATTATCACCCGAACACAAAGCTGTTTTTGATGCATTTGCAATTACATTTGGCAAATTATTTACAGCAACGCTAATTGTAGCTGTTTTTGTACATCCATTTACGTCGGTACCAGTAACTGTATACGTTTTTGACGCACTAGGATTAAAAGCTACACCATTACTTACATTATTATCCCAAACATACGTTGTTGCTCCAGCGCCTGTTAAAGTTACATTTTCACCTAAACATACTGATGATTTTGATGTATTTGCAATCACAGTCGGTAAACTATTTACAGTAACACTTATCGTAGCAGTTTTAGAACATCCATTTACATCTGTACCGGTAACAGAATATGTTTTTGTTGAACTAGGTACAAAAGATACTCCATTACTCACGTTATTATCCCATGTAAAAACAGATGCTCCACTACCTGTTAAAATAAGATTATCACCTAAACATACCGATGATTTTGATGCATTAACAATCACATTTGGTAAAGTATTTACAGTAATATTTACAGTTGCAGTTTTTTTACAACCATTTGCATCTGTACCAGTAACTGTATAAGTTTTTGACGCACTAGGATTAAAAGCTACACCATTACTTACATTATTATCCCATACATACGTTGTTGCACCACCACCTGTTAAAGTTACATTATCACCAGAACATACAGCTGTTTTAGATGCATTGGCAATCACAGTCGGTAAAGTATTCACAGTAACATTTACAGTTGCAGTTTTTGTACATCCATTAACGTCCGTACCTGTAACTGTATATGTTTTTGTTGCATTTGGCAAAAAGGAAACTCCATTGCTAACATTATTATCCCATACATATGATGATGCTCCAGATCCAGTTAAACTAACATTATCACCAGAACAAACTACCGTTTTGGATGCCGAAGCAACGACATTTGGTAAACTGTTTACAGCAACACTAATCGTAGCAGTTTTTATACACCCATTAGCGTCCGTACCTGTTACTGTATAGTTTTTTGTTGCATTTGGCATAAAGGAAACTCCATTGCTAACATTATTATCCCAAACATACGTTGTTGCTCCGCTACCTGTTAAAGTAACATTATCACCCGAACACAAAGCTGTTTTTGATGCATTTGCAATTACATTTGGCAAATTATTTACAGCAACGCTAATTGTAGCTGTCTTAGTACAACCATTTAAATCTGTACCGGTAACTGTATACGTTTTTGACGTACTAGGATTAAAAGCTACACCATTACTTACATTATTATCCCAAACATAAGTAGACGCACCGGAACCAATAAGTGTTAGATTATCACCTGAACAAATTGTTGTTTTTGATGCTGAAGCAACCACATTTGGCAAATTATTTACATTAACACTTATAGTAGCAGTTTTAGAACATCCATTTATATCTGTACCAGTAACTGTATATGTTTTAGTTGCACTAGGAACAAAAGAAACGCCATTACTAACACTATTATCCCATACATAGGTTGTTGCGCCTTCTCCTGATAAGGTAACATTATCACCTAAACAGACAGTTGAATTAGTTGCTTTTGCAATCACAGCCGGTAATAAATTCATTTTTAAAACTATAGGCTGGGAAGTTGTTTTACAACCATTTGCATCTGTCACTTGCACAGTATATGAACCAACTTGGCTTGGAGATATACTTGAAGTAGTAGCACCATTAGACCATAAATAAGAACTTCCATTTGAAGATATCAGAGAAACAGAAATCGTTTCTCCTTGACAATAAGAAGTTTTACCTGATGTCGTTATAGACGCAACTGGTAATGGGTTTACAATTACATTAGTTACTGTAGATGTATTTTGACATCCATTTGCATCTGTCAATTTCACGAAGTAATTCCCTGTAGTAGAAACTAAAATTGATTGTGTTGTTTCACCCGTTGACCATAAATAAGTATTACCTGTAGAAGAAGATAATGTTACGTTTTGACCTTGACAAAAAGTAGTAATACCATTAGGCGTAATTACTGTCGTTGGCAGAGTATTTACTTTTACAGAAGTTACAGCAGATGTATTTTGGCAACCATTTGCATCTGTTACTTTAACATTGTAATTTCCAGTAT
>VFQS010003668.1_pt1 | contig 11621 bp, 8 predicted proteins | sample 3512361 | NCBI WGS metagenome assembly VFQS01 (sample SAMN10412375, study PRJNA504923) | tailings metagenome | isolation source: Relicate 1 Philex TSF3 active mining | place: Philippines | reverse complement strand
GGTCGAACAACAAAAGCCGGTCTGGATGCCGGGTTCGAGAGTGCCGCCCACGAGGTGTCCGTAGTCGTCGCCGTCGCCGGGCGCGGCATCGGGGAACGGGAGTGGAAACCCGCGCGACGCATGACCGAGGACCGGTTCGACGACGACGCGGCGACCGTCTTCGGCATCAGCCACGATCTCGTGTCCGGGAACGAACGGAAACGACACCCAGTCGAGGAAATAGGTCGATGCACGTCCCTCGACGAGGGCGAGATCACTTCCACAGATTCCGGTCAGTCGCGGATGGATTCGCGTCCAACCGTCTCCGGGTGAGGCAGGGGCCTCCATCGACACCATGTCGAGGGGGCCGAGACGAACTGCTCGAGCCGGGGCGATCGAACTCGCCAGTCGCGCGACGGCCAATTTGGCCGGCTTGCGGTCGATGCGAAGGGCGCGGATCACGAGTGTTCCCCGCGGCGAGATCGAGGTGTGAAGCGCTCACGTTCGCGTTCGGACACCAAGGGTCCGATCGGGAGAAGTCGACGCGGTGCACCGTCGGCCTTCTCCCAGTTCTCGACGAGCCAGCCTCGTTTGCGTGCGATGGCGGCCAGACGCGTCTCGGGGTTGACGGCGACGGGATAGCCCACGGCCTCGAGAAGCGGAAGGTCGCTCGTGGAGTCGGCATACGCGACGCATTCCTCGAGCCGGAAACCCTCGGCCGCGCAATAGTCGGCGAGGATCTGAGCACGGGTCTCGCCGGTCGGTGGGACGCGGGACAGTTCACCCGAGTAGGTGCCGTCGGGTCGGATCGTCATTTCGGCGGCGACGATCTCGTCGAACAAGGGGCGCAATCCTTCGACCGCGAAGCTCAATGCGCCGGTGATGAGAACCGTGCGATGTCCGAGGGCGCGATGCTCACGAACCCGACGCAACCCGTCGGGGAACGACTTGGTCATGATGAGTTGGGAGAGGAGCTCGATCGCATCGGTGTCGATCTGTTCGACAGGTGCGTCCTCGTAGCGTCGGTAGAAGTACCTCAGGAAGTCGGCGCGATCCTTGCGGTCCATCGAGAGAAGTTCGGGAGCCTCGCGCAGTGTGCGTGCCACGTAGCGGATGCGGTCGGGTGTGTCGAGGCGGCGAGTCGCGAACCACGAATAGCTCTCGACCACATTGGACGCGATGAGGGTGTTCTCGAGGTCGAAGGCGGCGACGTGTCGTGCGGGATCGAGCACCTGACGCTTCAGTCGATCGCGTCGGTCGACGATGCTGCGACCGGGAGTGGTCTTCACGCGGGAGTGCTGCACGATCGAGGGAAGGTGGATCGTCGAGACGTAGGTGGGCCAGTCGACCACCCGCGGATCGACGCAGAAAGTGGAGCGATCGTGGTCATCGAGGCGATCGTGGATCGCGAGGAGATTGTCGACCTGATAGATCGCCTCGCACTCCGTGTAGAGCCCGTAGAGCTCGACGTATTCGAGGGCTCGTTCGATGTCGCCTTTGCGCTCTTCGAGTCGAGCCGACCAGGCGGCCTGAGTGCCGCGCAACGGGAGGCTCTGCAGGACCTGTTCGGTTCGCGTCACGAGTGTTTTGGCGCGGGTGAGTTGTTTCTGCACACGACCACGACCCGGGAAGTTCCAGTCGGGAACGATGATCGGCTGACCGTGACTGTCGTAGATCGGATGCTCGGTGAACCAGTCGCGGACGTTGTCGACGAGGGTGCGGTACTTGAGAGGATTCGTGGAACCCGAGGCGACCTGCGTGATGCGCGGCGCATCATCGGGGCCGAGAGCGGCCACGGCGATGATGGCGGCGACGACGATGTCGACCGGGATCACGTCGATGGTTCCTTCGGGAACGCCGGGGAACTCTTTCAGGAGTCCGCGCGCGTAGGAGATGATCACCGGTTCGGCCATGCGGAACCCGCGGATCCATCCGGGGAACGGCTCGGCGAGCGCGGACTCGATGATCGACGGACGAACGATGCTGACCGGAACGTCGCCCTTGGTCTCATGGAGGGCTTGTTCGCCGAGTGCCTTGGTGAACGCGTAGGCATCGGGCCACCCGACGCTGGCGGCGCGGGCCCGTCCGGCTTCGACGAGGCGATCCTTGACCCAGGCCTCGCGGAGGTTCTCGGTCTTTTCGGCCAGGGCCGGAGCGCCGGCCGCTCCGAGTTCGCGACGGGCATCGGATCGGAACCGGTGGAGCATGTCGGGTGTGCGGCTGTTGGCCTCGGTGTCGCTGCGCAGACGGCGAGCCGCGGTGACTTCGGATCGCCAATTCAGACCGATGTCGAACGGACCTTCGCTCACCAACTCTTCCGGTGCGTGACCCCGTCGGTTGCCGGCGACGTAGCACGTCGAGACCGCGACGAGGTGTGCGCGTCGTCCGTCAGGCAATGGTTCCTCGGCGTTGAGCAACGCGGCGATGCGCATCGGGCCGAGCAGATTGGTTTCGACGGCACTGTCGAGAGGGGAGTCGAATGCGACACTCGCGGCCGAGTGAATGATCACGTCGCACGATGCGAACCTCCGACGATCGTCGGGGGAGAGCCCGAGACCGTCGGTGCCGACGTCGCCGGTCACGACCGAGAGTCGTCGGGCAACGATCGCGTCGAAGTCGGCTCCCCACTCGCTGCGGAGACGATCGAAGGCGTTGTTCTTCAGGATTTCGCGTCGGACGCGTTCGGCGGCGGGGGTGCGACGACCGTTGCGGACGAGAAGAACGATCTCGCAATCGGGGACCGAACGGAGCAACCGCTCGACGAGAGCGGTGCCGACGAATCCGGTCGCACCCGTGACGCCGACACGGCGGCCGGCCAGACCTTCAGCGATCATGCCGCCGTTGTAGCACAGTTCTCTACCAAATGGTAGAGAAACCTGATCGAACCTGATAGGAAGCCGTCATGGCCCGGCGGAGCGGCACCCGAGAACTGATCCTCGATCGGGCCACCGACCTGTTCGGGCGGTGGGGGGTGGAGGCGGTCAGCCTCGATCAGATCGCGCACGAGGTCGGCGTGGCCAAACAGACCCTGCTGTATTGGTTCCCGTCCAAGGACGATTTGGTGGAACACGTTCTGGCCGCCACGGCGGCCGAGCTCACCATCGTCGTCGAGGCGGCGATCCGGGCCACCCCCGATGATCCACTCGACCGAATCGAGGCGGTGGTGAAGGCGGTCTTTCGGCCGGCGGTTCGACGCCCGGCCCTTCTCGGTCTGATCAAGGAAATGAGCCGACTGCCAGCCGAGACAAGTGAACGGGTGACGCGCCATCTCGATCCACTGGCAACCCGAGCCATCGCCTGGATGAACGCCGAGATGGATCGGGGGCGGCTGCGCCGGGGTGATCCGGCCATCGTCGTGGCCCTCGCCTATGCGACGGTCACCGGGATCGCGACCGAGCCCGAAGCGCTTCGCGTCGTGGGTTGGACTCCCGACACGGCGGGTCTGCGGCGACTGCGTTCCGAACTCGTCGCATTCATGCGAGCCGCGCTCGCCCCGCCCACCGACGCCGCCTGAAGGGTCAGCGCGAAGTGTTGCGGTGGCGACGTCCGTGGCGATCGAGGGCGAGCGCGACGAGCTGATCGATGAGGTCGGAGTATCCGACTCCCGAGGCCTGCCACAACTTCGGATACATCGAGATCGGCGTGAAACCAGGCATGGTATTGACCTCGTTGCAGAGGAACCCACGCCCGTTGGCCTCGTAGAAGAAATCCACTCGCGCGAGACCCGAGCACCGGAGGGTTCGAAACACGTCCACCGCGAGTTGCTGCACCTCGGCGACTTCGCCCGCGTCGAGGGCGGCGGGAACCAAGAGTTGCGCTCCGTCGGTCACGTATTTGTCTTCGTAGTCGTAGAACTCGTTGCCGGGAACGATCTCCCCGGGAACGCTCGCACGCGGATCGTCGTTGCCGAGGATCGCGACTTCGATCTCGCGTCCGACGATCGCCTCTTCGACGAGAACGATGTCGTCGTAGCCGAATGCGACGTCGAGAGCCGCGAGAAGCTCTTGGTAGTCACGGGCCTTGCTGACACCGATCGACGAACCCATGTTGGCCGGTTTGACGAACATCGGATAGCCGAGGTCGCGGGCGATCGCCTCGAGTCGCGCCGGGCCGGCGATCGACGGAGTGACGACGACGTGTCTCGGTTGTGGAACTCGATGGTGGGCGAGGACGTCCTTGGCCATGGCCTTGTCCATGCACAACGCCGACGAGAGAACTCCCGATCCGACGTAGGGAAGATCGAGCAATTCGAGCAGTCCCTGAATCGTTCCGTCCTCGCCGAGAGGACCGTGCAGAAGCGGCAGGACGACGGTGGTTCCCGTGGACGCTGCCGCGGCCAGTACGGGGGACGACGACACCGGCAGGCCGACGGGTTCGAGTCGGCCAGGGAGTCCCGCGGGTCCTCGCTCGAGTGCCCGCATGGCGTCCTCGGCGAGGTGCCAATGACCGTCGCGATCGATACCGATCGCCGTGATGTTGTATCGGTCGGGGTCGATCGCTCGCAGGACGTGTGCTCCGGTGACGCAACTGACGTCGTGCTCGGCCGACTGGCCGCCGAAGACCACGACGAGATTGAGACGGGTCACGCCCCGACGATACCCGGCGGCCGTCGGCCCGATCAGGCAATCGAGTCCGGCTCGCCGTCGGTTCGAGCACTACAGTCCGAAACCATGTCGACGTCGCACGGAACGGGATCTTCGGATCCGAGTTTCCTCACGCACCATGCGTTGCGCATCAAGGGATTCGCCCGAGTCGACACCCTCGCCGAGATGATCGAACTCGATCATTCCGCCGTCGAAACGCATCTCGAATCGATGGCCGCATCGGAATGGGCGATGTTTCGTGAGGCCCGCTCGCTCTGGCAGCTGACGCCCCAAGGTCGCGAGGCGCATCGTGAGGCGCTGTCGAGCGATGTGCGGGCGTTCGATCTCGGTGCGCTCGAACCGCACTACGTGCAGTTCCTTGCGCTGAACGATGCGTTCAAGGAGTTGTGTGGCGCGTGGCAATTGCGTGACGGCCAGATGAACGACCATTCCGACGCGACGTACGACGAAGGGGTGATCCGGCGACTGGTCGAACTCCACGGTGAGTCGCGGCCGGTTCTCGACGCCATGAGCGTCGTCGTTCCCCGATTCCGTCCGTACGCACCACGCTTGGCCGTCACGTGTCGCCAAGTCCAGGACGGAGTGCATCAGATGTTCACCGGTGTGATGTGCGGGTCGTTCCACGACGTCTGGATGGAACTTCACGAGGACCTGATCCTCACCCAAGGAATCGACCGCGCTGCGGAAGGGAGTTTCTGATGGCTCGTTTCGGCCGAGTGGTGACCGCGATGGTCACTCCCTTCGATGCGTCCGGTGCCCTCGATCTGGACGGTGCACGCCGTCTGGCTCGTTGGCTCCAGGACCACGGCAACGACGGTCTCGTCATCGCCGGCACGACGGGGGAGGCCCCGGTGCTCACCGACGACGAACGGCTGTCCCTCTTCGCGGCGGTGATCGAATCGGTGACGATTCCGGTCATCGCCGGCACGGGAACCAACGACACGCTCCATTCCATTCACATGACGAAGGAGGCGACGGCACTCGGTGCGGCCGGTGTGCTCGTGGTGACGCCGTATTACAACCGTCCCTCGCAGTCGGGAATCGCCGCCCACATGACGGCGGTGGCCGCCAGTACGAATCTGCCGGTCGTGATGTACGACATTCCGGTACGTGCCGGTCGCAAGATCAATACCGCCACCATCGTCCGCTTGGCGAACGACGTACCGAACATCCTCGCCCTGAAGGATGCCGCCGGTAATCCGGGGGAGACTGCATCGGTGGTCGCCAACACCGGATCGGATTTCGAGATCTACAGCGGCGACGACTCGTTGACGCTCCCGCTGATGTCGATCGGCGCCGACGGAGTGATCGGTGTGGCCACTCATTGGTCGGCCCCCGAACACCAGACGATGTTCGATCGTTGGGAAGCCGGAGACACCGCGGGGGCACGGCGTGTCAATCAGATCTTGCTGCCGAGTTTCTCTTTCGAGACCGGCGACGATGCACCCAACCCGATCCCGTCCAAGGTGATGATGAACCACATTGGAGTTCCCGTGGGCGAGTGTCGACTCCCGATGGGTCCGCCGCCGAGTTTCGTCGGTGAACGCGCGGCCGCGGTCTGGGCCGAACTCCAAGCCCGCCGCGCCGAAGGAATCTGATGCCGGCTCCTGTCAGAGTCGTCTTCCTGGGTGGACTCGGTGAAATCGGCCGCAACTGCATGGCGATCGAACAGGACGATCGCCTTCTGCTCGTCGACTGCGGACTCATGTTCCCCGATGCCGACATGCACGGCATCGATCTGGTTCTCCCGGATTTCACCTGGTTGCGCGAGAACGCCGATCGAATCGAAGCCTGTGTGGCGACGCACGGTCATGAGGACCACGTTGGCGGTCTGCAGTTCCTCCTTCGCGACGCATCGTTCCCGATCTACGGTTCGGCGGTCACTCTCGGATTGGCGGCCGGACGTATCGAGGAGGCCGGCCTGCTCGACCGCACCGAATTGGTGGTCGTCGCCGACGGAGAGCGTCGACGGATCGGCCCGTTCGACGTCGAGTTCGTTCCGGTGACCCATTCGGTTCCGCACGCTTTTGCCATCGCGATTCATACTCCTCAAGGAGTCATCCTTCACTCAGGAGACTTCAAACTCGATCTCACGCCGGTCGACGGGCGACGTACCGATCTCGCGCGGCTCGGATCGATCGCGGCCAACGAGGGTGTCCGTCTCTTGTTGTGCGACTCGACCAACGCCGAAGAGCGTGGCCATGCGCCGAGCGAGACGTCGATCGGGTCGGTTCTGCGTGCACTGTTTCACGAGCATCGTGATCGCCGAATCATCACCGCGAGTTTCGCGAGCCACATCCACCGTGTACAGCAGATCATCGATGCCGCCGTCGAGACCGACCGCAAGGTCGCCACTCTCGGACGATCGATGCAGCGCAACGTCCGTCTGGCCCGCGACCTCGGCGTGCTCCGCTGCCCGGAGAGCACGTTGATCGACATCGAGCAGATCGACGACTACCCGCCCGAGCGGGTCTGCATCATCTCGACCGGGAGTCAGGGCGAACCGATGTCGGCCCTCTCGTTGATGGCACGTGGTGACAGCAAGTGGTTGAAAGTCGGCGAGCACGACACGGTCATCCTGTCGAGTCACGCAATTCCGGGTAACGAATTCAACGTCACCCGCGTGATCGACGGCCTGTTGCGTGCCGGGGCCGAAGTCGTGCATTCGGGAGTGGCCGACGTGCACGCCACTGGGCACGCTCAAGCCGACGAACTGAAGACCTACTTCTCGATCGTGCAGCCGGAGTGGTTCATTCCGGTCCATGGCGAGTACCGACACCTGGTGGCCAACTCTCGTCTCGGCGAAGTGATGGGCATCGCTCGTTCCAACATCTTGTTGTGCGAGGACGGAGACGTCGTCGAGATCGGTGATGAGGGAGTGGTTCCGGTCGGTCGTGTGCCGGCCGGCTATCTGTACGTCGACGGCATCGTCGGTGACGTGGGTCAAGGCGTGCTTCGGGATCGACGAGTGCTGGCCGAAGAAGGAGTCGTGGTCGTGGTCGTCACCGTCGACGTCGAGTCGGGCCGAGTTCTCACCGGACCGGAGATCATCACGCGCGGATGGGTGTACGCGCCCGAGGCCGAAGATCTGCTCGACGAGGCGTGCGACGTGGTGTCCAAAGCGGTGGAAGCGGCTCTGGCCAAGGGTGGCCGCGATCCCGAGGGTCTCGAGCGCGAAGTGCGCCGGGCCGCGGGCCGATTCGTGAGCGACCGCACCAAACGGCGGCCGATGATCGTTCCGGTGGTGATGGAGGCGTAGCTCCGATCACTCGTCGAATGCCCGAACACGTGTGCGCTCGGTTGGTAGCGTTCTCACGTGGCTGCCAAGAAGAGCTCAGGACGTTCGTCGTCCTCGTCGTCCTCGGCGCCCCGCTCCGGATCCGGGAAAAGTGCCGCTCGCACGGTGGCCACCGAAACGCCTCCGCAGGGGTCGACCCGATCTTCCCGGACGTCGTCGCGGTCTCGAGCCGCGGAGAATCAGGGCGAGATGCGGGAAGCGATTTCGGGACGTGAGTCCGAACTGGCAGCCATTGCCTTGTTCGTCCTCGGTCTCCTGATCGGTCTGGCGGTCTACGTGAAGTTGGCCGGGCCGGTGGGTCGTGGTGCCGATACGGCCCTCGGTGCGGTGATCGGCCTCGGTCGTTACCTCCTGCCTCTCGTGGTCGTGGCGGTCGGAGTCGTTCTTCTGCGCGATGACGATGCACCTGGTCGGGCCAAGTTGTCGCTCGGTTGGGGAGGCCTCGGAGTCTCCGTGCTCGGGATCGTGCACATCGCGCGAGGCCCCGAGGGTTACACGGGTGCCGACGATCTCGGGGGAGCGGGAGGTTGGATCGGTGCGCTCTTCGGCCAGACCCTGCGCGCACTGCTCGGACCGATCGGCGCGATCCTCGTTCTCGTGGCCATCGGACTGGCGGCCAGCCTTCTCATCACTCGCCTGTCGCTACGCGATCTCCTCGTTCGCATTCGGGCAGTGTTCGGTTCGGCGTCGGAACGACTCGGCGCCGGTCTTCGGGTCGCCGCGGACGACTTGAGCACCTTGCGTTCCGAGCGCGATGAATCCGACGATGCCGATCGTCGACCGCAACCCGGTGGCTTGATCGAACCTGGTTTCGCTCCACTCGTCCCCGCCGACGCGGACGACGATGATCGTGACGATGCGTCAGACGACGAGGAAACAGTTGCTCCCGAACCATCGGCCAAGCGCCGTGTGCGACGAGCGCCCGAACCGGCCGATCCGACCGTCGCGCCGGTGCAGGAGTCGCTCGATGTGAAAACAGCGCCGTCGCGCGGCGACTGGAAGCTGCCCGCGAATTCGATGCTCGTGCGCAGCGGCGCCCAATCGATTGACGAAGCCGAAATCGATCGACGCGGTCGCATCCTCGAGGAATCGCTGTCGTCCCATGGTGTCGACGTTGGGCTCGTCGGACGGACCGTCGGCCCGACGGTGACGCGATACGAACTCGAACTCGGCCCCGGTGTGAAAGTCGCCCGTGTGACGAGCCTGCAGAAGGACATCGCCTACTCGCTTGCCGCCACCGACGTCCGCATTTTGGCGCCGATTCCTGGTCGCTCGGCGATCGGCATCGAAGTTCCCAACTCGACGCGTCAACTGGTGGCACTCGGTGACCTGATGGCCTCGGCCGAAGCGAAGAACGCCACGCATCCCCTCGACGTGGCGATCGGCAAGGACATCTCCGGCCGATCCGTGTTCCTCAATCTCGCGACCACGCCCCACCTGCTGATCGCCGGCGCGACCGGCGCGGGTAAGTCGAGTGGTATCAACTGCATCATCACGTCGCTTCTGATGCGTACCACCCCCGACCAGGTGAAGTTGATCCTGGTCGACCCGAAGCAGGTCGAGATGGGTCAGTACGCCCGGTTGCCGCACCTTCTCACTCAGCCGGTCAACAATCCGAAGAAGGCCGCCAATGCACTGGCGTGGGCGGTGCGCGAGATGGAGAAGCGCTACGACCTTCTCTACGAGATGGGTTACCGCGACATCACGGGTTACAACGCGGCGTTCGACCGCGGCGAACTCGTGGCCGAAGTCGGCACCGATCGCACGTTCGAGCGGATGAAGTACATCGTGGTGGTGGTCGACGAGTTGAACGACTTGATGATGGTGGCGGCCCGTGACGTGGAAGAGAGCATCACGCGGATCGCTCAGAAGGCTCGTGCAGTGGGTATCCACCTGATCGTGGCCACGCAGCGACCGTCGGTCAACGTGATCACCGGTGTCATCAAGGCCAACATCCCGGCTCGCATGGCCTTCGCCGTGTCGAGTCAGATGGACAGTCGTGTCATCCTCGACCAGATCGGTGCCGAAAAGCTGGTGGGACGGGGTGACATGTTGTTGCTCCCGGGCAACTCGTCGGTCGCGCAGCGAATCCAGGGATGTTGGGTGACCGAGGAAGAGGTGCGCAAAGTCGTCGCTCACTGGCGGCAACAGGCGCCCAATGTCGAATACGTGAAGGGTGTGGAAGGTGACGAACCGTCGTCGGGCGGTCCGGCCGGCTCGGCGATCACCGACAGTTACGGGAACGATGACGACGATGAATCGCTGCTTCGTCAGGCGATGGAGTTGGTCGTGCGTTCGCAACTCGGGTCCACGTCCATGCTCCAGCGAAAGTTGAAGGTCGGATTCGCTCGAGCCGGACGCATCATGGATCTGCTCGAGGAGCGCGGCGTCGTGGGGCCGAGCACGGGGAGCAAGGCCCGCGAAGTCCTGATGACGGTCGAGGAGCTCGAGGCTCAGGCCTGATCCGCCGCCCGAGGTGACGAAGCCCGGTCGCCGGCGTGACAAGATGCGAACATGTCGTCTGCATCACAACTCGAACTCGTCGACGTCGCTTCGGGACTGAAGTTCCCGGAAGGCCCCATCGCCATGAACGACGGGAGCGTGATTCTCGTCGAGATGTTCGGCCCGCGCATCACTCGTGTCCGTCCGGACGGATCGACAGTCACCGTGGCCGAGATCTCGGGCGGGCCGAACGGTGCCGCGATCGGCCCGGACGGGGCCCTGTACCTCTGCAACAACGGAGGATGTTTCACCGAGATCGATTTCGGTGGACTCTGTTTCCCCGGGCCCTTCGATCCGTCCGCCTACCGTGGCGGTCGTATTCAGAAGGTCGATCTCGCCACGGGTCGAGTCACCGACCTGTACGACTCGTGCGACGGTCGTCCGCTTCGCGCCCCGAACGATCTGGTCTTCGATGCCCACGGAGGCTTCTATTTCTCCGACCACGGTATTCGTGACAATGAGGCGCGAACGAGTGACCTCACCGCTCTGTACTACGCGGCCGCCGATGGCTCGTCGATCCGAGAAGTCGCCTTCCCGGTCGAGAGTCCGAACGGAATCGGCCTCTCGCCCGACGGCACGATGCTCTATTACGCCGAGACCCACACCGGTCGTGTGTTCCAGCGACGAATCGTCGCGCCGGGTGAACTGGCACCGACGGCTCCGGGCGACACGAGTTCGCTGTTGTGCGGATTGCCCGGGCTCCAACTTCTCGATTCGCTCGCCGTCGACGGTGCGGGCAACGTGTGCGTGGCAACTCTCGTGAACGGTGGGATCACCGTGATCGCTCCCGATGGAGAGATCCTGCGTCATGTCGCGACCGGCGATCTTCTCACCACCAACATCTGCTTCGCCGCTGATGGCTCGTCGACGGCATGGATCACGTTGTCGGGAACCGGTCGGCTGGTGAGGGTCGAGTGGCCGTATCCGGGCCTGCGACTGGCTCATACCGCCTGATTCTCCGACCGACCGACTTGTAGGCTCTGGAGTCGTGACAGCACGAGCCCAGCGCTTCTACGTCGAGACGCTCGGCTGCCCGAAGAATCAAGTCGACTCCGACAAATTGATCGGCACGATGCTGGCCGACGGAATGATGGCGACTGACGATGCCGCTGAAGCCGACGTGGTCGTGGTCAACACGTGCGCATTCATCGAAGACGCACGGCGCGAGTCGATCGACACCATCCTCGCCCTCGATGACAAGCGAGCCAAGAATTCTCGTCTCGTCGTCACGGGTTGCA
>VFQS010003667.1_pt1 | contig 11631 bp, 5 predicted proteins | sample 3512361 | NCBI WGS metagenome assembly VFQS01 (sample SAMN10412375, study PRJNA504923) | tailings metagenome | isolation source: Relicate 1 Philex TSF3 active mining | place: Philippines | reverse complement strand
CGGGAAAGCTGGTCTACCTGCTCGATGAGCGCGTCCATATCCTGAAAGTTCCTACCGACATCCTGCATAAAACCCCGCCAGGAAAACGCGGGCCAGTCGCGGATGAGGCAGGCGGGGATGGTGACCCCATCACGGGTGAGCTGCCGCAGGGTCTGCAGCCCGTTGAAGATACCGTGTGCGGTATTGGCCCATAGAAAGATGGCGTTGCTGTCCACCTCTAAGGTATAAGCCTCCGGATTGGGATGGCCGGACCGGGCAGGGTCTATACGGAGTTGTACGAAGGGCGTTTGTACCGCCTCCTGTGACTCAGGGGCTTTGAGCCGGACGGAGATTTCCGAGGGCCACCATTCCATGACTTGCATGGCCTCTTCCATGAGCAAGGGCGTATCTACAAGTATAGAGATACGCGGCAGGAGGGAAAAGGAGGTCTCTTTCCAGGAAATTTCCCGGGGCAGGGGCAGCAGTGCCGGTTTGGCACTGGAAAACCCGTGGACGTGGTGAAAAATGAGCGATTTCCAGTGTAGGTATCCGTTGCCGGTGAGGTGTAGGCCGTCGTTGGTGTAGCGGGCGTCGAGCCTGCCCTCCGCATTGGTAAAAGCCGTATGCAGGTCCAGGTAGGCATACTCCAACGAGGCGGCCAGGGACTGCAGTTCGCGGTTCAGGGCGAGAATAGCGGGGCCTTTATCCACGTGGGTGGAAAATTTGCCAAAGGAGGCATTTACGGGCAAGACGCTTTGCACAAACACTTGCGTCTCCGGGCTCCTGTCGCGGATGGTTTCCAGGATGCGGCGATATACGGCGGCTACATCTTCTGCCCGACTTCCTCTGGCTAGGTCGTTGACGCCTATGAGCAGAAAGATTTTAGCGGGCTTGCCAGCCAGTACAGTCGGAAGCCGGTCGAGGACACCTTGTGCTATATCGCCACTGATGCCCCGGTTCAGGGCAGCCACTGTCGGGAATAGTTCCCGCCATTCGGCGCCGTCGCTGATGCTGTTTCCCAGGAAGACAACGGATTGGGGCGGGGAGGGCAATTGTTGGAAGTGCGATTCCCTCTGCAGGTAATAGGTGGTTTGTGCGCAGAGTTCGCCGGCGAAGAGGCAAAGCGATGCAAGCAAAAGCAATCTGGAGGACATGGCGTGTATTTTTGTAGTTACCAGTTGTCGGTTCGGAAAGGGGATGCGGGCAGGCCTTCCCGGTTGATGAGATTGGCCCGGTCGGGGAAGTCATCCCATGCATAGCGCACGGCGACGGGGTTGGGGATATCGGGATGGGAGCATTCCAGTTCGTGGCCCCGGATGGTCACGACGGCGGGGAGGAAGACGCGGTCGGGGCCGGCGATGAGAAAGCTGTTGAGCGGGAGGCCATCGCGTGAAGCGAGCCCTTGTCCTGATTGTTCAAAGCGCAGTACCAGTTTGCCTTCCCTTTGCAGCGCTTCCGTGAACTGGGGCCCGCCGGCTACGATGGGAAGGTGATAGGTGCTGGCCAGGGCAAGCCGTGCGAGCCGCTGGCCGACAATTTGCTTTTCGCGGGGGTGTACGTCGCTGGCATGGCCGAGATCGAGCGTGACAGCGATACCAGTATGCGGCAACTGTTGGGCGATATGCAACTGGACTTCCCGGAAGGCTTCCCAGTCGCGCCGGATGGCGGGGAGTTGCACCATGAAAAAAAAGAGGCTGTCGTTGTGCCAGCCTTTGCGCCAGCTGTGTACCAGGAGCTGGAGTTTATGGGCGTTGAGGGATGGATCCATGGTTTCGCTCTCGGCGCTGAAGGTTGCGTTGGATTCTCCTTGATACCAGATTACCCCTTTCACCGGCATGTTTAGCAGGGGGCGTATGGCGGCATCGTAGAGAAAGCCCGGTGCGAAAGGATGATTGGGCATAGGGTTGTCGGGGGCTTCTTCAGACCAGGCAGCGAGGTTTTGGCGCACCCTTTCGGCGGTCCATCTCGGGTAGAGCGGGTGGTCCAGCCAGCCGGGTTGGCTCAGTGGGGAGAGCAGTGAGTCGCCTAGGAGCCCTTCCCGGGGGAGATAGGTCTCAAGCGGTACGCCGCCCACAGCCGTTTGAATCAGCCCGATGGGGACAGAGGTCTTCTGTTGGAGTTCTTTCCCAAAATAATAGCCCACGGCAGAGAACAGGGCTACGGCACTGGAATCGGCCGGGTTCCAGCCGCCTGGCTTATAGTAGTTTGAGGGGGAGAGCTGGGTCAGGAAGTCGAGTGGATAGCGTTTGTTCACGGGCTCCAGCGTGCCTTCCATATCCAGGAGGCGCAGAGAGGGGTTCGTCCCCTGACTTTTTTCCATATCGGCCCCATAGCTGTCGCGTACCCGCCAGCGCATATTGGATTGCCCGGCGCAGATCCACACATCCCCCAGCAGTACGTTTTGCAGGGTCTGTTGGATACCCCGGCTTTTGATCCGGATGCGGTAGGGGCCACCTGCGGGCATGGCGGGGAGTTGGACCATCCACTGCCCTTGGGCATCGGCCCTCGTAGCTTCCGTGGCCTTCCCCAGGCTGACCTGCACGGGGCTTCCGGGAGCTGTACTGCCCCACACCCGGATGGGCTGATCCCGCTGGAGCACCATGTGGTCGGTAAAAACGGGCGCCAGGCGGAGTTGCGCGCCCAGCACGGCAGCGGATGCCATTCCGGACAATAAGAAGAGTACCTTTAGTACCATACCGCGGGAAGACAGCATATACACCGGGTTGAAGGATTAAGAAAAAAGCCGGATAAAATGGTTTTCCAGGTGGTTGCGCATGGCGTTCCGGAGCATTTCCGGCGAGCCGTGCTCTATTGTCTGGACGATGCCTTTGTGGGAAACGTATTTGGTCTTTGGCACCTGCTTGCCGAGCAAGCCACTACGGTGTACGTAGTCGAAGAGGGGCAGCAGTAGTTTCTGAAACTTTTTCAACGTCGAGTTGCCGGTGATTTCGTAGAGTTTCCCGTGGAATCGCGTTTCGTGTTCGATATTGAAATGCAGGTCCTCCGAAAGATCGGGTTCTATCTCCACGATTTTTTTCAACTCCTGGATATCGTCTTCGGTGACGCGCGCCATGATGAGGTCGGCCATTCCGATTTCCAGGACGAGGCGGAACTCGAACAGGTCGCGCAGGGTCGCTTCATCCATGATGCGGGGAATGAGGGACTTTTCGAGGGTGCCGATCAGGTCCGGCGTGGCCAGTACTCCCCCCTTTTTCTTTTTTGTTTCGATGAGCCCGAGCATGCGCAGGCGCGACATGGCCTCTCGCACGACCGTTCGGCTTACTCCCAGAGAAGAGGCGAGCTCTAATTCTTTGGGGATGGGATCTCCTGCCTTGAGGTTGTTTTTGACGAGGTAGTCCACGAGCTGTTCTTCTACCTTTTCGACCAGCGAACTATTGTCTATAGCGTGCAAAGCGGCTTTTACGTCAGGCAAATTCATGTAATAATGTATTATTTTAAAATAAGTGCATTTTGTCCGATAGCTACGGGATATCTGTCCAATGCGTCGGCGGCTGGTTGCAGGACGCATTTTAGAGGATTCTCCGATAGTTGTGCAATATAAGGAATTTCATAGATTATCAGGGGTATTTAGCGAATTATCACCGGGGTGATATATGTCATACAAAAAAAATTACCTAAAGTTTTTGTGTTTTGTAATACATAATTATCTTCGGCCCGATATCCATTATGTCACACATAAAAAGAAACAGATGGGAAACAAATACTTATTCAAGTTCCTGAGTGCTCTTGTGATCGCCCTGTCTTGGACGGTGACGGTGCATGCTCAGGACAGGGTCGTCACAGGTACCGTCCTGGACGGCGAGTTCGGGACTTCCCTACCGGGCGTGAACATCGAAGTCAAAGGAAAAAGCACAGGTACATTAACGGATGGCGAAGGCAAGTATTCGCTAAGCGCCGCCAAAGGGGATGTGCTGGTCTTCAGCTTCATCGGGTACGCCACGCAGGAAATCACGGTGGGCGATAAGTCGGTCATTGACGTGGTGCTGAACGTCGAAGCTACCAAACTGGCAGAAGTGGTGGTAGTAGGGTACGGCACCCAGTCGCGGGCGAACGTGACGAGCTCCATCAGCAAACTGGATCGGGAAATCCTGCAGAGCGCACCTCGTTCCAACGTAGGGACTGCGCTGCAGGGCTCTATTGCCGGTCTTCGCGTCATCAACAACTCGGGGACGCCGGGGGCAGGACCCTCTATCCTGCTGCGCGGCGGGGCCTCCATCAACAACCCGGGCTCTCCGCTGGTAGTAGTGGATGGGATTATTCGGGCCTTGAGCGATATCTCACCGGACGACATCGAGTCCATAGAAGTGCTCAAAGATGCTGCGGCTACGGCCATCTATGGCGCCCGTGCCAACAACGGCGTTATCCTGATTACCACAAAGCAGGCCAAGGCCGGGCAGGCGTCGGTATCGTACAAGTTCGTGCGGGGCTACAACACCAACCGCGAAGATTACGAATACCTCAACGCCAAAGACTTCATCTACTTCTCTCGCCTGGGGCATCTGAACTCGCAGCGCACCCTGGCCCAAACGAACGGCAATAGGGGCTTTGGTATTCCCTCCAACGCCGCTGACCTAGCGTCCTTCGACTTGCGGGTATTCAATGCGACCACTGCCCCGCTGCTTCAGCAGGGTTGGGATACGGTGCCGGACCCGTACGGCGGCACGATTATTTTTAAAGACCACAGCGGAGAAGTGGCAGACCTGGTCTTCCGCAACACCAATACCAACGACCACTTCCTGAACATCACAGGGGGCAATGACCGGGGTAAGTACTACGCGAGCTTCAACTACTACGACGAGGATGGCATCATCGTAGGGTCCAACTACAAGCGCTACACGGGTAATATCAACGGATCGTACAAGGTAAGACCCAACCTGGAAGTGAGTACGGGGGCTACGTTCTCCACCTCGTCCCAATATGGTGTCATCGCCGGGGAGGTGAATACCCTGTACCGGAACCTGTCTATATGGCCAACCTTCAACCCCTGGCTGGACTCGCTGAAGACGCAGCCCAACCCGGGCAACGGGAACGCGGACGGTAACCCGCTCTACTGGCTTGCTAAGACGAGCCGTAACAACGAAGTGAACCGCATTACCGCGCAGGCCGCCGTGAAATATGATATCGCCAAAGGATTATATTTCAAAGCCTCCGGCAACGTGTACCTGTTTGAAAACACCAACGAATCCTTCACGAAGGCCACGCAGACCTATACGCAGATCTTTGCGTCGCCGGCAGTGTTCAATACCAGCCGCCCGGCGACCTGGTCTTTCGACCGCACCGTCCAGCAACAGTTGAACGCCTTCCTGAACTACAGCAAGACCTTTGGTACGAAGCACAACCTCGACATGATGCTCGGTGCGGAATCTTTTGACCAAAAGTTCCTGAGTTCGCAGGTATCGGGTACCGGTGCGCCTACCGATGATATCCCGACGGTGAACGCATCTACTATCTTTGCACCCGGCAGCAACTTCAGCAGCAAATCTGAGTATCGGATCATCTCTAACTTCAGCCGGGTCACCTACAACTTCGACCGCCGCTACCTCATCTCCCTGGTACACCGCTTTGACGGGGTATCCAGCCTGGCAGAAGAAAACCGCTGGGGCTTCTTCCCGGGTATGTCCGCAGGCTGGAATGTCCACAACGAGCCCTTCTTTGCATCGAGCGGTATCTCTGGCGTGATCTCCACATTGAAACCGCGCGTCAGCTATGGGGTGAACGGTAACGTAGCCGGTATAGGCCTCTACGAGGTACAGGGCTCCTACGGCTCCCAGGGCAACTACAACGGCAGCCTTGGATTCCTAAACACTGGCGTCATCAACGGAGGCCTGCGTTGGGAGAAGAGCAAAACGCTGGATATCGGTATGGACGTGGGCTTATTCGCCGACCGCATCACGTTGTTGTTCGACTACTTCGACCGCAAAACGAGCGACCTGCTCACCAACCTGGCCCTGCCGAGCTATACGGGCTTCGGCTCCATCCGCACCAACCTGGGGACCTTCCAGAACAAAGGCCTCGAATTCAGCGCGAACGCCAACGTGCTCCGGCGTCAAAACGGGCTCTCCATCGCAGTGGGCGGCAACCTGACCTACAACGAAAACAAAATCCTCGAACTGCCTTTCAACGGCAACGAAAACAACCGCCAGGGGGGCTTCCAGATTTACGACCCCACCCAGGGGAAGGTAATCTGGGTATCCGGCCTCCAGGAAGGGCAACCGCTGGGCGAAGTCTTTGCCTACAAGCAACTGTCGATCTTCCAGTCGGCGGATGAAGTATCCAAAATCGCTGGGCGCCGCTACGACGCCGTAGCGAATATCACCGGCCCGGAGCGCACCGGCGGCCTGGGCAAAATCGCCCCCGGCGATGTCAACTGGCTGGACGTGGATAAAAACGATACCATTGATTCCCGCGACCAGGTGTATGTAGGGAATATCAACCCGAAATTCTACGGGGGCTTTTCCTCTACGATTTCCTATAAAGGACTCCGCTTGTTCGCTCGCTTCGATTATGCGCTCGGCCACATCCTCTACAACGACCTCGTAGGGCGTATCCTGGGTAACTACCAGGGTACCTTCAACAACCTGGACCTGATAAAGCGCGGCTTTTCCGGGGACAAATCGCGGGCAGATATCCCCGCCGTATATTGGGCCGACCAGGTAGGTGCTCCCAACGGTAAGAAAAATATCACCCGGGCCAACAACGCGAATCAGGTGCTTCAAAGCAACAACTCGAACTTCTACGAGAAGGGCGACTACCTGGCTTGCCGGGAAATCACGCTGACCTACGACTTCAACAAAGCGTTCATCTCCAAGTCCAAAGTGTTCTCCCAACTGACTACTTATGTGAACGCCAACAACTTGTTCTATGTGACGAAGTTCTCGGGCAACTCGCCGGAACCAAAGGGCAACGGGATTTTTGCAGGGAACTACCCCACGCCCAGGTCCTTCGTGTTCGGTATCCAGGCCACCTTTTATTAATCGGGTAAACTCATAAAGGAATGAAAAACTTTAAGAAAAATATTCTGCTGCTGGGTTTCCTGGTCATGGGTGTCAGCGCCTGCCAGGACGATCTGAACCTCAAGCCCATCAGCAGCATCAGCGACAGCAACTTCTGGCAGACACCCGATCAGTTCGATGCTTTTCTATCGGGTATCCATAGCCAGTTCAGAGGCCATACCTCAGCGTTTCAGATCCTGGGCGAACTGCGCTCCGACATCTTCGGTACCGAACCGGGATCGGCGGGCACCTTCACCGGGGAAGCTACACAGGGCGTCGAGCGTCTGTGGCAGCAGACGCTGGATATGGACTATGCCGGGGTCAGCAACTTCGGGGGCTTCTACGGCAATATCGGCCAGCTCAACCTGTTGATCGACAAGTTGAACACGACTTCTGCCGTGACGCCGGCCAATAAGGACTACTACCTCGGCATCGCACACGGCATGCGGGCGTTCTATTACTTCCACCTGCTCAGGACCTGGGGGGACGTCGTAATCCAGACTGACCCGGTGACGTCTTTTGATATCTCTAACCTCGCAAAAGCAGCTTCCCCCGCCGCGGAAGTGATGAACCTGGTAAAGTCGGATATCGAGAAGTCTCTGACGAGCTTCGGAACGAATTATGCGTTCCGCAACCAGAAAGGCTACTGGTCCAAGGCGGCTACTTTGATGCTCAGCGCCGAAGTGTCCCTGTGGAATGCCCATCGGGGTGGGGGGGCAGCAGAAGCTACCGCTGCGTTGAACGCACTAAACGAGATCCAGACTAAGGTGAGCGGCTTGTCGCTGCGGCCTACCTTCAGCAGTGTCTTCACTGCAGGGGCAGCCAATAAGGGTAACAGCGAAATCATTTTCGCCATCCGCTACCTGCTCAACGAGAGCACTATGCCGTTCTCCGGTACGTTTTACCCACAAACTTCCCTGATCGCCAACTACTGGGATTCGTTGGAAAACCGTAAATTCAGCGTAACCGTGGACAACTGGGGCGGTCTGCTCCGCGCACCGGTGCGCTCCGCTGTCTTCCGCCAGTTCAATGATCTGGATTCGCGCAAGCGCGCTTCTATTCAGGCCGCCTACACCAGCCCTACAGCAGGGAAATTCACCATAGCCGGCTGCTTTGTGAAAAAATACGAAGGGGAACAGGATCAGGGCTCGCGCCGGTTTACAAACGACTATCCTATCTACCGCTTCGCCGACCTGCTGCTGATGCAGGCAGAGGCCAAGGTACTGCTCGGCCAGAGCCCGGCAACGGAAATCAACCTGGTGCGCCAAAGGGCATACGGTACAGCCTACAATGCAGCCGTACACGGATTCCCGAACCAGCCAGTAGATGCCGACCCCAAAGAGGCATTGCTCGCAGAACGCTTCTACGAGTTCGTCTTTGAAGGGAAACGCTGGTACGACCTTCGGCGCTTCGGCGACGCCTATGTGTATAAATACACCGCTGTGAAACCGTCGGAATCCTACAAGCTGCTGTGGCCTGTCGATCGGAACTCCCTGACCAACAACAGAGCACTGAAGCAAAATCCGGGGTATCCGGCTTTCTAAAGGCCAAGTGCCCATGTAAAGAATAGACTTGTTGCGAGGGGTCAGTGCGAGGAGGAAAAAAGAGCCTTTTTCCCCTCGTGTATTCCCCTCGCAATAAGTCTGCTATCAGACTTATTGCGAGAGGTTGGCGAAAAGGGAAAAAAGTGGTACTTTGTCTATCTGAAGGCAACCCTCTGTAATTCCTCCCGCGAGTAGTCTGTGGCTTTGGAGGCTATAGCGGGCTATAAATCTTATTCATCATGCACATGGAACATTTAGAGGGCCTGATCGCAGCGCCTTTCACGCCTATGAATGACGATGGAACCCTGAATACCGGTCTCATCCCATCTTATTTTGAGATGCTGAAAGCCAATGGTGTGCGGGGGGCCTTTATCTGCGGCTCCACGGGCGAAGGAGTTTCTATGACGACAGAGGAGAAAAAATCAGTCGCCGAAGCCTGGGCAGCCTGTACAAAAGGCGAGCGGGAGTTCAAAGTGATTACCCTGTTAGGGGGCACGAGCCTGGCGGAGTGCAAAGACCTCGCACAGCATGCACAGCGCGTCGGGCTGTACGCGGTGGCTTTTACCGCGCCCTTTTATTTCAAGCCTCCCGATGTGGAAAGCCTCGCCAGCGCATGTGCAGAGGTGGGGGGCGTCGTTCCGGATATGCCTTTCTACTACTACCATATCCCCGTCCTTACCGGCGTGGGCTTCCCAATGCTCAACCTGCTGCAAGCCTTGCACGGGCGTATGCCCAACTTTGCCGGGGTGAAATATACGCACGAGGATTTTATGGACTATCTGTCTTGCTTGCGCTTTCACCACGGCCAATACGATATGCTGTGGGGTAGGGATGAAAACTGGCTGGCCGCCTTGGCCCTCGGCGCCAGGGCCGCCGTAGGGAGCACGTACAATTATGCCCCGGCGCTCTACATAGATATCACCCGGGCGTTCGAGGCAGGGGACCTGGAAAAAGCGCGGTCTTTGCAGCAGCTGTCTATTGACATGATCCGCCTGCTAGGCAAGTACGGAGGTATAGCGACAGGAAAGGCTTTTATGAAGCTGATCGGCATGAATTGCGGAGCGTTCCGCCTTCCGGTAAAAAATATGAGCGATGAAGCATTCCAGTTTTTTAAAGAAGATGCGGAGCGGTTGGGGTTCCGGGATTTTTGTGCAAAACTTCCGGCAGGCTACCCGGTGTCGGGATAACTATGGGCGAAAGCTCGCGCTTTGGGTAGCGGTATCTTCGATGGCCGTTTTTTCCATGTCCTGTTCTTCCAAAAGCGATCAGATGGCGGAAAAATTGAAGTGGGGCATTGCCGGGAGGCTTCCGGCAGATGCATCGGGAAACCCGCCGCTCGGGGTAGCCGGGGCCGTCGTCGGTATCCATAATGAGGTCATGTTGTTGGCAGGTGGGGCTAATTTCCCGGACGCGCTGCCTTGGGAGGGGGGTAAAAAGGCCATCTATCGCGAAGGCAATATCCTGGAACGGACCCGCGACGGGAAATGGGAAGCCCGCGGGGCTTTTACACTGAAAAATCCCGTGGCGTATGCCGCTTCTTGCTCTACGCCAAAAGGCGTTGTGTTTGCCGGCGGCGAAGACGAATCCGGACCGCTGAGGGCTGTCTGGCGCCTGGAATGGGATGCCGCTGCCAAAAAAGTAGCGCAGGAAGCGCTGCCCGAACTTCCTCTTCCCCTCAGCAATGCCGCTATGGCCAATCTGGGAGATAAGCTCTATCTCGCCGGGGGCCAGTCGGCAGATGCGGTATCCAATCAATTCCTGGTCCTCAACCTGGAGGATAGCAAAAAGGGATGGCAGGAGCTGCCGCAGTTGCCCCACGCGGTTTCCCACGCGGTGCTGCTGGCCCAGTCCAACGGTACCTATCCATGCCTGTATTTGATTGGCGGCAGAAAAGCCAATCCTGGTTCAACGAGCGACTTATATGACTCGGTATTCTGCTATGACCCCAAAAAAAATATATGGGTGCCGATGCAAGCCCTTCCCCGCGCATTGTCGGCGGGTACTGGAGTGGCTGCCGGGCCCAGCTATCTGCTTTTGTTCAGCGGGGATGCCGGGGAGGTATTTTCCCGCTCCGAACAACTGTTGGCAGACATTCAGCAGGAACAGGATACGCTGAAAAAAGAAGCGCTGAAAGCCGAGCGCGCGGAACTGCTCCGCGCACACCCCGGGTTCCGGAAAGAGGTCCTCCTGTACAACACGGTCACCGATACCTGGGCGACCATTGACTCGATTCCCTATCCGGGCCAGGTGACGACACATGCCTTCCGCCTGGGCAAAGATATTCTGATCCCCAGCGGGGAAATCAAGGCCGGGGTGCGTACCCCGGATATTGTGAGCGCGTCTATCATCCGCCATAAGTCGTTCTTTTTACTAGACTATATCGTGTTGATTGCCTACCTTTTGCTGATGGTGTTCATCGGACTCTGGTCCTCGTCACAGCAGGGCAGTACGAACGACTACTTCAAAGGGGGGCAGCGGATACCGGGCTGGGCGGCTGGGCTCAGCATCTACGGAACGCAGTTGAGCGCGATCACATTCATGTCTATCCCCGCAAAAACGTACGCGACGAACTGGAACTACTTTTTCCTGCAGATGACGATTATCATGGTCATGCCCATCATCGTCCGCTACTTCATCCCTTTTTTCAGGCGGCTGAACATCACCTCTGCATACGAATACCTGGAAAAACGCTTCAGCTATGCGTTGCGGGCGGCAGCCTCCCTGTTGTTCATCTTCCTGCAGTTGGGGCGTTTGGCCATCGTATTGTTGTTGCCAAGCCTTGCCCTCACGCTGGTCACTGGCATTGACGTCGTGCTCTGTATCCTGATGATGGGAGTCATCACCATCGTATATACGATGCACGGGGGAATCGAGGCCGTCATCTGGACGGACGTCGTGCAGGTGTTTATCCTGTTGGGGGGAGCCCTGCTCGCCATCGTATTGATTACCACACAACTGCAGGATTCGCCCGCCTTGATCTGGCAGGCTCTTGAAGAGGGGCAAAAGCTCAAGATCTTCGATGTGCGACCGACCTTCAGCGAGCCTACGTTGTGGGTGGTCCTGATTGGAGGAATGGCTATCAACGTCATTTCGTA
>VFQS010003666.1_pt1 | contig 11635 bp, 8 predicted proteins | sample 3512361 | NCBI WGS metagenome assembly VFQS01 (sample SAMN10412375, study PRJNA504923) | tailings metagenome | isolation source: Relicate 1 Philex TSF3 active mining | place: Philippines | reverse complement strand
GCCGTTTGAGCGCGTCAGTCCCGCGGTTCACACCATGGGTGAACGAATGCGAGTCCTGTGGCAACTTCGCCAACAGCAGAACCAGCCCGCAATCGTTGTGGCAAGCACACGTGCCCTGTTGCAGAAACTGGCGCCAGGAGCCAGCACTCTTGAACCCATCCGCATCTCTGTCGGCGACCACATCAACATTGACGCACTCTGTGAACGCTTGGTTCATTTCGGATACCGACGCGAACAAGTTGTGGAACATCGTGGCGAGTTCGCGCGGCGCGGCGCGATTGTCGACATCTTCCCAAGCACTGCGGACGAACCGCTCCGCATAGATCTGTGGGGTGACGATGTTGACCGACTCACAACTTTCACCGTTGCCGATCAACGCAGTTCACATGATCTTGCAACTGCATTGGTGTTTCCAGCACGCGAAGTTCTCTATGTTGACGGAGTTTCAGAACGAGCAACGCAACTCATCGCTACCGAACCATGGGGCCGCGAGCAGTGGGAACGGCTTTCCGAAAAACAAATCTTCGACGGCATGGAGAGTTGGTTGCCGTGGCTCGCTGACCATGACGAACTATTGACCGACCACATTGGCGACGATGCCCTCATCATTTTTGTAGAGCCTCGCCGAATGAGTGATCGGGCACATGATCTTTTGGCAGAAGAGGACGACCTCGCGCGAGCACTCGCCACATCGTGGGCGCGTGATGAAAATGTGTCGTTCCCTCGACTCCACGTTGCGACCGATCGCCTTCTTGCCACCGATCAACGCGCCGCCACTGTGTCATTGGTACCAGCTGCAGAAGTACTTGATGGCCCTTCTATTTCTGCGTCGGGGTGGGGAAACATTGTTCACGATGCTTCATCGGTGACTCGCCGAATGTCGGAAATGCTCGCTGAAAAGTGGAGTGTTGTTGTTGCTGCAAGCACTGAGGAGTCCGTGCCCCGCCTTGTTCAGTTACTCCGCGAACACGGGGTTGACTTCCAGGCGACGAATGACGCGCAACTCATTGCGTCACCAGGTGCATGGGTCACGCATGCACCGCAATTACGGGGCCTCTCTCTGCCTGCATCACGTGTTGCCATCATTACCGAGACCGAGATCAGTGGTCGCCGCCGTACACGTCGCGGTCGCACCACACGGGGTCGATCATCGGGAACTGTCTTTGAAGACTTACAACCTGGTGGCTACGTGGTTCACGCCCACCATGGCGTCGGCAAATACGAAGGAATGGTGAAGCGCAGTATCGGTGGTGTCGAACGCGACTACTTGCTCATTGCATACAAAGGTGGCGACAAGTTGTATGTGCCTACCGAACAGATTGGAGTCATTCGCCAGTATGTCGGCGGCGAAGCACCCGCACTTCACCGTATGGGTGGATCAGATTTCGCCCGCGCCAAGTCACGAGTGCGCTCAGCCGTTCGCGAAGTCGCCCAAGAACTGGTGGTTCTCTACCAAAAACGTGTCAACGCTCGCGGTCACGCATTCACTCCAGACACCCCCTGGCAAAGCGAAATGGAATCTGCGTTCCCGTTTGTGGAAACACCAGATCAGTTAGAAGCAATAGCCAACATCAAAGCTGATATGGAACGCGAAGTTCCCATGGATCGCTTGCTGTGTGGCGATGTTGGTTTCGGAAAAACGGAAGTTGCAGTTCGAGCAGCCTTCAAAGCAATTCAAGACGGAATGCAGGTTGCAGTTTTGGTCCCCACCACCTTGTTGGCTACGCAGCATGGCAATACCTTCTCCGAACGATTTGCTGGCTACCCCATCAAAGTTGAGGTTCTGTCGCGCTTCCTCACCACGGGTCAAGCCAAGAAAGTCATTGCCGGACTGAAGTCGGGTGACATTGACTGCGTGATTGGAACACATCGTCTTTTACAAGAAAGCGTTGAATTCAAAAACCTCGGACTTCTCATCGTTGACGAAGAACAACGATTTGGCGTGCAACATAAAGAGGCCATGAAGCGTCTCAAAACAAATGTCGATGTTCTTTCTATGTCTGCAACACCAATTCCACGAACCTTGGAAATGAGTTTGGTGGGCATTCGTGATTTGTCTTTGCTGCAAACACCACCGGCCGACCGACAACCAATCCTCACGTATGTTGGTGAACAGAGCGAGCAGGTAGCCATCGAGGCCATCAGGCGAGAACTGCTTCGTGAAGGTCAGGTGTTCTGGGTGCACAACCGCGTCCAGTCCATTGAAGAACGCGCTGCCGAACTTCGCGAGTGGGTACCCGAAGCTCGTATTGCCGTTGCCCACGGACAAATGGACGAAACACAACTTGAACAGGTGGTTCTTGATTTCTGGGAAGGCAACTACGACGTACTCGTCTGTACCACCATCATTGAGAGCGGCATCGACATGCCCACCGTGAACACGCTTGTTGTTGAACGCGCAGACCTCCTAGGTCTTGGACAAATGCATCAATTACGTGGTCGAGTTGGTCGTAGCGGACAACGCGCATATGCGTACCTGTTTCACCCGCGTGACAAGACATTGTCAGAGGAAGCGTACGAACGCCTACGAACCATTGGAGAAACAACAGATCTTGGTAGCGGATTCAAGATTGCAATGCGCGATCTTGAAATTCGTGGCGCGGGAAATCTATTGGGCGAAGCACAGAGTGGACACATTGCAGCTGTTGGATATGACCTGTACTGCCAGATGGTCACCGAAGCAGTCGCCGAAATGAAAGGCGAACACACCGACGAAGAGACAGAGATCAAGATTGATCTCGCGGTGGATGCCCACTTGCCTAACGATTACGTTCCCTCTGAAGATTTGCGTCTTGAGGCGTATCGCAAGTTGGCCACGGTGCGCACCGCGGCCGAACTGAGTGAAGTTGAAACTGAATGGCGTGACCGTTTCGGCCCACTCCCCGACCCTGCACGAGCACTTCTTTCGGTGGCCGCAGTTCGCGTGGAATGTATTCGCATCGGCATCACAGAAATTGTCATGAATGGAAACGAGGCCCGCATCTCACCCGTTCAACTACGTGCCAGCCAAACAAAAACTCTGAAACGATTGTCTCCACGAGCCACATTGAAAGAATCCACCGGAGTTCTCACAATCCCACTTTCTCGCGGAACGCAGCCCGCCGAAGCCCTCCATTCCCTGCTGTGCGAGCTGTTTGAGCCCGACGACTACTAAGGTCTCCACGTGACCAAATCAAGACTTCTTCGCCGCGTACTCCCTTTCATTGCAGTGACCGCAGTTGGTCTCAGCGCGTGCGGTGGGTCGTCTCCCCTTGCTTCCGCCAATGATGCGTTTCGTGTCAACGACACTCGATACTCGCTTGCATCGTTCGAAGCTCTCATCGAAGAGCTTGTGGCCGGCCAACAACTCAGCAACTCAAGCAGCGGTGAACCCACCAAGGAAGACATCGTTGGAGTGATGCGCACCTTGATTCAGTTCGAGGCGTACAAGCAATATCTTGCGGCCAATGACCTGTCCGAGACATCGGCAGATCGCAAGAAAGTTGAAGACGCCGCCGCGGCTGATGAATCCTTCAGCAATTACTCACCCGAGTTGCAGAAACTTCTTATTGACTTGTCCGTTGCCAACGCAACCATGTCTGCATTCAAGGCATTTTCGTCCGACCAACTCAAGAAGTTGTACAGCGATTCACCTGCGTCAACTGGCGCACTCTGCCTCAGCCACATTCTCGTCAAAACAGAAGATGAAGCGCTTGCAGTCCTGAAAGACATTGCGGGCGGAAAGTCATTCGAATCTGTAGCGAAGGCAAAATCCACTGACCCGGGATCTGCAGCAAATGGTGGAGCATTAGCTAACGAAGATGAACCATGTGCGCAGCTTGATTTCTTCCAAAGCCAATTCGATGGCGACTTCATGCGTGGCGCTGTAGAAGCAAAAGCTGGAGTACCTACCGGCCCCATCAAAACGCAATTTGGGTTTCACATCATTTTGAATCGCCCGTATGACGACATCAAAGATTCTCTGAAGAAGGCCACGGCGGAACAGCCTGGAGCAACCAATCTGGCCGGATTCATAACTTCTGCTGACATCTCCATCAATTCAAAGTACGGCGTGTGGAATAACGCGCTTGCAAACGTGCAGTAATGCCCCGCATTTCCGTCGTTGGCCTAGGTCCAGGTAATCCTGCACTAGTAACGGCGGAGACTCGCGAACTCATTGAACGCATCACGGTGCGATTCTTGCGCACGGTCCAACATCCTTCTGCACATCTTGTCCCAGATGCTCAGTCGTTTGACCATATCTACGACAACGCGCCATCGTTTGACGATGTGTATCGCACAATTTCAGAATTGCTCGTTGAAGCAGCACGCACACACAATCACGTTCTATATGCAGTGCCAGGATCGCCGCTTGTTCTCGAGCGAACAGTTGCGCTCTTGCGCTCCACCACCGACATAGACGTCGATGTGTACCCCGCAATCAGTTTCCTGGACGATACGTGGCGCGCACTTGGTATTGACCCCATCGAATCTGGTATTCGCCTGATTGACGGACACACATTTGCAGAATCTGCCGCGGGATACACCGGCGCAATGTTGGTTGCACATACTCATGCCAATTGGGTGTTGTCAGACATCAAACTCTCAATCGACGACATCGATCCCGCTACCCCCATCGTGTTGCTTCACCACGTTGGCCTCGATGACGAACGCATCATCCCTACAACGTGGGCAGAAATGGACCGCACCGTTGACGCTGACCACCTCACGTCTCTCTACATTCCGTCGTTAGCCACTCCAGTTGCTGCCGAATTGGTTCGTTTTCACCAACTTGCTCGCACGTTGCGAGATCAATGCCCCTGGGACATGGAACAGACCCACACATCGCTCGTTCGTTATCTGCTGGAAGAGACATACGAAGTGGTGGACGCCATCAGTCAACTCAACCCAGACGACCCATCAACTGAAGACAACTTCATTGAAGAACTTGGCGACTTGTTGTACCAAATTGAATTTCATGCGGCAATTGCGGAAGAGCAAGGCCGCTTCACCATGGCCGACATTGCCCGTGTTGTACACGACAAATTGGTCGCGCGTCATCCGCACGTCTTTGGTGATGTCAACATCTCCTCGTCTGAAGAAGTTGAACGCAATTGGGAAGCCATCAAAAAAGCAGAGAAGCCCGAACGCACTGGCATCTTTGATGGCGTGGTGCACGCGGCACCATCGTTGTCATTTGCTGCAAAAGTGCAACAACGCGCCGCCCGTGTTGGTTTTGATTGGCCAGATGTTTCAGGGCCATTATCGAAACTTGACGAAGAATCGCACGAGGTTCGCTCCGCCATCACTGCAGAAGATCCTGAGGCAACCATGGCCGAGGTGGGCGACCTCTTGTTTGCAGTCGTGAATGTGGCCCGCCACCTTGATGTTGACCCAGAAAGTGCCCTGCGGTCAGCAGTTCATAAGTTCCGTCAGCGGGTCGAAGCAGTTGAAGCTCTTGCCGTTCAGCAGGGTCGAGAGATGAAAGACATGACCCTCCAGGAACTTGACACACTGTGGGAAGTGGTGAAGCAGCACCCAACTCACTAGCGTTCATGGAATGAGCGAAATTGTCGAGGTAGTTGGTCGCGAGGTTCTTGACTCGCGTGGAAATCCCACAGTGGAAGTTGAAGTCGTACTCGACAGTGGTGCCACTGGTCGCGCCATCGTTCCATCGGGTGCATCCACTGGCGAACACGAAGCCGTTGAACTGCGTGATGGCGGAAGTCGCTATCTGGGCAAGGGTGTGACGCGCGCAGTCGCCAACGTGAACACAATCATCGCGCCGGGTGTCATTGGTATGGACGCAACTGATCAACGTGCACTTGACTCGGCCTTGCTTGACCTAGACGGCACTGAGAACAAGTCAAAGTTGGGCGCAAATGCAATGCTCGGCACAAGTCTTGCTGTTGCTCATGCTGCCGCCGCCGAATTGGAATTGCCTCTGTACCGCGCGGTGGGTGGTCCACATGCACATGTTCTTCCTGTTCCCATGATGAACGTCATCAATGGTGGCGCCCACGCCGACAACAATGTCGATCTTCAAGAGTTCATGATCATGCCAGTGGGTGCTCCAAGTTTTCGTGAAGCGCTTCGCTGGGGCGTCGAGACCTATCACACGTTGAAGAAGGTTCTCCATGACCGCGGACTGTCAACCGCTGTCGGTGACGAGGGCGGGTTCGCACCCAACTTGTCCAGCAACGAAGACGCTGTCGCCGTCTTGGTGGAAGCAATTGAAAAAGCCGGATACGCACCCGGCACCGACATTGTAATTGCACTTGACCCCGCAATGAGTGAGCTGTACCGCGATGGTTCCTACCACTTGTCCGGCGAAGGAAAAGTGCTGACTGGTGCGCAGATGGTGGAATGGTGGACGTCACTTGTTGATCGCTACCCCATCGTCAGCATCGAAGACGGCATGGCCGAAGACGACTGGGATGGCTGGTCACAACTCACCAGCGCATTAGGTGGGCGTATTCAATTAGTGGGCGACGACTTGTTCGTCACCAACGCGCGTCGCTTGCAAATGGGAATCGAACGCAAAGTTGGTAACAGCGTGCTGGTGAAGGTCAATCAGATTGGAACACTCAGCGAAACTCTCGACACAGTTGAATTGGCAACACGTCATTCATACACAAGCGTTATGAGTCACCGCAGTGGCGAAACCGAAGACAGCACAATTGCCGACCTCGCAGTTGCCACCAACTGCGGTCAAATCAAGACCGGCGCACCTGCACGAAGCGACAGAGTGGCTAAGTACAACCAACTTTTGCGCATCGAAGAGATGCTCGGTAACTCTGCTCGCTTCCGCGGACGCAGTGCACTAGCCCCATTGCGCTAAACGAACATTCGTTCGTGTGCCACGATTCGTGGTGCGGTTCACGCCACAATAGAACCGTGGTTCGTCGTTCAATATCGCCAGTGTCTCGCGTGAAGAAGCGCACCCAAGACATCACGCGTTCAATTGCGCGTCCCACCCCAGCCGATGCACATGTTGGGCGCAAACGATCCACCAAGGCTGTGGTGAAAGGTGGCGCCACTCTCGTTGCTCTTGCTGCGGCGGTATCGCTTTTTGTCATCCCCATCACCGATTTCCTCGATCAGCGCGAAGTGCTCGCAAAAAAAGAGGCCGAATTCAACTCACTTGCCGACGCCAATGAGCAGTTGCAGAACGAAGTAAACGATCTCTCCACGCCGGAGGGCATTCGCAATGCGGCACGCGAGCAACTGGGTTACGTACTCCCTGGTGAACAACGATTGTCATTTGCTCGCACCCCAGAACTACCTACAGATCTCCCCGCTCAGTGGCCATACACAATGGTCAGCCAGATCCTGAGTGTTCGTGCCCAAGTTTCTGGCAATTCAGACTCTGTCTGGCAGTCTCGCCTCCCCTGACGTCAGCGCCTCCATTCGGGACCACTCCCCCTAGATGGGTAGTGTCTCTGTGAACAACGTCAAGCCAACGACCAGGGGGACATCATGGGCGGAAGCATTCTTGGCAATCGAGTTCTTCGCAAAGAAGACCCAAAGTTTCTCACCACGGGTGGCGTCTACGTTGACGACTTGCTGAACGAACCACTCCTTGCGGGCGCGGCACACATCACGTATGTCCGCAGCACTGTTGCACACGCAAACATTCTCTCCATCGACACCAGCGACGCAGCATCAATGCCCGGAGTGGTTGCGGTCTTCACCGGAGCAGACCTTGGCTTGCAACCAGTGCCATCTACATACAACCCCATGGCAACTCGCACCCTCTTGGCAATGGACAAGGTGCGCTTTGTGGGCGAACCAGTTGCCGTCATTGTGAGTGAGACACGCGAACAGGGCGAAGACGCTGCAGAGATGGTCATTGTTGACTATGACTTTCTTGAACCACTCATCGATGTGGAACAAGCAATGACAAGTTCAACACTTTTGTACGAGGCTTGTGGAAGCAACGTTGTGTTTGACACAACAGTTCTTGGAATTCCCGAAACCACCGGCGATGCATTCTTCTCTGACTGCGAAGTCGTGGTGAAAGAACGAATTGTCAATCAACGCGTAGCGCCATGCCCACTTGAAGTTCGCGGTGCCGCAGCTGCATGGGGTCCCGATGGTCGTCTCGTGCAGTGGCTCTCCACACAACATGCACAAGGTGCGCACACACCCATCGCAACTACAAATGGAGTCGACCCATCACAAGTGCGGGTAATGACACCCGATGTGGGAGGTGGCTTCGGCGCAAAAATCGGCGCCTACCCCGAAGACTTACTGCTCGGAGTTATCGCGAAGCGTATTGGTCGCCCAGTCCGCTGGCGTGAAACTCGCAGTGAATCAATGGTCGCGCTGGGACATGGTCGCGCACAGGTGCAACACATCACCATTGGCGGCACCAAGCAAGGCAAAGTCACGCATTATCAATTACATGTCATTCAAGACTCTGGTGCGTGGGTGGACATGGGAGCCATCTTGGCTCCCTTCATGACCCGACCAATGTCATCGGGTGTCTACGACATTCCTCATATTGAATGTCGCACCACCTCTGTTGTCACGAACACAACTCCCACTGTGGCGTATCGCGGAGCAGGTCGTCCGGAAGCAACTGCCGCAATTGAACGCGCAATGGATCTTTTCGCTGCAGAACTTGGCATGGATGCAGCAGAAGTTCGTCGCATCAATCTCATTCCAAAATTCTTGGAGCCACACACCACAGTGGTTGGTCAGACCTATGACGTTGGCGACTATGAAGAGTCGCTCAATAAAGCACTTGCAGCAGCTGATTACTCCGGTTGGCGTGCCAAGCAAGCAGAGCGTCGCGCGTCTAATGACCCTAAGCAATTGGGTATCGGAGTCAGCGTTTACGTAGAAATCACCGGCGGAGTTGGAAGTGGCGAATCTGCAAAGGTGGAAGTTCTGGAAGATGGACGAGCCATCGTGTACACCGGTACTTCTCCCCACGGACAAGGCCACGACACCTCATGGTCAATGCTCACCAGCGAACAAACAGGAATCCCCATTGACCGCATTGAACTGGTGTGGGGTGACACCGATCGGGTTCCAGTTGGTAGTGGAACAATGGGATCACGTTCTCTGCAACAAGGCGGTAACGCCGTGTATGCCGTAGCTGGTCAACTCGTTGACAAAGCAAAGTCTGTAGCAGCACGATTGCTGGAAGCCAACGAAGCCGACATTGAACTTGACAAAGATCGTGGCGTCTTCCACGTTGCAGGAACTCCCGCAGTGTCAAAGACATGGGCCGATCTAGCAGTTGCCGAAAAACAATCAGGTGGTCTTGTTCATTCCGATGTCATCGGAGTCAAAGGCGCCACGTTCCCATTCGGTGCGCACGTGGCAGTCGTGGAAGTAGACACAGAAACGGGAAAAGTTCGTCATATTGCACACGTTGCATGTGACGATGCAGGCAAAGTGTTGAACCCCATGTTGTTAGAGGGGCAAATTCACGGTGGCGTTGCCCAAGGTGCCGCGCAAGCACTTCTTGAAGAAGTGTGTTACGACGCTGACGGAAACCCCATCACCTCCAACTTGGCCGACTACGCATTCATCTCTGCTGCAGAATTGCCCAGTGTGAGTGTTGTGCATATGGAAACTCCAACACCGTTGAATCTCATCGGTGCAAAAGGAATCGGCGAATCCGGAACCATTGGCGCAACACCAGCACTGCAATCAGCAGTGATTGATGCAGTGTCACACTTGGGCGTTCGACACATCGACATGCCCACCACCGCAGAGCGCGTGTGGTCCGCAATTCAAAAAGCTCGTTAAGAAGAATCGACAAGGAAAGAAAAACATGAAAGTTTCCATTACCGTCAACGGGAAAACATACGAGAATGACGTTGAACCACGCACATTGCTCGTCCAGTACGTCCGCGAGACGCTAGGCCTCACTGGTACAAACATTGGTTGCGATACGTCAAGTTGTGGTGCATGTTCATTGCATGTCAACGGCGAATCTGTGAAGAGTTGCACCATGCTGGCTGTCCAAGCCGACGGCTGTGAAGTCACCACCATCGAAGGCCTTGCACAAAACGGCGAGATGCACCCCATGCAAAAGGCGTTCATGGAAAATCACGGACTTCAGTGCGGCTACTGCACACCTGGCATGGTCATGGCATCCATCAGCCTGCTGAAAGAAAACCCGCACCCCACGGAAGAAGAAGTTCGTATTGGCCTGGAAGGCAACCTGTGCCGCTGCACCGGCTATCACAACATCGTCAAGTCGGTCTTGGCCGCCGCGGAAGCACAGTAGGAGCACACCATGATTCCCGCACCATTTGATTACAAGCGAGCATCGTCAGCAGCAGAAGCAATTTCACTTGTTGGCGAGTACGGCGATGAAGCAAAGTTTCTTGCAGGCGGCCACAGTTTGTTGCCACTGATGAAATTGCGTCTCGCTCAACCTGCAGTCTTGGTCGACATTGCCCGCATCACCGATCTGTCATACATTCGCGATGCCGGTGACCACATTGCAATCGGCGCTCTCACCCGACACATGGACGTAGAGAAGTCCCCCATTGTTTTGCAACATGCTCCCCTGCTTGCAAATGCAGCGAGCCATGTGGGTGACCCGCAAGTACGTCACCGCGGAACCATTGGCGGCTCCATCGCCCACTCCGACTCCGCATCAGATTTACCTGCAACAACACTTGCACTGGGTGCCACGTATGTGGCCCAAGGCCCCAACGGAACACGCGAAATTCCTGCGACAGAGTTCTACAAGGGATTCCTTGAGTCAGCACTGTCTCCTGACGAGATGCTCACAGAAATTCGTGTTCCAAAAATGAACGGCGCAACGTGGGGCTTTCAAAAGTTCAACCGACGCGCTCAAGACTGGGCAATTGTTGGCGTCGCAGCATGGAAGCGTGACTCCGAGTCTGGAGTTGCACTTGTGAACATGGGGTCGGTTCCCATTTTGGCAACAAGCGTGTCACAAGCAATTGCGTCGGGAGCAAGCATCTCTGAAGCTGCAGAACTTGCCGCGGCCGAAGCAGAGCCACAGTCCGACCTGAACGCCAGTGCCGAATATCGCGTCCATCTTGCAAAAGTTCTAGTACGCCGCGCTCTCGAATCAACACAGTCATAACATTTCGCCCATGACCTGGGCACTTCCTTCACCCCATATCGGGCGTCGTGTCGGCGTGTCCTTGTATGTCGCCGTGTTCGTGTGGAGCATCTTCGCGTACGGCATTCCCGTTGACCGCATTGCCGTGTTGTTGTGGATGCTGGGTGGATTCATGATGGCCTCAATTGGCCGCACTCGTCGCGACGTCACACAGATGATGCGCGACTGGTGCGTGTTGGTTGCGATCTACATGGCGTACGACTACAGCCGCGGCACCGCAGATCAATGGGGTATCGGTGTCAACTACACACTGTTGACATTGACAGAATTATCTTCTTCGGAACAGACCCTGGCGTGTGGATGCAAAAGCATCTCTTGAAGTCAGATCCGCGCTGGTATGACGTTGGTGGCGCAATCGTCTACATGATGCATTTTGTGCTTCCTGTTGTTCCACTTGCACTGTTGCGCGTTCGTCAACGCGATGCATGGCTTCAATACGTCCGCCGATTCTCAGCCACACTCATACTTGCCGTCTGCACATTCATTGTGTTTCCTGCAGCACCACCGTGGCTTGCAGCGCAACAAGGCCACTTC
>VFQS010003665.1_pt1 | contig 11636 bp, 15 predicted proteins | sample 3512361 | NCBI WGS metagenome assembly VFQS01 (sample SAMN10412375, study PRJNA504923) | tailings metagenome | isolation source: Relicate 1 Philex TSF3 active mining | place: Philippines | reverse complement strand
CCTGGGCAACGACCTTGGTGAAGGCGTCGAACATTGATTGGCTCCTGTTCTCGACGGGGGAGTCGGGATTTGGGGTGGGTGTGTGGAGGAGGCCGCAGAAACCGGTTGGATCAGCGTGGCCGCGATCAATCGGTTCACCGAGGCGTTCCCGGGTCAGGGAAAGGATTCCGGGCGCCCCGGCGGCCTGTCCGTCTGACCTGACCATTGTTGGATCCCGCCCGGGTTCAGCGCGAGCGGCGTAACAAACGGTCACCCGGGCTGGCGCCAGTGCTGCCAAGGCTTCTGGATCCCTGGGGCGCCCCGCGCCCGGGCTGGTTTCAGCGCGGCGTTCACGCTGGACGGCGGCCAGCAAAAAGGCCCCTCAGCGAGGGGCCCGGGGGCCGGCGGCGCCGGCGAAGGGGCGGATGTCAGCCCTTCTTGGCCTTGCCCTTGCGCTCAGGGGCGGGGGCGGCGCTGGCGTTGTCGCCACCGCTCACGCTCACCGAGGTGATCCGGCCGCCCATGCGCTGCACATTGCGCATCGTCTCGTTCATGCGGGTGTAGGGAACCTGCAGCAAGAGATCGGCGGTGCGGGAGTAGTCGTTGTTGGCCAGCCCGGTGACGGTGATGCTGACCTGACGGCTGCTGACGAAGCTGGTGCCTCGGTTGCCTGCGGAGACCTTCATGGCTGAATCCGTGCGATGGGAGCGGGGTGTCAGTTGACCGGGGTGATGCTGGCGATGCGCCCGCCTTCCCGATGGATCTGCTGCTGGTAGGCGAGCAGTTTGTCGAAGGGGATGAAGCGCACGCGGTTGGAGCGCTTGTGCAGGCGGTAGTTGTTGAAGCCGCTGATCTCCACGCGGAAGGTGCGGCCTTCCTCGCCGGCGCCCACGCCCTGGCGGGTGATGCCATCGCTGGTCACGGGGCGGAAGGTGCTGCCCTTGGCGTTGGGGCTCACCACCGGAATCGGAGCCTCGGCGTGGATCGAGGGGTTGAGCCGCGACTGGTTCTTGGCAAGGTCGCCCTTCACGGAAGCGGCGGCACCCCGGCTCAGCTGCAGCATGTAGGAGAACTGCAGACCCTGCTGGCCCGTGGAGTAGTTCCAGCCGTGCAGGTAGGGCACGCCCTCTTCACCGAAGCGGTTCTGATACTCGGCGCTGTCGATGTAGGAATCGATCTCGGCGTCGTAGCCCTGCTCCTGCAGGATGGTGAAGTGGTGCAGCATCTCCGCCTTGTTCTGGGGAGCGCGGCCGAGCAGGTGCTTGAAGTTCAGCTCGATGAACCGGTAGGGGTTCGTGCTGGTGAAGAAGCGATCGCGGTAGAGGTTGCTCTTGGCCACCTGGCGCACGAATTCCCGCACGCTCAGATAGCCCCGCTTGAACAGCGATTCAGGACCTTCAAGCCGCTCACTGGCCATCACGTACTGGCGACCCAGCACCTGCTGGTACACGGCACGGAGGAGCGCCGCCTTGTCACCTTCGGAGCTGGTGGTCCAGCTTTCGTTGACGCGGTTGTTGGCGAAACGCTCGATGCCCAGATAGGCAGCGTTCTTGAGTGTCATGAGCGTGGGGGCCGGGAGGGAGCGGGGGAAGGGCAGCGGTGCGCAACGGCGGGCTTGGCGTTGCTCTCCGGGCGCGGTGAGGGAGGCTCAGGACGAAAATCCCTCGGCCGGGCTGATCGTGAAGCGATCGTGGAGTGGAGCGATCGGGGAGCGGTTGGGCCCCTGGATTCTTGAGCCAGCCACAGGCTGCAAGGCGGATCCTATGGGGATGCCCGCACACTGTGACAAGGCTTTCACAATCGTTACAACAGCCGCCGGCCTGCCCCCCTCTGGCGGCCCTGGCGGGCGCCGATACCATCCCGGCCAGAGGCCTGCCGCTGTGCCGCCATGGAGTTCAGCCCATCCAGCTCCTCGCCCACCACGGGTCTGCCCCGGTTGGCCGAGCAGCTGCGTGTTCTCTCGGAACTCACCGAGACCCTCACCTACCGCCTGCTCGAGCTCGAGGAGCGGCTGGCCTCCCAGGAGCTGCGGGTGGGGCCGCTGCTGGATGCGGCGGCCGCCGATCCCGTGGCCGCCGCCCTGGCGCAGGAGGAGATGGAGCTCCGCCTCGACGACACCGAGGAGCGGTTGAGCCGCCTTGAGGGTGTGCTCAACGGGCTGGAGTCGCCCGTGCTGGCGGCCACATCCGTGGCCGAAGCCGCCGACGCGGTTGCTCCAGCCGAAGCCGCCGATGCGGCCGAGGATCCCGGTGAGGATCAGGGCTGGGAGGAGGAGGAGCCTGCGGCCTTCTCCGATGAAGCCGCCGCCGGGCTGGATGGGGTGGACAGCGAGGGCGAAGGGGAGGAGGACGACCTCTACTCCCCCTACCGCCGCATCGCCTGAGGCCCGCGCCCCAGCACCAGCCGCAGCGCCCAGCCTCAGCGCACCGACAGCATGCAGCCGGCGGTGTAGAGCACCAGGCCGGTGATGCCGAAGCCGGCCGTGGTCACCACGCCCTGCCAGATCTTGCGGGCCAGGGGTGAGGGCGCATCGGCGAGCCAGGCGGGGCGGGCCATGCTGAAGCCGGAGCTGGGCGTCCAAGCGGTGCCGCGACCGGCGGGGGCGCGTTTCGCCGAGGTCTCGCGCCAGTAGCGGTCGTAGCGCGGCGCCTGCTGGTTGAAGGGCATGGCGCCCACGGGCCGACCGGCCAGCACCCGGTTGCGCTGGAACGGCACCACGTCCTCGCCGAACGCCTCCAGGTATTCCTGTGAGTTGAGCAGGTGATCCACCAGCCCCGGCAGGCCCTTCTGCGCCAGCAGGATCGAGAGGGCGATGCGCTCCTGTTCGCCGTGCACCTGGCGGCCGAGGGCACGGCCCACGATCTGCTCCACCACCCGGTAGTTGCTGTTGCAGCGGTAGAAGTCGTTGCGGAACTTGTCGGACACCAGCAGGGCCCGCACAAACTCGCGCACCGTGATCCGCCCATCGCGCAGCCGGGTTTCCAGGCTCGGATCCCGGTCCACCTTGAAGGCGTGGAAATAGATCTGCCGGTAGGCCTGTTCGATCAGTGCATCGGGGTGGGTGACGTTCAGCCCGTTGTTCTGCAGCGCCTGGCGCGGGGTTTCGTCGTTGCCGACCATGAAGGTCGTCACCCGGGCGTTCTGGCTCAGGCGCGGTGTGTTCAGCAGGGGCAGGCTCATGGTGGGAGAAGGAACCAGCACAGCAAGGTAGGGGCTGCTTCCGGGCTCGCCGCCGCCGCCGCCCGATTCCTCAAGCTCCGTTACGTGGCCCGCCGGCCTGGGCCGGCCTTCGCCTCAGGCCTCGAACTGCTGCAGCCACGCAGCCGGGATCTCCTGGCTGAAGTCGTCGGTGCGCTCGAACTCGAAGGGACCGGCCAGGGAACCCCAGAGCTGCTCATGGGTTTCGGGATGGTGGCCGCGGTCGATCGTGCGCATGCCCTGGCCATCGAGCTCGAAGGTGCTCACCAGGTAGGCCGTGGCGCCCTTGCGTTCCACCAGGCAGCGGCATCCCGGCTCCACCTCGCCCACAAAGCCGTCGCCCTGCTCGCGCACCACGTAGGTGCAGCCCTCGAGCAGGCGCAGATCGGCGGCGGTGATCGCGGCCCGCTTCTCGGCGTCGTCCACGGCGCCCCAGAAGCGCTGCTCATCGTGCAGCGCCTGGTTGTGGATCACCAGGCCGTCGCCGCGGCGTTCGGGCCGCAGCACCCGGATGCGGTAGGGGGCCGCCGGGTTGATCGCGTACGACTGCTCCAGCAGCAGCGAGCCCGGCTCCAGCTGCGGCAGCGGCCGGAAGCGCACCAGGATGTGGGCGTACAGCGGCGGGTTCTCGAAGGCCTGGGCCTGGTTGCTGAAGCCGGCGCTCAGCATCCGCACCAGGCGCGAAAGGGGGCTGCTCATGGGCGCAACCTACAGGTCGAGGAGCCGGATCCGGAAGATCGCCACCTGCTCCGCCATGGCCGGATCGGCCGCCGCGAAGGGGTGTTCCGCCACCGCCTCCAGGATCAGGGGCAGCTTGCTGGTGGCATCCAGGCCGTGGTCGGGATGGCGACGGGAGTGCTCGTCCCAGGCCTCATCGAAGGCCTGGGCGAAGCTGTCGGCGTTGTTGAACTGCCGGGGACCTTGGGATGGGGTCTGCATGGTCAGAACGGTTCAGGGAAACCGGATCGTTCGGATCTACCCCGCAATGCCAGGACCCAGATTTGAACTGGGGACACGGCGATTTTCAATCGCCTGCTCTACCAACTGAGCTATCCCGGCCCGTCGCCGTGGCGACCCGTGGATCTTAGATCACAGCCTGCCGCGCCTGGTCGGGGTGCGGGCCAGGCACACCATTCCGGCCACCCGCCAGCCGCAGGCTTCGAGCGTGGCGGTGGCGCTCAGGGCCGTGGCGCCGCTGGTGAGGATGTCGTCCACCAGCAGCAGGGGCCGCCGCCGCGCCTGGCCGGGCTGGGGCGGCCGCAGGCAGAGGAAGGAGTCCTGCTGGTTGAGCAGCCGCTGCCGGCGCCCGAGGTGGTGCTGGCCCACCACGGCCCGGCGCCTCTGCAGCAGATCGGATCGGCTCAGGCCGAGCTGGCGCTGCAGCTCGCCGCAGAGCAGCCGCGGCAGGGGATTGCCCGGGCGCTTCCAGCCGGGGATCGGCACCAGCAGCGCGCCGGGGGGGCAGGGCGGCAGCGCCGGCCGGAGCTGGGCCACCAGGGCGGCCATGGCCGCGGGGCGGGGTCGCTGGCGCAGCCGCAGCAGCAGCCGGCGCAGGCCGCCGTCGTAGGCGCCGGCTCCCCACCAGGGCAGGGGGTGGAGGCCCCGCAGCCCGCCGGCGGGCAGATCGAGGGCCTCGCCGCAGGCGGCGCAGGCGTTGGCCTGGGCGGCCCGATCCACCGGCCCTCTCCCGCAGAAGGGGCAGGGGCGTTGCAGCAGCCAGCCGAACGGCGCCGCTGCGCGCGGGAGCGTGAGCAGGTGGATCAGGGCTGCAGCTGCCTGGGGCAGGGGGGCTGCCTCAAGCCTTCCCCGGCAGCGCCCGCAGCATGGCCACCAGGGTGCGGTGGGCATCCTCGCTGTCGCTCAGGGTGTGGTCGAAGGGCACCTCCACCGCCGTGCCATCCACCTCCAGCCGCATCGCCTCCGGCGTCACCGCCAGCATCCGGGCGCTGCCGGCGGTGCTCAGGCCGCCGTAGTGGCGGGCGTAGGCCAGCACCGCCTCGCTGTGGTCGTCGTTCATGTGCTTGCAGATCCGATCGCTCACGGCGGGGGTGAGGGGGTCGGCGGCCATCGGGCAGCGGGCGGGGGATGGGCCGATTCTGGGGTCAGACGGCGAAGCGCTGCCAGAGCAGCAGCCCCAGCCGGATGGCGCTGAACCCCACGTAGCCCGCCAGCACCACGAACAGGGCCATCGACAGGATCGAGCGCAGGCGGTCGTTCATGGCGGCAGGGGGCATGGATCGGCCCCCATCCTGCTCGCCCAGGCCCGGGCGGCCAGCAGGGCCATGCCCCGGGCGGCGCTGAGCCGGGGCCGGTTCAGCACCGGCACCCCCAGGGCCCGCTGCCGCATGGCGCGCCACTGGGGGTTGCGGGCCCCACCGCCGAGGCTGATCACCCGCCGCAGCGGTGGGGCGCCCAGCTCTTGCAGCCGTTGCCAGCCCTGCCGTTCCAGTTCCGTGAGCCCCTCCAGCAGGGCCTGCAGGTAGAGGGCATCGCTGGTGGGCCGGGGTTCAAGCACGGGCTCCAGGGTGGGGTCGTCGACCGGGAAGCGCTCGCCGCGGCCGGCCAGGGGCCGCAACTGCAGGCCGCTGCTGCGGCGCAGATCGATCTGGCGGCTCAGCTCCGCGATCTGCCCATCGCTGAAGAAGCGGCGCAGGATCCCTGCTCCCGCATTGGAGGCGCCGCCCACCAGCCAGCGCCCGCTCACCCGGTGGTTGCTCACCCCCGCTCCCTGCAGCGGCCGCTCGGCGAACTGTTTGAGCACCAGGGTGGTGCCGAGCACGCTCACGCCCTCACCCTCGCCTGGGTCGGCCGCCAGAACGCCGGCGTTGGCATCGGTGCTGCCCGCCACCACCTGGCAGTCGGCCGGCAGGCCCAGCGCCGCCGCCGCCGCGGGGTGGAGCGCACCCAGCACGCTGCCGCTGGCGCGGATGGCCGGCAGGGCTGGGGCCCAGCCCTGGGAGGCGATCGTGCCGCTCCAGCGGCCTGCCTCCAGATCCCAGCCCAGCCGCAGGTTGTTGCCCTCCTCGCCCCAGCGCCAGTCGCCCAGCAGCCAGCCCATCAGCCAGTCGGCCTGGTGGCGCAGCCACCAGGGGCCGGGGCCCGCGGCCGGCGTTGCCGCGAGGGCCTCGAGCAGGGCCAGGCCGCGGGCCAGGCTGCCGCTGGCACTGGCCGCCGCCCCGCCACCGGCCAGCCGCCGGGCGGCTTCGGCCTGGGCCGGCACTGCCAGGTGATACGGCAGGGCCTGCCCGAGCGGGCCCTCCGCCAGGCTGCCGTCGGGGCGGCAGAGCAGCAGGGTGCCCGAGGTGCCATCCAGCGCCAGGCTGCGCACCCGCTCTCGCAGGGCCGCCGGCAGCTGCTGGATCAGGGCGATCAGGCCGGTGCGCCAGCTCTGTGGCGCCGCGAACGGGCCTGGGTAGGGGCTGGCCAGCTCGGGCAAGCCGGCCACCTCGGGCAACGCGCTCACCACGGACAAGCCGGCCACCCCGGCCCGCACCAGGGCCAGCCGCAGGCCACTCGAGCCCAGGTCGACCCCGAGGGCCAGGGGGTCATCCCCCGGGGTGGCCGCGCCGGATCCGGGGGATGGGGGCTGGATCAGTTGCCGCTGGCCACGCGGGCCTCGGTGGCCTGGCGCAGGGTGGCGGCCACACCGTCCACCGATTCCCAGGGCAGGTTGAGGTCGCTGCGGCCGAAGTGGCCGTAGGCCGCCACGTCCTGGTAGAAGCGGCCACCGCGCTGCTGGGGCAGCTTGCGCAGGCCGAAGATTTCGATGATGGCCCCGGGGCGCAGATCGAAGTGCTCCTGCACCAGGGCGGTGAGATCGGCGTTGCTGATGGCGCCGGTGCCGAAGCTTTCCACCAGGATGCTCACCGGCTTGGCCACGCCGATGGCGTAGCTGAGCTGCACCTCGGCCTTGCGGGCCAGGCCGGCGGCCACCAGGGCCTTGGCCACGTAGCGGGCGGCGTAGGCGGCGGAGCGGTCCACCTTGGTGGGGTCCTTGCCGGAGAAGGCACCGCCGCCGTGGCGGGCGTAGCCGCCGTAGGTGTCCACGATGATCTTGCGGCCGGTGAGGCCGGCATCGCCCTGGGGGCCGCCCACCACGAACTTGCCGGTGGGGTTCACCAGGAAGCGGGTGGCCTCCTTGGAGGGCTTCAGGCTGAGATCCGCGGTGGCCGGCTCCACCACGTGGATCCAGAGGTCGTCGGAGATCCGCTCGCGCAGGGCCTTCTCCTCGGAGATGCCGTCGATCTCGGCGGTGTGCTGGGTGGAGATCAGGATGGTGTCGATCGCCACGGGAACGTCGTTCTCGTACACCACGCTCACCTGGGTCTTGCCGTCCGGCAGGAGGTAGCCGAGCGTGCCGTTGTGGCGCACCTCCGCCAGGCGCCGGGCCAGGCGGTGGGCCAGGCTGATCGGCAGGGGCATCAGCTCGGGCGTTTCGTCGCAGGCGTAGCCGAACATGATCCCCTGGTCGCCGGCGCCCACCAGATCGAGCGGGTCGCCCGCATGGTCGTCCGCCTCATCCACACCCTGGGCGATGTCGGGGGATTGCTGGTCGAGGGCCACCAGCACGGCGCAGCTGTTGGAATCGAATCCGCCGGCGCGGGCGCCGCTGTAGCCGATCCGCTCGATCACACCGCGCACCAGGGTGTTGAAGTCGACCCGGGCGTTGGTGGTGATCTCGCCGGTGATCAGGCACAGGCCCGTATTCACCACGGTTTCGCAGGCCACCCGGCTGGCCGGGTCCTGGCTGAGCACGGCGTCGAGCACCGCGTCGCTCACCTGGTCGCAGATCTTGTCGGGGTGCCCCTCCGTGACCGATTCCGAGGTGAAGACGTAGCGGCTCATGGGGCCAATGCGTGAATGGCAGTGAGCCTATGACCCGACGCCGCCCCCCTCCGGTGGTCACGGGCACTCCATGGGCCGGCGCAGCCGGTGATCAGTCCGCCAGCACCCCCAGCTCACGCCAGTGGGTCAGCTGGGGCACCGCCGGATCGAGCGGCGGCGGCAGCCGCCAGCCGGCCCGGTATCCGAGCACCACCGCCACGCCGGCCCGCTGGGCCATGTGCAGATCGCTGTTGGCATCCCCGATCAGGGCGCAGCGCCCGGCGGGAATGCCGAGCTCGCCGCACACCCCATGCACCGCCGCCGGATCGGGTTTGCAGGGCCGGTGCTCGGCGCTCCACACCGCCTGGAAATGCTGGCTGAAGCCGTGGCGCTCGAGAAAGCCATGGATGCCCTGCAGGTGGTCATTGCTGATCACCGCGCAGCGCACCCCCGCCAGGCTGAGCTGCTCCAGCACCGCGTCGAGGCCCTCGGTGGGCTGCGGCGCCGCCGGGGCGGCCCCGGCCGGCAGGGCATCGCAGTGGTGGAACACGGCATCGCTGAGGCGGAGCGCCTCCGGCCAGCCCAGGCCCACCTGCACCAGGCAGGTGGCGGTGGCCAGCCGGTTGTGATCCCGGCTGGCCACCGCCGTGATCCCGGCCGGGTCCACCCCGCCTGCATGCAGGCCGTAGCTGCGCTGCAGCAGATCGGCCAGGTCGGCCAGGGCCGGGGGCGCCAGGCCCGCCTCTGCCGCCGCCTCAAGGCAGGCCCGCTGCCGCGCCTGGGCCAGGGCCTCCAGCATCGGCTCGCTGTGGCTCATCGTGCCGTCCTTGTCGAACAGCACTGCGTCGATCGCCGCCGTGGGCTCGCCGTGGAGCAGAAGTCGGGCCATGGAGTGGTGAGGTGGGAGGACAGGCCCCGGCAGGAGGCCGCGGGGTCTGCGGAGGCTGGAGGGTGTGCGGCAGCGCAAAAAAGGCGCCAGCTGGGATCCAGCCGGCGCCTGGGCACGAGAGGCGGTGGTGCCGGCTCAGTCGAGGGTGACGCCCATCGGCTCGCCGTCTTCGGCCTGCTCCAGCAGCATCTGCTTGTAGCGGGCGGCCATCTCCTCGGCCTTGTCGAACACCTTCTGGGGGTCGGTGAGCATGTCGCCCGGCTCGGGCTCGAGGGCCTTGGTGGAGAGGGAGATGCGACCGCGCTCGGCGTCGAGGTCGATGATCATCACCTTCATCTGGTCGTTCACGTTGAGCACCGTGTGCGGTGTCTCGATGTGCTCGTGGCTGATCTCGGAGATGTGCAGCAGGCCGCTCACACCACCGATATCGATGAAGGCGCCGTAGGGCTTGATGCCGCGGACGGTACCGATCACCACTTCGCCCACTTCCAGGCGGTTCATCTTGCGCTCCACCAGGGCGCGGCGATGGCTGAGCACCAGGCGGTTGCGCTCTTCATCCACCTCAAGGAACTTGAGGGGCAGGAAGTCGGCAACGAGCTCTTCCTTCGGCTTGCGGGTGCTGATGTGGCTGCCGGGGATGAAGCCGCGCAGACCTTCCACCCGCACCAGGGCACCACCGCGGTTGGTGGCGAACACTTCGCTGTAGATGGTGGCGTCTTCCTTCTGCAGCTGACGCACACGCTCCCAGGCGCGCTGGTACTCGATGCGGCGGATCGAGAGGGTGAGCTGACCGTCTTCGTTCTCCTCGCTGAGAATGAAGAACTCACGCTCTTCACCAGGCTCGAGCACATCGCTGATGCTCTCCACCCGGTTGATCGACACCTCCTGCATGGGCATGAAGGCGGCGGTCTTGGCGCCGATGTCGATCATCGAGCCCTTGGGCTCAATGGCGAACACGGTGCCCTTCACCACGTCGCCAGGCTTGAAGTTGTAGTCGTACTTGCTCAGCAGCGACGCGAACTCATCCAGGGTGAAGCCCACGCCATCGAGATCGCGGCCGGCGTTGCGGCTGCTGGAGTCATCGGCACTGGGCACCTCTTCCGGAATGCCGAAATCGAGGTCGGCAGCCGCTTCAGCGGCGAAATCCTGATCCACGGCGAGCTCTTGCTCGCTGGTGGTGAGATCGGAAGGGGTCACGGTCATGGAGAGTCGGCGGCCTGCCTGTGGCAGTACGAGAGAGCCTCTGTCGCCGCCCGCCAACGGGCGCAGAGGAATCTCACACTATACAAACCACTGAGACGCCTCTTCTCAGCCCACAGCAGCCAGACGCTTGCTGGAGCTGCGGCGGCTTGACGCTCCTTTCAGGCCCTCGAGCGTGGCGACAAAATCACCCACGCTCTGGAACTGGCGATACACCGAAGCAAAGCGCACGTAGGCCACATCGCTCATCTCGGCCAGCTGCAGCAGCACCAACTCACCGATCTCACCGCTGCTCACCTCACGGCCGCTGCGCCCCTGCAGCTGCAGTTCCAGCTCATCCACCACGGTTTCCAGACGGCTCGGCTCCAGGCCTGTTTTTTCACAAGCCCGAATCAAGCCATGCAGCAACTTGCTGCGATTAAAAGCTTCACGGCTGCCATTGCGCTTCACCACCGTGATCGGCACGGTTTCCACGCGCTCGTAGGTGGTGAAACGAAATTCACAATGCAAACATTCACGGCGGCGGCGCACACTGCGGCCGGAATCAGCGGAACGCGATTCGAGCACGCGGCTGTCGGTGTGCTGGCACGAAGGGCACTGCATGGCCCGAAAGTCCGCCGGAAATGTGAAGCAAGTGTAGACAGTCTTCGTCCAATTGAGAAGGGAGATGTGGCCGGGGATTTCGTTCTGTGATCCAGGCAAAGCCGCTCCAGAGCGTGAGACTGAAGGCCAAAGCAGTTGCAGACAACAAAAAACCCCTGCCGTAGCAGGGGTTTGCGGTGCTCCTGGCAGAGCCGAATCACTTGCCGATCTTCGGGGGATCGCGGAAGGCGATGGCGAAGAACAGGGTGGAGATCGCCAGAGCCAGGATCAGGATGTAAGCGAAGCTTTCCATGGATGAACCTCCTGGCGATCAGCTGAGGGTGGTGCCGGCGGGGGGCACGTAGCCCTCCGGCAGACGGCGGGTGGAACGGTCGCCCAGTTTCTGGAACAGACCGAACTCCACCTGCTCGCCGAGATCGGGGTCGATACCGGCGAACACGTCACGGTAGAGGGTGCGTGCACCGTGCCAGATGTGGCCGAAGAAGAAGAGGAGCGCGAAGGTGGCGTGGCCGAAGGTGAACCAGCCGCGCGGGGAGCTGCGGAAGGTGCCGTCGGAGTGGTACTTCTCACGATCGAACTCGAAGCCTTCGCCGAGCTGGGCCTTGCGGGCCAGCCGCTTGACATCTGCCGGGTCCGTGAAGGACTGACCGTTGAGGGCGCCGCCGTAGACGGTCGCCGTCACACCCTGCTGCTCGAACGAGTACTTGGCCTCGGCCCGGCGGAAGGGGATGTCGGCGCGGACGATGCCGTCGCTGTCCTGGAGAACCACGGGGAAGTTCTCGAAGAAGTTGGGCAGGCGACGCACCTCGAGGGAGCGTCCGTCCTTGTCGGTGAAGGCGATGTGGCCGATCCAGCCGGTGGGCAGGCCATCACCGTTCACCATCGGACCGACGCGGAACAGGCCGCCCTTTGCAGGGCTGTTGCCCACGTAGTCGTAGAAGGC
>VFQS010003664.1_pt1 | contig 11637 bp, 15 predicted proteins | sample 3512361 | NCBI WGS metagenome assembly VFQS01 (sample SAMN10412375, study PRJNA504923) | tailings metagenome | isolation source: Relicate 1 Philex TSF3 active mining | place: Philippines | reverse complement strand
ACGACTTCCCATGGTGCCACGCTCATCAACATGCGCCCCATTATCGTCTTCATCCATCCCCATATCGACATCGTCGTGTTCGTCGTCAGCCACATTTGTTACCGGCTGAGCAGTTGGGGCTGCCGTGTGCCGCTGTGGCTCAAACAACAATCGACGCTTGGCCTCAAGCTCATCTGCAGTCAAGATTTCTTGTTCGTAGAGCGACTCTAGCATGCTCCACATGTGCAGACGATGTGCATCGTCTGCCGACGCAGCCATAATTTGTGTGGTCGATGGGGAGCTGTGTTGTGGCTGATTTGAAGCCAATGAGCGTAACGGCATTGGCGGGTCTTCATCACGCTCGCTATGAATATTCGGTCGGAATTCACCGACACGCGCGTCATCAAGCGTCGTGCGAAACAAAATCGGTTCACCGATGCCCCGTATTTCTTGACCAGTTTCAGATTCGCTCATCACCACAAAGTCTGCATACCCAAAAATACGCCCCCACAACGACTGATCCATGCGGATTTCGCTGATACGTGCCAACGACATATCAACAATATCCCGTTGCAAAAGACCCTCACGACGAATCAAACGCCGGTCAGTCACAATTATTGCATTGTAGTACCAGCGTGCGGCATCCAATACCACACTACCCACCAGCACGAGTGCCGTCCCGCCTAGCAACCAGTTGATGATGGTTGCTATGGTGGAATTTACATTTGGTACTAGCCCCAGCATGCTATACGCTACAGCGACCAATCCAATTAGCACAAATTCAGTGACAACTTGTCCGGTCAAAAAAATATAGTGTTGGCGAAACACACCATATTCATGTTCTTCGGCATCCAAAATATCGTCAGTAATGCTCATGATTACTCCTTCCCACACTTGACTGCATGTTGTTCAGCAGACCTACTGCATACATTGATTTTCAGTGCGTTCTGCTTGTATTTTACTACACCTTGCCAAATTCCACCGCAACACCACCTCAAGACTGTGCTCTGCGGACATCATCTAGAAACGTGGCTGAACGCAACCTCCGCTCGCTCTGCTGCATGACCCACTGGCGTAATAAAGCAAACACTCGATCATGTACTTCTGGCGGTTGTTTGATAGTCATGACCACTGCAAGCGATTCACGTTGTGTAAATCGCAACACTTTGAACACAGCCAATTCAATCAACTGCGCTTGACTGTCCATGCGACGACAATCATTACACAGCATTCCACCCTGCCGCACACTCCAACGCTCGGCAGCCTCGGTCAGCATCTGCCCACATACCACACACGTCACCAGCTGCGGGCGGTACCCAGCCGCGTCACACAACTGCAACGTATACCAATGCAACACCATGTCAACCGTTGGTGCCGTCGGCAAGTGCTGTAACGTCTGTTTCAGGCAGGTATAGGCACCCGGGGCAGTTTCTTCATCGGCGACCATCGCATCAGCCAATTCGGCCACATAGTAACCAGCCGCCATCGTCAACAAGGCATTATGTACCGGCTCAAAGCGCGACAGGGCCATACTCTGCGTAATCACATCACGACTACGTCCACGTGCCAACTGCAATTGACACTCACTCAACAACTCAAGATGCCCCGCCAATTTGCTTGCCGTCTTGCGCACGCCACGGGCTGTGGCAGTCAATTTACCCTCGGGGGTCAACACTGTAATCAGACGATCGGCCTCACCCACGTCCATGCGCCGAATAATAATCCCGGTTGTACGATACAATCGCTCACCCATGGGCTACACCCCGCCACGACGGCGCAACTGCTGTATGCGCTCACGGAGTTCTACCACATCACGCGTATCGGCAAGTTGTGCCAACGCCTTTTCGATGAGCATGAGCTCAGGATGCGAAAACCCACTGCCACGCAGGCCCTCTGCTTCAACCACGTACCCGGCCTCGCGCAGTTTTTTGACACATTCACTCGCCTGAGTCCGTTCAATCACGAGCGTCGTATCATTGAGTCTGACAAATTCTAGCGCTGCGAAACGACGATCAAGGGCAATGTCAGATGCCACCCGGGCATCACCACACGTCAACAAGATTTTGTGTGTCAATGAAACATGTACTACATCACTTGCCCAGGCCAACATCACACGACGCATTTCAGGCTGCAGTGGTTGGTCAATAATCGCCGTCACAATATCGACATATTCGCTGATAGTCATCCCATTTGCGATGGCTTTTTTGGCATATTGTGGTGCAAGTTGCACCGTGTGTTCATCAATTGCCACACCAATGCGATGCAGTTGAAAACGTGCCCAGATATTACGCAAATCAGGCACAATCACGCTGTAGTCGTGCTCGAGCACCGCCGGCGCTGGTCCAAGCGCATGCGGCTGCGGACTCAAACCGGCCAACCATGAACCAATCGGCGTACGTCGTATCGCATGACCGTCATCGGCACATTCTACCAGCCCCAACCAGGCACACGGGCCACACCACATCTGACGCAACAACACACCATCATCGTCGGGCCACGACGCTGGCCAGCCAGCTGGAGCCGTCCAGCGCACGTCGCCGTGTGCCGGGCGCAACACATCAAGCCAACCCATGCGCACCGCCTCAAGCATGGCGTCGACATCACACCACTCATCAGGGATATGAGACAGTAGCACCTGAAAGACCGCACGACGCGCCTGGCGCACATCCAACACGGGAGCACGGCGCTTGGGCACGAGTTCCCACTCGCTCCACGCCGCCTGCAACCATGCCCTTGTCATTTCTTGGCATCGCTCGGCATGTGGCATTGCCAGCCATTCAAGCATCACCGCCGTCGGCACATACCGATTGTGTTCGTTGCGCAGTGCCCCACCCGCCACACAACACGCTACCAACCATTGCACCTGTGCCACTGGCACTGCAAGCCGTTGCGCGACTACTGCCGACACACGCCCATGCTGTTGCACGGGCAAACGCCCATCCAACCCCATACAGGCCATGGCAACCAACAATTCATCGAGGTTCGTTGGGGTATCCCATACTTGCACCGTGGTGGTACAGTTCGCAAAAAGTGGCTCAACCTGAGGCCACATTTCTTGCAAAACTGCCGGCACACTCCACCCTTTGTCTGTAGGCCAGATAATCCCTGCCACAAATAATTGCTCGAACGGGCTAAGCGGGTGATGAATGGTCAAATACGTACGCGGCGACACAGTGTCCAGGTTGGTGCGCAGGATACCACCAATGCGCTGTGCAATTGCCTGTGGCAACACACCTCCAGCCCGCCGTATGCGATCCAACAAGGCGCGAGTCGGGCGTGGCATCTGGCGGTACCATGTTTGCCAAAATTGCTGGTCCGCGATGACCACATCCAGTCGATCGACAGTCACATGCAAGCTCGTTGCGACCGTTTCACGATCACTCAACGAGAGGTCAGCGATGGATTGGGCCAAGGTATTGTGTCTGTGCATAACACTTCTTTGTAGTCACTCAATTGGGTCACATGCGTAATCGTCAACCATGGCGGAGCGATATCTGCGGCATAGGCAAATACTCCCGTGCGTATCCAAACAGCCCGCATCCCACAAGCATGTGCGCCGCGCACATCGGCATCCGGATTATCACCAATCATGACACACGCAGATGCAGGTACCCCACAACGGCGCATCACATCCAAGAAGATGTCCGGATGCGGCTTTTCAACTCCAAATTCCTCTGACACCTGCATCACATCAAACCAGTGCGCCAATCCGAGTTGGTCAATTTTGGCACGTTGCGTCCAGCTTGGGCCATTGGTAATCAATGCCAATCGAAAGTGTTTTTTGAGTTCATCCAATACGGTGGGTACACCATCGTCAAAGTGTAAATCGCGAAACCACGTCTCTCGACTGTGTGCATACAACCGTTGCCGCAGTACCGCATCATCGACACCCCAGCGCTCCAAAAACGCCTCCATGTCACGGAAAAAAATCCGCTCAGCGACCGCAGCATTCAATACTTGGGTCTGTTGGTCAGGTGCAATGGTCGTCAGCCACTCAGCCCACGCACGAGCCAAATGATAGCGCCGATGGCGGTCGAGGGTATAGAGCGTATCGTCTAAATCAAAGAACAGGGTGGTTGGCATGGCACCTCTATTGTGACAGTAGCACATCTACCACGTATAATACCATGGAGAGATTTACCCCACGAGAAAGAAGTCATGAGTAATATTGATCTGACACCCATCATTGCACGCGTACAAGAGTGTGGGCAATACGCGCGTCAAGAGCGCAATCAGCTCACGTTGATGCGCAAATCTGATGGCTCGATTGTCACTCACGTAGACCAAACCGTAGAGCAGATGCTTGTCACTACCATTCAATCACTGTACCCTGAACATGCCATCCTCGGCGAAGAAGGCACACACAGTGGGTTCCACAGCAACGGCAATATACCCGAGTATACCTGGGTCATCGACCCCATCGACGGCACGTCGGCATTTGCCGGCGGTCTACCAGGTTGGTGTATTGGGGTCGGGCTACTCCGCCACGGTCAACCTGTCGCCGGTATCGTGCTTGCTCCCATGAACGATGAATTGTTCGTCTGCGACATGGCTGGCACGCCCACCCTCAATGGGCAACCCATCCACACACAGAGCAACCCCAACCCCCTCCTTGACGCCTGGATGGCGGTACCATCCGATTCTCATCGCAAATATCGCATCACCTACACCGGCCGCATCCGCACCACAGGTGCCACCATCATGTCGCTGGCATATGTGGCATCGGGCAAGGCATCTGGCGCGCTCATCGCCAGTTGCAAAGCGTGGGACCTCGCCCCGGCATTGGCGTTGTTGCATCATGCTGGTGGCCAACTCTGGGATCTCGACGGGCAAGCCCTCGACATCATCGATTTGTTGCATCCCGACAAAAAGAGCCCCACACTCATTGCAGCACCACAGAGTCAATATGCCGAGGTGCGTGCTACCATTACGCACTACTAAATCTATTCAACGCATCCTCACAACCAACACCCCCTGTTGCCGATTCGGCAACAGGGGGTGTAAGATTTGCATTACCCTACGAGCACAATTAGCGCTTCGTGTATTGTGGGCGCTTACGGGCACGCTTCAAGCCTGCCTTCTTACGCTCTTTCATACGAGGATCGCGGGTCAACAACCCAGCGCTCTTCAAGGTTGGGCGCAAGGTACCATCAAGGTCAAGCAACGCACGAGCAATGCCATGGCGGATTGCGCCAGCTTGACCCGAAACGCCACCACCGAACACCTTGACCATCACATTGAAGCTTCCGAGTTGGCCGGTCACAGCCAAGGGGCGCTCGATTTCACTCTGGAAGAGTGCACGATGCCCGAAGTAGTCAACTGGAGCTTTACCATTGACTACGATTTCGCCGTTACCACGATAAAGTCGCACACGTGCTACAGCAGTCTTGCGGCGACCAGTACCCTGGTAGTAGTTTTTCTCTGCCATTGTATCCCTCTCGTCGTTGTACTAGCCGCGGGTCTTGGGCTCAAATACCATAGGCTGCTGAGCCATGTGTGGGTGGTTTGGACCAGCATAAATGCGCAACTTCACCAACTGGCGGCGACCCAAACGAGTCTTGGGCAACATGCCCTTGACTGCAAAGCGCAAAATACGCTCTGGGTGCGTTGCCATCATGCGGCGATAGCTGACAGACTTGAAACCACCCGGATAGTTTGAGTGGCGATAGTACATCTTCTGATCCTGCTTCTTGCCGATGAGCTGGATCTTTTCGGCGTTGATTACGACCACAAAGTCGCCGCCGTCAATATTGGGGCTAAACGTTGGCTTGTGCTTCCCACGCAACAGTGTCGCGATTTGGGTGGCCAAACGACCAACAGTTTGTCCTTCGCCATCAACCACGTACCACTGACGTGATACTTCTGATGCCTTTTGCGAATAGGTTTTCATTCCCGTAATTCCTTACCTATAGCGTCATTCCATCTTTTGGCGGATCCGGTCGGTTGGCCGACTGCGGATACTCTACCGCCACCAGGGTTAGACCATGAGCCGGAGCCAATTGTCCAGCCCTCTGACGGTTTTGTCCTTGCAATACTGCGCGGACACCATCTGCGGTCAAGCGACCTTCACCGACGAGGAGCAAGGTACCGACCACGATACGCACCATATTGCGCAAGAATCCGTCTGCCGTTATCCGCACAACTACCACAGGGTTGCCATAGCGGATACTCCGTCGGCAGTGTACTGCCTGACAACTGCGTACCGTCGTACCATCCGGTGCTCCCACCGTAAAGGCAGCAAAATCATGCGTACCGACAAGTACCTGTGCCGCTTCGTGCATGGCTGCGACATCAAGTGGGCGCCCGTTCCCCCACGCCATACGGCGCAACAGAGGATTCGCTACCCGCTGATCATCGAGCACATACTCATATGTGCGGCCCGTTGCCCAAAAACGCGCATGGAAGTCACGGGGGGGCTCCCATACCTGCGTCACAGCGAGATCATCTGGCAAAATCGCATTCAGAGCCCGTACGATGGTAGACAATGATCGCTCACTGTTGGTACGCACATTGCCGACTTGTCCAATCGCATGGACACCAGCATCAGTTCGTCCCGCCAACGTTACCCGGACACTTTCACCGTTCAAACGCAACCAGCCTGACTCGACTTCGCCTTGCACTGTGCGGCGGTGCAATTGCACCTGCGATCCCGCGAAATCAGTGCCATCATACGCAATTTGCATGGCAATATTGCGCGTCATTCTGACCGATTACAACAGCTCGATGATGGCCATTTCGGCCCCATCGCCGACCCGGGGGCCAAGCTTCGTAATGCGAGTATATCCACTGCTTCGCTCTTTGAATTGCTCAGGAGCAAATGCAAACAGCGCACGCATGGCATCTTTGCTTGCCAAACGTGACAATGCCAAACGGCGGTTGTGTGGAGTGTCCACACGCCCTAGCGTAATCAGGCTCTCAATGTGTGGCTGAATAGCCTTGGCCTTGGTAATGGTCGTCTTGATACGGCGATGCTCGATCAACGAGATCATCAAACCGCGATAGAGCGCTACTCGCTGCTCCTTATCACGACCCAACTTGTACCCTTCACGACGATGTCGCATTGTTTTCCCTCATACTTCGCATAGTCTGAGTTACCTCAGACACTGTGTGTATTTCTTCGTACGCTCTGCACCGGAGTGCATTGTGCGACCCTACTCTGTGGCTGTGTCACTCAAAGCAGTCTCGTCCTCTGGATCAGCATCGATGATATCGTCGCTGTCGTAGGTCAATCCATCATCAGACTTGCTCCAGCGCCCACCTGGATCATATCCCACTCGCAAGCACTTCTCACGCACACGCACCTTGATTTCGTCCAAAGACTTATCACCAAGGTTACGCACCGCTTTGAGTTGCTTTTCGTCCATCTGCAAAATCTGACCGATAGTGGTAATATCGGCGCGACGCAAACAGTTGAACGTACGAGTCGACAGCTCCAGATCGCTGACCGGCATCTCATTGATCACATTGGGGATCGCCCCTTCGTCACTCACTGGTGGCTCAGGGATGTCTTCTCCAATTTCTCCACCTGGGACTTGCCGAATAAAGTCGGCAATCTTCTGGTTGTACTCCACCAATACCTGGGCTGCATAGCCCAAGGCATCGCCGGGTTCGACCGAACCGTCTGTGAAGATCTCGAGAATCAAACGATCATAGTTTGTGGCCTGACCAACACGCGTGTTTTCAACGACGTAATTGACCTTCGGGATGGGCGTGAAAATTGCATCGACCGGGATTTCACCGATGTTGGCAACTTCCCCCATCTCGGCAGGAGTATACCCCTTGCCCTTATCAACCACAAACTCCATTTCGACGCGACTATCAGTGCCGTCCAACGTACAGATGTAGTGATCAGGATTGACCAACTGAACTGTGCTAGGCAAATCCATGTGGCGTGCCAACACCGGTCCAGGACCTTGGCGATGGAGTGTCACACGGACTTTGCGAGCATGAGCCGTAAATCGGATCCCTTTGACGTTCAACACGATTTCGGTTACGTCTTCGACGACCCCAGGAATCGTCGAAAACTCGTGATGCACACCCTCAATCTTGAGTTTGGTCACTGCCGCACCCTCAATCGACGACAACAACACGCGCCGCAACGCATTCCCCAACGTATGGCCATACCCTGGCTCAAGTGGTTCAATCTTAAAGCGACCGTAGTTTTTTTCCGCCGCTAGTAATTCGATACTCGGCTTTGCGATATCTAACACCGTTCGCCTCCTTCCATCGTCACTACCCCCGTCCGAATCAGACCGTTTAGCGGCTGTAGAACTCAACAATCAACTGCTCGTTGATGCCTTGTTCAGCATCTTCACGGCGTGGCAATGCCACAATCTCGGCGCTCAATTCGGTATGTGACACACGCATCCACTCGGGGGCACGGTGCAAAAACTCCTTGGCATCGAGCAAATTCTTGAAGTATGTGCGCTTGCGGCTCTCGGTACGTACCGAAATCTTGTCGCCCATACGAACGGTGAAGGATGGAATGTTGGTCTTGCGACCATTGACGGTAATATGCCCATGAGTCACGAGCTGACGTGCCTGCTGACGCGTGGCAGCCATACCCATGCGGTAGACCACATTATCGAGACGACGCTCAAGCAACATGAACAACGCAGCGCCGGTTTCACCAGGCACACGCTGAGCACGAGCATACAAATTGCGGAACTGCTTCTCGAGCACGCCATACATGTGGCGAGCCTTCTGCTTTTCCTGCAACTGCAAACCATAATCAGACAACTGGCGTCGGCGAGCCGATGCACCATGCTGTCCTGGCGGGAATGGGCGCTTGTTCAGCACCTTCTGTGCCTTGTCTGTTAAGGCAATATTCAGCCGACGGCTGATTTTGGCAATAGGTCCACGGTAGCGAGCCATGTACTACAGTCTCCTCGAAGTTAGACGCGCCGGCGCTTCGGCGGTCGGCAACCGTTATGGGGAATTGGGGTCACGTCGGTAATTGCGCTTACCTGCAAACCGGCGGACTGCAACGAACGAACCGCAGCTTCACGACCTGCGCCAGGCCCCTTCACAAAGACTTCGATCGTGCGCATGCCGTTTTCGATAGCCTTGCGGGCTGCGATTTCTGCGGCAATCTGGGCTGCATATGGGGTGCTCTTGCGTGAACCCTTAAAGCCGTTCTGCCCCGAACTTGACCAACACACCACGTTCCCCATCGGGTCCGTAATCGTGATGATGGTGTTGTTAAATGTGCTCTGCACATGTGCCTGACCGCGTGGCACATTCTTGCGCTCACGACGCTTGCCACGGACACGCTTTGGTGCGGTACCTTTTGTCTTGGCCATGATTCCTCCACACATTGCTCATCGACGTTATCACAACGTCCGAACAATGATTACTTCCTTACCTTCTTCTTGATACCAATTGAAGAACCCTTGCGACCACGACGCGTGCGGGCGTTGGTGCGCGTGCGCTGCCCACGGACGGGCAACCCACGACGGTGACGCAAACCACGATAACAGGCGATATCCATCAAGCGCTTGATGTTCATCTGGATTTCGCGGCGCAAATCACCCTCTACGCGATACTCTCGCTCCACAATTTCACGAATACGGACCAATTCCTCTTCGGTCAGATCACGTACACGAGTGGCCGGGTTCACGTTGGCACGCTCGAGGATTTGACCACCATTGGTGCGACCAATCCCGTAGACGTACGTAATTGCGATATCGATTCGCTTGTTCCGTGGGATGTCAATCCCAGCAATACGAGCCATGCTTGCCTCTTTACCATCAGTGCCGGACAGTTTCCCGCCCGCGCTAACCTACTACTTGCTCTGCGAACTATCCTTGTCGCTGCTTATGTCTGGGCTGGCGACTACAAATTACTCGGATAATGCCCTTGCGTTTGATCACGCGGCAATATTCGCAGCGTGGTTTGACCGAAGCCTGAACCTTCACAATAAGCCCCCTTAACGGTTACTTGTACCGATACGTGATACGACCACGAGTCAGGTCGTACGGTGAGAGTTCTACCAGTACGCGATCGCCCTTCAAAATGCGGATATAGTTCATCCGCATCCTGCCCGATATATGAGCAAGCACTTCAGGACCGTTCTCGAGTTGCACTCGGAACATAGCGTTTGGCAACGGCTCGAGAACCGTGCCCTCCATCTCGATCACGTCTTTTTTCTTCGTCATAGCACCTCATCACACGTGTCCTGACTCGTCAGGATCTCCGGTTTTTCATTGGTTATCACTACGGTGTGTTCATAGTGTGCCGCGAGACGACCATCGGTCGTCACCACTGTCCACCCGTCGCGTAACACCTGCGTACTTGGATCACCACAGACAATCATCGGCTCAATTGCAAATGTCATCCCTGGTTGCATTACCAAACCACGTCCCGGTGGCCCATAGTTGAGGATTTGTGGATCCTCATGCAGAGCCCGGCCGATCCCGTGACTGATATAGTTGCGGATCACTCCATAACCACGCTCTTCAGCATAACTCTGGATGGCCCACGATATATCTGACAATCGTGCCCCTGTCCGCACGACCGACAGTGCGTGATTCAAGGTCTCTTCGGTGACCCGCAGTAACCCTGCAGCCTCCTCCGATACCTCGCCGACTGCATAACTCCATGCCGAATCCGCATGGTAGCCGTCAATCATTACCCCGATGTCGATACTCACAATGTCCCCGCTACGCAGTACGCGCTTGCCCGGGATACCATGCACCAACTCGTCGTTGACCGATATGCAAGTCGCAGCAGGGAATGGCGGCGGACCACCATACCCCAAGAACGACGGCTGACCACCGTACGACGCAATGAGCTTGCGTACCTTGTGATCAAGCTCACGAGTAGTCACCCCCGGTGTTACCCATGTACGCAACATGCGATGACACATGCCGACTATTGCACCGGCACGCCGCATCGTTGCTACTTCACGCTGATTTTTGCGTGTGACCGCCATTCGTCCCCACTATTTGCAACATGGTCTGTGTGACCTGCGTAATCTCGCGCTGGCCGTCAATCTCACGCAGCAAACCCTGTCGTCGATAAAACTCAATCAGTGGCATCGTTTGTGCGAAATACACATCAAGACGATGACGCGCAGTCTCCAGCGTGTCGTCGTTGCGCTGATAGAGTTTCCCCCCACATTCGTCGCAGACGTCAGGCCGCTTCGAAGGGAAGTAATATACATTATACGTCGAACCGCAAGTTTTACAAGTCTGTCTGCCGGCAATTCGACGTAACAGCATCTCGTTGGGGACACTCAAGTAGAGTACATGCGCCAATGAACGCCCCTGACGCTCGAGTTCGACACCGAGGGCGGCAGCCTGATCGATGGTACGTGGGAAGCCATCAAAGATAACTCCGTGGCGCACATCGACCTGGCTAATCCGCTCCATAATCATCTGAATTACAACTTCATCGGGTACAAGTTCACCCCGATCCATGTATGACTTCGCCAACATCCCGAGTTCGGTCCCTTGACGAAGAGCAGCGCGGAACAAATCACCACTGGCCACATGCAGCAAACCAGAATGCTCTTCGAGCACCTTCGCTTGTGTTCCTTTGCCTGCACCTGGTGCCCCAAGTAAGATGACGTCCATTGTGTTCCCCTCTGCGCTCACCATCGATTCGCAGTGCTAACGATTCCCCAAGAAGCCTTCGTAATTACGCATGACCATCTGT
>VFQS010003662.1_pt1 | contig 11644 bp, 12 predicted proteins | sample 3512361 | NCBI WGS metagenome assembly VFQS01 (sample SAMN10412375, study PRJNA504923) | tailings metagenome | isolation source: Relicate 1 Philex TSF3 active mining | place: Philippines | reverse complement strand
GCGCAACTTTTGCTTGTGCCGCATCCGTTGGCCCAGGGGCAACAAATATGTTAACGGGCGCTGCTGTTGCAACTACCAATCATCTTCCAGTTCTCTTACTTCCCTCGGACACATTTGCTAACCGTTCCTCTGATCCAGTCTTGCAACAATTAGAAGTTCCACACGATGCATCGCTCTCTGTTAATGATGCTTTTAAACCTTTATCGCGTTTCTTTGATCGCGTGCAACGTCCCGAGCAAGTCTTTTCGGCTCTCTTAGGCGCTATGCGTGTTCTGACCGATCCCGTAGAAACGGGGGCGGTGACAATTGCACTACCTGAAGATGTGCAGGCAGAGATTATCGAAGTACCTGAAGAATTCTTAGCCGATCGCGAGTGGCATATTCGCCGGCCTCGCGCAGAAAGTTCTCAACTTGCTCAAGTTGCTCGCGTAATCTCAGCAGCAAAGACACCATTGATCATCGCAGGTGGTGGAGTCATCTACTCTGATGCACACCAAGCGCTGCAATCATTTGTAGAGCAAACCAAAATTCCTGTTGGCGCGACGCAAGCGGGCGTGGGATCACTCAATTGGGATCATCCCCAGTATTTGGGCTCCATTGGTGCAACTGGCACCACTGCTTCAAATCGAATCGCCAAAGAAGCTGACCTCGTTATCGGTATCGGTACTCGCTATAGCGATTTCACCACCTCCAGCCGCACCGCGTTTGCGCATCCAGATGTGCGCTTCATAAACATCAATATTGCATCTTTCGATGCATTCAAGCATGGCAGCGCTCTTCCTATCGTTGCTGATGCGCGAGAAACTCTTACAGAACTGACATCGTTGCTCTCCACATTCCAAGTCTCTTCAGATTATTCGACACGTATTGCCAGAGAAAAAGAAGAATGGGATGCAACGGTTGATGCAGCATTTGTGGATCACAAGCGCGCGCTTCCTAGCCAAACCGAGATTATTCATGCCGTTCAATCTGCATCTGATGCAACGGATACTGTGATCTGCGCAGCTGGTTCGCTACCTGGTGACCTCCACAAACTCTGGCGAGTCCGTTCTCCGCTTGGTTACCATGTCGAATATGCATTCTCATGTATGGGATATGAAATTGCTGCGGGCTTAGGTGCCGCTCGTGCTGGTGCTATGCCAATCGTGATGGTGGGCGATGGTTCATATCTCATGATGCATACCGAAATAGTTTCAGCGGTTGCAGAAGGACTTAAATTTATCGTTGTACTTATTCAAAATCATGGCTTTGCCTCAATTGGCCATCTCTCAGAGAGTATTGGCTCACAGCGTTTTGGTACTCAGTATCGCTTCCGAGATTCACAAGGTAATAACTTTGAAAATGGTGAAAAGTTGCCGGTAGACCTAGCAGCTAATGCGGCCAGTCTTGGTATTGATGTCATTAGCATCCAGGAATCTCCATCAGCTATTGCCGACCTTCACGCGGCGGTAAAAAAGGCAAAGTCTTCAGAGAAAGCGACTTTGATTCACATCAACAGCGATCCGCTCATCTACTCACCAAGTGGTGAAGGTTGGTGGGATGTTCCTATTGCACCAATCTCCAATCTGAAGAGCACCCAAGATGCTTACGCGGAATATGCAGTTGCAATTAAGAAACAACGTCCGCTACTCGGTAACGGCATGAAAGATAGGAAATAGGTACCGCAATGACCAAGTCGCCATTTCTCTATATGAAAGAGAACTCCAAGACAGTCCTTTGGAATGACTCTGCAGATCCCAAAGAACTTAAAGAAGCACTTAATTGGGGAATCGTTGGCGCGACTTGTAATCCTGTTATCGCGCTGACTGCATTAAAGGCCGATCAAGAACATTGGGTATCGCGTATCAAGGATTATGCCAAGTCTCACCCCGCTGCAACTGATGATGAAATTGGTTGGGCTATGGTCAAAGAGCTCTCGGTAAATGCAGCTAAATTATTTGAGCCCGAATTTGAAAAGCAGAATGGTCGCAATGGTCGACTCTCTATTCAGACAGATCCACGAAATTTCCGTAATCCAAAGGCGCTGACGGATCAGGCTATTGAATTTTCGCAGCTTGCCAAGAACATGATTGTGAAAATTCCAGTCACCAGCGAGGCGATCGCCGCTTTTGAAGAGGCTACCTATCAAGGCGTCAGTATCAATGCCACAGTTTCCTTCTCGGTCGCCCAGACGATTGCCGTAGCAGAAGCAGTTGAGCGTGGACTCAAGCGCCGAGAAGCCGAGGGTAAAGATATTTCTCAGATGGGACCTGTCTGCACAATCATGGTTGGTCGCGTTGATGACTGGGTCAAAGTTGGCGCAGCCAAGATGAACGCAAAGGTTGATCCAGAGATTCTCGAATGGGCTGGTGTGGCTGTCTTTAGAAATGCCCACAAGGTCTATACCGAACGGGGCTATCGAACTCGTCTCCTTTCTGCTGCATTTCGTAACCACATGCACTGGTCTGAGATTCTTGGTGGAGATTGCGTTATCTCTCCACCATATGCCTGGCAGGTAAAGATCAATGAGCTAGGCATTACCCCTAATCTCAATAGCATCAACGAACCGGTTGCTCCTCGAATTCTTGAACCACTCCTTGAGAACTTCCCTGAATTTAGAAAGATGTACGAAGTTGATGGCCTCAAGGTAGAAGATTTCACTCATTTTGGTGCGACTCTGCGCACCCTTCGTGGCTTCTTGCAATCGGTCAATGATCTTGAATCTTTTGTTCGAGATGTCACTGTTCCTAACCCCGATAACTAAAGGAGCCACATGACTACTCTTCCAAAGCCACATATCTTCAAAGCTGCAGATTCTAAGCCACTGCGTTGGGGAATTTTTGGTGCCGGTTGGATCAGCGAGGCAATGGTAAAAACCGCACAACTAAATTCCAATCAAAAATTTGTAGCAGTGGCATCGCGTACTCCTGGCAAGGCCGAAGCATTTGCACAGAAATGGAACCTCGACTCGTTTCATGATTCCTACGAGGAAATGGCAGCGCGCGATGATATTGATGCAATTTATTTGGGGACTTTGCCATCAGATCGACTAGAGGTTGCGCTTGTAGCGATTAATGCAGGCAAACATGTTCTCATCGAAAAGCCCATCACTATGGATGTCGCAGAAGCAGAACAGATTTATGCCGCTGCCAAAGCAAAGAAGGTACTTGCGCTCGAAGCCATGTGGACTCGCTTCTTGCCCCAAATGGATATTGCACGACAGTTAGTCGCTGCTGGAACGATTGGCGATGTTGAGCTGGTAATTTCAAATTTCTGTCAGGCCAACCTCGGAGTTCCTCGTCTATTCACACTCGGAGGAGGCAATCCCATTATTGATATGGGTATCTATCCAATTGCCCTCACCCAACAATTCTTAGGCGAACCCAACGAAATTCATGCCTTTGGCAAACTTCATCACAACCAAATTGATGAAGAGACCCACGTCTTCATGCGCTATGCCAATCAATCTCGCGCCAATTTCGTTCTCTCTGCCCGCACAACCTTGCCGCATTGGGCAGGTGTATCAGGCAGCAAAGGGGCGCTCACCTTCGGAACTCCCTTCTTCACACCAACATCCATCACCTTGCATGGACCTGAATTTAACGGCGAACAAACCACTTGGGTTGACGATTTGGGACTACCTGAACATTTGGGTCTGATCCACCAAGTCCACGCCTTTGCACAATATGTCGAACAAGGGCTCTTGGAATCACCGCTCTATACCCATCAGGAATCTCTCAGCAATATCAAAACTGCACTAACAATCGGAAACCAGATCGGGACTCGATTTAAATAAGCCTGGTAATTTATTTGTTCTGTCCAAATTCTCTGGTCTTTAAACATTTTTGAGGTTCCATTAGAATGTGAACATGTCAAAACACTTGAAATTTGCCGTTATTGGCGCCGGAAGAATTGGATTAGTTCATGCAGGAAGTGTCTTTGACACAATAGGTGCTGAGCTGGTTTACATAGTTGATCCTATTAAAGAGGCAGCGGACAAAATTGCAAAACAGTTTGACTGCAAGGCAGCAACAGATCCCCTCGAAGTTATCAATTCAGGAGAAATTGACGCAGTAATTATTGGTTCTCCAACTCCTACTCATGTCCCTTTACTCAGCGCCGCGATTGATGCAGGTGTGCATGCGCTATGTGAAAAGCCCATCGATCTAGATATGAAAAATGTAGATGCACTTCGTGAAAAAGCTAATGGTGCAAAGACCCACGTAGCAATAGGTTTCAATCGACCTCTAGATCCGCATTATGACTCTGTGCGAAATCGAGTCAAAGCTGGGGATATTGGCCAAGTTGAGCAAGTAATTATTACTTCGCGTGATCCTGGACCAGCACCCCAAGCGTATATCGCGGTTTCAGGTGGAATTTTTCGCGATATGACAATCCATGACTTTGACATGGCTCGTCATTTCGTCAAAGACATAGTTGAGGTATATGCCGTGGGAACGAATGTCTTTTGTGACTACATCAAAGAAGAAAATGATTATGACAATGTGAATGTCGTGATGAAAGGTTCAAGAGGCGAATTAATCACCATTATTGGCTCACGCCACAGTGCTTTCGGATACGACCAACGTATTGAAGTCTTCGGCGATAAGGGAATGCTGCTTACTGAGAATATCTCTAGCGGAAATGTAAAACTATTCACCAAAGATGTGACCACTAGTGGCCTTCCTTATATGGACTTTTTCCTTGAACGATATGCGGCTTCGTATCGAAATGAATTAAAGGCATTTATTCGAGGAATTGAAGAAGGTAAACAATATAACGCCTCATATGATGATGGCCGTGCAGCCCTGATGCTTGCCGATGCAGCTCTTGAGTCAAGCCGCACCGGCAAAGCTGTCAAGGTAAGTCTTAACTAAGTTCGGCTTCGATCGCTCGCAAAAAGGCAACGCTTCGTCGAGCAAATTCGACTGGGCCGAGTCCTTCTGCTGGTTCTTCGAAAATTGCCAAGTCTTGTTCAAGGACAAACCAGCCGTCATAGCCTGCGCTTACTAAATTTTTAACAATAGCGCGCATATCAATATCTCCTTCACCTAAAGGTGAATAGAGACCGTGAGTCATTGCTTCATAGTAGGTCTTGGTTCCATTGCGAACTTCTGCCGCTGGGACAGAATTCGTATCCTTCATATGTACGTGTCCAACACGATCGGCGTATTTGGCTGAAAATTCAACTGGGTCGCATCCGCCGATGAACATATGTCCGGTATCCAAGCAAAACTTGATGGTTGAACCATGCAGAATTTTCAAAATATCGGCTTCGGTTTCAACCATGGTGCCAACATGTGGGTGTAGTACTGCATCAACACCGACAGCGTCGCATGCTTCGCGAATTCTGTTGAGGTTGGTAAACATGACGTTCCAACCAGAATCATCGAGCTCTGGTCGTTTTTCATCGTAACCTTCTAGTCCGGTATTTGCAGCGAGAACTAACTTGTAGGCTCCCGTTGCTTTATAACTCTCAAGTTCTTTGAGGACTTCTGGTAGAGGATCATGGTCGGCTTTATGTAAAACAATCGGAAAAAATCCACCAATCGCTTCCATTCCATGTTCTTTCAAAACGCGAGCTCTGTTTTCGGCATCAACCGGTAAAAATCCCAAAGGACCAAATTCAGTTGCACCGAGGCCAAGCTCTGCCATCTCCTTTAATACTCGAGCAGGGCCCATCTGATGGCCCCAGTTAGGTGCTTCGCAAACTCCCCACGAGATAGGTGCTCCTGCGATTTTGAGCTTCTTTGCCATCATATTCCTCTCATTGCTTTCGAATAGCTGAAGTTGTTCCAGCAGTTGGTGTGATTTTGACCCATTCCCCTGAGATGGCAGATTCTTCGGCACCAGTTACAACTTTTGCAGCCGCCACAGCGTCATGGATATTTGAATTTAACTTTGGTCCGCCAATATAAGCCTCAATGAATTTCTTTGCTTCAATTACTTTAAGGTCGTCGTATCCCATTGACACCCCAGGTCCAGGCTGAAACTTATTGAAGTCTCCCATCGCCGGATTAGCCATGATGCGCTGATATCCAACATGCGCACCCTTGCGGCCAATCGCCAATTCCAATTCATTGAGTCGTTCAAAATCCCATTTAAGAGATCCATTGGTTCCATAAATTTCAAAGTTGTACGACGCTCGTGGGCCAACTGCAACGCGAGAGGCTTCAAGAGTTCCGACAGCTCCAGCGGCTATTGCGTTATCAGCAAAGCGAATCAACATTGCTGCGTAATCTTCATTTTCTACTGGTTTCCTCTCTCCACCTTCGATCACATCAAAATGACTTCCTGAACCCATCTGCAACACTGGTCGCTCTGTGATTGCGGTTTTAGTAATTCCACAGACATCTGAGATCGGACCGAGAATATAGTGAACTTGATCGGCTAAATGGCCCATCAGATCGCCGAGAACTCCATTGCCGGCGTATTCTCGGATAAATCTCCAAGAAAGTGCTCCGTTAGGATCTGCTGAGTAATCCGCGAAATAGGAACCTCGCACATTTGTAATCTGCCCAAGTTGACCTTCTTCAATGATTTTTTTTGCGTATTCGACGGCCGGTGGCTGGCGATAATTGAAGCCAATTGTTGTTTCAACGTTTGCCACATTAACTGCTTTTTCAACGTCAATCGTTTCTTCAGCACCACGCCCAACTGGTTTCTCAATCCAAAAAGCTTTCCCAGCCTTTGCAGCCGCTATACCCATCTCTTTGTGAAGAAAGTTCGGTGAGCAGATTGAAACTACATCAACTTCTGGATGGTTTAAGACGGCGTGGTAATCAGCTGTTGATTCACGATACCCGAGCACATCCTGGGCATACTTGGCACGCTCTTGGGATGTGTCCGCCGCAATAATGAGTTCAACATCTACATTGAGCTCTGGATATTTCTGTGCCAAAGTTTTATAAGCATAGGTATGTAGATTGCCCATCCATCCCACGCTAATCAGTCCAACGCCGATCTTTCTTCTGGTCATGGCTTTTTCCTTTCAGTTGAGGCTCGCACCACCAGCGAAGGCGCTGAAAAATGGGCAAACTTTGGTTTGACCGACTTAGAAATAATCAAATCTGCACAAGTATTGGCAATCTCTCGATTTCCTGGATCAACAGAAGTCAGATTAATCTGACTCAATCCCGATAAGTAAGTATTGTCATAACCCACGAGTGCAACCTTTGAAGCCATCTCATTCGCTGCAGTTTGTGCACCCAAGGCCTGCAAATCATTAAAACACGCAATTGCAGTGGGCGGATTCTTGGATCCGAGCAATAACTTTGTTGCTTGATAGCCCGCCGCCTCATCGTCAGTTTTGGCTTTCACTACATCTATTTCATTTGCCAGTCCGTGGGAGGACATTGCTTTTTCGTAACCTGATAAACGATCATTCGAAACAACTCCACTTACACCAGAAATGTAGGAAATCTTTTTATGGCCAAGAGAGACCAAATGTTGAATGACGAGAGACATACCAATTTCTTCATTTGTTCTCACCGATGCAGCTCGCGGAAGTCCGATTGGAACTCCGCTTGCAAAAATAATTGGTAAATCTTTAGGTAGCGCCTCAAGAATTCCGATGCGCGGAATGGAGCCAATGACCAATAAACTTTCGGGGCGAAGATCAACAATTGATTTAAGCGTTTGTTTATCAAGATAAGGCGCATCAGTATCGCCCTTAATCATTGCGGAGGTTATAAAGTAATGGCGACCCTCTGCTTCCAGCCTGACCCGTACTTGATCCGCTATTTCGGCGAAGAGTGGGTTGTGTAAATCAGCGACAAGAATTGCAACGAAAGTTCCCGAATCAGCAGCTAGCGATCTGGCCAGGAAATTAGGCGCATAACCCAACTTCTCTGCCGCACGCAAGACTCTCTCTTTCCGCACCGGACTTACGCTCTTTGGTGAGGAGAAGACCAGTGAAACCAAGGATTTTGACACTCCAGCTTCTGCCGCAACATCTCGAATCGTTGGTTTTTTCGCGAGCGTGCTCATCCAGCGATCCGCCCTGTAATCGGAGAAACTTTTCCATTTTCCCACTCATTTTTAAATGCCACCAAGAGCTCACGCAGACTTGTAGAACCAAGTTGCAGTATCGCCTTGGTTCTCTTATTAGAGAGCGAGGTATCCACCGGAACTCCCGCTGGAAACAGCGCCTCCGCAGGGGGTTCGCTGATTTTTAACTGGCCCTTATCTAAATCAAATACTTCGCACACAAGCTCTGCTAATTGCATGCGAGTGACAGCATCATCGCCCACAAGGTGAAAGGTTCCACCTACTCTCTTATCGATGATTCGAGATATTTCTGCACCTATCTCAGATGCTAATGAAGGGGTTGCCACCTTATTTACTCGATCACCATCCCAAACTGAAAAAGTTTTACCTTCACGAAGAGCTTGCACAATAGATGCCACAAAATATCCAAATCCAACATCTTGCCCACGAGGCATCTCTTTTTTAGTGCGGTGGATTCCCATGACGCCGCCAATTCGACAGATTGCTCCTGTTTCTGGGGCCAGATCTCGAATCACTTGCTCACCTAACATCTTCAAAGAGCCATATAAATTTATGGGATTTCCTGGATCACTCTCTGTCGTGTAATGACCAGCACCATCTAAAATCCAATCTGAAGAGATATAGATCATTTGCGCCCCTGCTCGGTTGGCAGATTTGGTAATTCTTTGAGTCATTCCAACGTAAGCGTCATATGCATATTCGCGATCATCAACCAATTTATTGAAGTCGTTATGAATTGCACAGTGCACAACTGCCGTACATCCAGCTAGTGCCTGGTAAATGGAATCTTCATTCTGGAAATCAATTACTCGGAGCTCCCACGGAATATTTTCAGAGGGAAGCGCGCGCGCAAGGCCTACAACTTCAAATCCCATAGAAAGTAAAACCTCTGCGATATTGCCGCCAACAAATCCTGTTGAGCCGGTAATTGCGACCTTTGCCATGAGCACCTAATCCCTTATTTTTGGAGCGGTCCAAAAATATAGAAAATCCTCTATTTCCGCAACCCCCATCGTTTGATGGTCACTAAGGTTGAGTCATGGCCGGGGCGCTCTCCAAGACTCAGAAGTCTGGGCTCCTCTTCGCCTTTATTGGCGTCTTTGCCTTCTCACTCTCGTTGCCCTTTACCAAGATGGCCCTGAAAAGTTTTGATCCTCTCTTCACCGCATTTGCCCGACCAGTCATTGCTGCAGCGCTAGCGATTCCGCTGATGTTGCTCCTCAAGGTTCCTGCCCTACCCCGCCAACTTTGGAGACCGACCGCCTTTACAGCACTTGGCGCAGTATTTGGTTGGCCGATCTTGATTGCAATCGCACTGCAACGCACCACCTCTTCACATGTTTCAGTGATTGCAGCTGTGATGCCACTTGTCACCGCAATTATTGCGGTGATCAAACATCGCAAACATCCTGGTCTCTCGTTTTGGATTGCCTCCATATTAGGTACTGCTCTGCTCGTGTTCTTTTCAATTAGCCGTGGCGGCACCTCTTCATCAGATTTGCTGACAGACCTCATCATTATCGGAGCAGTCATAGCTTCTTCTTATTGCTACGTAGAGGGTGCCGGTCTGACAAATCATTTACCCGGTTGGCAGGTAATTTCCTGGGTGGTTGTCATTAGTCTTCCTATAGCAATTCCAGGAACAATTGCGGTTTATTTAGCGACCGCTTCGGAATACACACTTCATCTTGATGCGGTTATCGGAATGTTGGGAATCGGGCTTTCATCCATGTATCTGGGATTCTTTGCTTGGTATCGAGGCCTACGAGATTTTGGAGTTGCGCATGGCTCGCAGGTTCAGCAACTGCAAGCAATTATGACTTTGGGTTGGTCCGCGTTGCTATTGGGTGAAGTCGTGACCTTAACTATGGTTTTATCTGCAATCGGAATCGTGCTCTGCGTCCTGTGGGCACTTTCAAACGTGAATAAATCCACAAATTAGTGCAGAGGGCGTAACTCCACTTTTCGATTACAGGCTCGAGAAGCTTCAAATGCTAATTTCTTGGCAGTAGCTGAGTCATCCGCCTCAATTAACCAAAATCCGCTGTAATGCTCTTTTGCTACAAAAAGTGGCTTTCCTGTTTCAAGATTAGCGCCACCACGATTATCAATCACATTTGCGGACTCAGGTGGTTGTAAACCCCAGGCAAAAATCCAGTTCCCATTTTCGCGCAGTCCATCGTTGAATGCATTGATGGCTGTCATTTCTTCAGTTGAAGCAGAATTTGATTGGTCGTCAATGACTGAAATCAGAAACTTCATCGCCTTTCCCCCTCTGACCAAGGTTACAGGTTTCGATCTGCCCAAATGCAAATTGCGTCGTAATGGTATTTCCCCAAGCCAGTCGCAACACTTTCGTACGCATCTCTATAGGGAGAAGGAAGGATATAGCTCATTGCCAGAGACTTATAGGCCTCTTTTGTTGGTGTCCAAAATTGGAGACAGAATTCGTAGTGCTGCTTCACTAACGCTTGAACTTCATCATCCGATGCTGAAATTCCTTCCTCCATCTTTCTTGCAAACTCCTGAGTCAACTGGCCAAATACTTCTGTAAATTTCTGATTTTCTTCCTTGGAGTAATTATTCTGAAATTGTTCAGAATGGATACCAAATTTCATAATTACTTCTAAATATTTTCTGAGACCAGCTTAAGGCGAACCAAACTTTTTGCTACCGCAATCTGGGTCCAAGGATAGGCATTTCTAAGCCTAAGCCAGGTCTGTGCAATCACCGGAGCAAATGTCCCATCAAAACTTTCTGTTACCTGTGTGGTTCCCTTGTCTATTTCAACTAGCTCGTAACGCCATCGCCAACGACCAACATGGCGCCAGGCAATTAACCGGTCTTTTTCGTATTCAACCACTGTATTTTTTATCCAATATGTAATACCCAATCTCATTCTCATGCCAAACCTAGAGCCGAGCACAAGAGTTTTGGGTCCGCTGACATTTGCCTTGATTGTCCCACTTCCATCAATTTCTACATGTCTCTTTGGATTACTCAATATCGAAAAAATGACTTCTGGGCTCGCTTGGATAAGTATTCGTGCAGATTTAATTTTTGGATTACTGGTCTCTAAAATCTCAGCGCGTACCCTGTCGGTAGTCATGAAAACAGAATATCCAATAAGTACCTATCGAGCGAGAACGTGAGAATCTCTGTTTCTCATTGCCAGAATATTCAGAAGCCTGTGTTAGAGTCTGAAAATGGATATTGGCCTAGTCGTTTTCAGTTCACTGCTCGCTTTCGCCGCAATCGGATCTGCGATTGCAAAATTAAAGAAAGTGCCAGATGTCATGGCATCTATGGCAAAAGTTGGTGTTAAGGCTTCTCAAATACCGGTCCTTGCGTTCCTTGAAATAGCGGGAGGTCTCGGAATTATTCTTGGAATCTGGGTGCCTATTTTGGGACAGCTAGCATCAGCCGCGCTAGTTCTTTATTTCGTTGGAGCCCTTTATGCACACTTTTCTCGCAAGCATAAAGTTGCTGACTATGGAGCCGCTCTAGGAATTTTCATCATCGCAGTGATTGCCACTCTGATGCAATTGACTCGTTAATCACGCCCTACAACAAGTGAATTGACCAGCATTCAAGAGTTGCGCTAAACACCAGTACGAAGAATCTTCTCCATGGGACGGCCTTTGGCGAGTTCATC
>VFQS010003661.1_pt1 | contig 11645 bp, 9 predicted proteins | sample 3512361 | NCBI WGS metagenome assembly VFQS01 (sample SAMN10412375, study PRJNA504923) | tailings metagenome | isolation source: Relicate 1 Philex TSF3 active mining | place: Philippines | reverse complement strand
GCATACAACCAGCTTGAACTGTGGAACAAACGTGATCGTATTTTTAAAGAGTGCGCGGGCAGTCATATCATCTCCACCGGTGATTTCTTTCAAAATACCTTCGTTGATACGGTCGCCTTTTGTCGGTTCCTGCATCACCGCATATCTCACACCTTTGAGAACCGCGAGTTCTGGTGAAGCACCGCCGATCATCGCGCGTTTTTGTGTAACTGCCGTGATCGGAAGAACCGCTTTATATTCACCCAGACACGCCGACATCAGCTCGATGAGTTTCGATTTCCCGTTGCTACCGCCACCGATATAGATGTTGAAGGTTTGTTCGCGATTCGTCCCGATAAGTGTAGAAGCCAGATGTTCCCACATATATGTTCGAAGTTCTTCTTCGGGGAATAACTGCGCCATAAACTCGTTGATTTCATCGATCTGGGTGCGATGACGATCGGTGTCAAGCGGCGTGTAGTCGATTTTCGTAGTCTTCGAGAGATTGTCATCAGGCTGACCACGGCGAAACGTCTTTGTCTTGAAGTCGATGACGCCATTCTTGAAACATAGCAGCTCAGGACGCGTGTCGATCTTCTCTTCGAAGTCTTTATCATAAAACTGCTCACGCACCTCACGCATAATATTATTCTTGAAACTTGTCGTCTTCAACTTTGTACAAATATCTACAATACGACGCGACCGTTTGCGAGCAGATGTGTATTGGTCTGATGTCGGATCGAGACCGGAAGTTAGATCCATAATCTCGCGGTGCTTTTTGGTGTAAATGTCGTGCATGTCTTTGGAAATGAGCGCACGAAGTGAGTTGCCCTGATCACATTCAACCCACCGATTCTTGTCGAACTCATACCACTGATTGTCTTTTACACTCACGCATACAAATCTGTCTTTGAAAATCGTGTACAGAACTGTTGCCAGATCTACATCAGTGGAAGCGTCGTTCGTTGTTTCATTACAGATCGTTTGGTGGATGAAGTTGTCGATGGTTTCATTTCGAATACGCGTGTATTCTTCTAAGCAGTCATTTTTCGCCCAATACATGATGGAACTACGCGTAATACCATCCGTACTATACGGAAATCCACACCATGTGTCATAATGCTTCATGATGTCGGTATAAGCAAACTTGGCTGATTTTGCGCTGAAGAGCATCCATGTCAGGAATAGTTTATCACTCGTGTTATGAAGTGCCAGACCCACGCGCAACCACCGATCATAGGGGTCGAAATACTGGGATGGAAGAGCCATCGTATAATAATGCGTTTCGCGGATTTCGTATTCTTTTGGTTCAAGCATATTCAGCATGATTTCAACCGCCATCGTAAGCTCCGAATGATTCGTTATTTTGTCCATCATAATCGAACCGTTGTGTGATAGCAAAGCATCGCTTGGACCTCTGCCACCAGACCCAGCAAGTCCGCCAGCACCACCTGTTACAACCAAACGAATGCGTTTTCCTCCATCGGCGCCTCCATTTGCGCCATTTCGTCCGCTGGCGGCGCCTCTTTGTTGATTCAATATTGCGTCGTATTCTGCTTTCAACGCGGCGTTGTTTTGTCGTAATGCGAATGACGCATAATCTATATCGATTGCTCCTGGAGTACCACTCGGCGCGGTCTGAACCGAAAGTTTCGCGAAATTCTCTTTCACGTTGAACTTACACGTTTCTTCTTCTCGACACATCCACTCATGATCGTCGTCATCGGGGTCGCGAATCATAACGAAATGATACTTCAACATGTATGCTTTATGTCCCGGCTTTCGCGATCCGTATAACTGCCAGTTCGTATGGCCTCGTGATATTCCTTCATCAAGAACATCATTCCACGTATTTGTGATGGGTAGGTCTGTCCATATTTCGGGGAGTTCTTTGAGCATTCGCGAACGCAACATGCGCTGGATCGGTCGATCTACGTTGGCGCCAATAATCATATGGATTCCGTCTTTGGTAACATCGTCTAACTGATTCACGTCACTCTTTTCAAAGATGTAAATCGGGATTTGGGCATCGGCGGGAATTTCTACCAACGTTTCCATCGTTTGAATGTAGGACTGAATCATATCCAAAACGTGTTCTTTTGAATGTTGGCGTTTCGTAATACTGGTATCATACCTGAAATCGAAATCTACGGTGATGATTCCTCGTTCTGGATTCTGTTTTTCTGTCAGGAATTCCTGTTTTCCATTTTCAAATACATGTGTATAATATTTTTTCCAAAACACGGGCAAGATCGCTGGCGGAATCGTATAAACTCCGCCATGTACATTCAGCGCCTTATCGCCAATCCTTGTATGCGTATAAGCTTCGCCTGGTTTTGAAATGTGGTGTTTCATAAATTGTTCATAGGTCATACCAGCACAAAGCGACTGGTATGACGCCGTAGTATTCACATCGGTTGTTGTCATTCTAAGTTCTTCGCGGGGTATCGTCTCTCTTGTAAAAACTAATTTGGCAGGGACAAGATTCAATTTTGTTTCAAGATATGAATTGAAAAATGTAAAACCTCCGGTCTATATATTCTAAAGGTTTTATCTCTAAATCTGATCCCCCAAAAATGGATCCTTTAAATTGGAATTCTAAAAAATACGCGAAAAAGGGGGATGCTTTCTGGGTTGATTCATGTGGTAACATACGGTGCGGGACTTTTGGAAAACATCGTGTTAGACCGTGGTGTGTGTGTGTGTTTGTCAGGTATGGGGTGCTGAGGTATCATATGTATTTTGAAAATCTCCTCGTTCATAGGACCGGAATTCTTTGGAATTATACTTTTTCGGCCAAAAATATTCGCTTCAAAACTGGTTTATTTCAAAAGGTTGGATTCTGGGCGGCCGCCAATTCATGTTTCAACAACAAAACCGCCGAAAATATTTCGTTCAAAACCAAATAATCCAATTAAAAAATGTCCAATTTAGCCCCCCTAATTTTGGACATTTTTGGGCCGTCCAAAAAATGTCCATTTTGCCCTTTTCGCGTCGTCAATTTTAAACACGAAATTCAAAACACCCAAAAAATGGGTTTGTGACCATTATGCTCTCAAAATGCGTTTTTGACCCTAAAAACTGTGACTGAACTTTTTTGGGGGGTCGGAGGCCGCGTCCATTTTGGAGGTATATTTTATGGACATATTTTAGGACAAAGGTAAAAAAATGGTAAAAAAAATGAGTGAGTCATTAAATGGTAAAAAAAATGAGTGTTTTTACGAGTGTGTAATTTGTGACTTCAAATGCTCTTATAAAAGTAACTATGAAGCACATCTTTCCACGCAGAAGCATAAAACGATGGTAAAAAATTACCATTTATTACTCAATCAACCAGACGAGACCATAATACCGTGTAAAGAAAAAATGAGTAATAATATTTGTAAATATTGTAATAAACAATACGCTCATCTTTCTGCGTTAAGTCGTCATAAGAAAGTATGTTCGAAAATTCCAACAAATCAACATCAACAACAAACGATGGTCACGCGCGACGAATTCGATAAGTTAGTAGGCTTGATTCAAGAAATGAAAAATAACAACAACGATTCACAATCAACAATATCGGAAGATAATATTAAAGTAAGTGTTAGCGACCTTCAAAATACGATTGTTCATACTACAAAATGTATGAAGGATATGTTGATGATGATGATGACAAGTACTCAGTTACAGAATAAAATAATAGAAATTTCGAGTAATAATAACGAAGAGTCTCAATCATCGTTACCCGCACATATTCCTAGTGGCATCGCAGTAAATGGCGACCATAACACGTTCAATAACAATACGACTAATACTATGACTAACAGTAACAACAACACCTTCAACATGAATATGTTTCTGAATGAAAAGTGTAAAGATGCGATGAACATGAAGGATTTCGTAAATTCCATCCAGTTGAACATGACCGATCTGGAAAATGTCGGTAGGCTTGGCTATGTCGAGGGAATGTCGAATATATTGATTGATAATCTCCAGAAAACGGATGTATATAAACGACCGGTTCATTGCAGTGACGTGAAGCGCGAAACCTTGTATGTAAAAGAGAACAATCAATGGGAGCGTGATGGTCCTGACCATGCGAAAATGACAAATGCGGTTCTAGCTGTTGAACATAAGAATGTAGTATTAGTCAATGAATGGGCAAAAGCCAATCCGCGTTGTTTGAATAGTCACACCCGAGAGAATGATAAATACATCCGGTTGTCCAAGATTGTAACAGATGGAGAGAAGGACGGGAATATCGATAAGGTTATACGTAAGGTAGCAAAACAAGTTACAATAGAAAAGGATCAAAAACAAATCACGGACACATAGTATGTAGGTTATGTGTAAAAATACATAAAAATACATAAAAACAATCATGGATAATATTCTAAAATCACATACTCTGACCCCTCCCCGATCCGATGACCGACGAAACCACCACCAAAGTTGTGATACCCAAAGAAACAGTCACGCGTCTGCTTCGTGATATTCGTGACGTAATGACGGATCCAACGTTGCGTGAATGTGGTATCATGTATCGTCATAGTGAGACAGACATGCTTACCGGATATGCGTGTATCGTTGGCCCAGAAGATACACTCTATTTTGGCGGATATTATTTCTATGTCTTTAAGTTTCCAACGAATTATCCGCATTCACCACCGTTGGTTAAGTTTATAACGAATACAGGAAATATACGTTTTCATCCTAATTTTTATGCCAACCAGAAAGTATGTGTTTCTATTGTGAATACATGGCGGGGAGAGCAATGGTCCGGTTGTCAGAACATTCGGTCTGTGTTAATGACATTTCAGTCGTTGTTAGATAAAGAACCGCTTCTTCATGAGCCCGGTATTCGCAAAGAACACAGCGATTTTATTCCATATCATCAAATGGTTGAGTATTATAACTATAAATTCGCATGTTTGACGTTATTGAAAGAACTGACAACACACGTCAGTATTGAGCCGTCACTTGTGGCTGATTTTAAAGAGTTTATGATTACAACGTTTCGAGAGAATAAAGACCGAATTCGAGATATTCTGACTGAACGTCTAAAACGTTTCTCCGACCGTAAATCTATATATGTCGGATTGTATGGGGGCATACATACAGTTATTGCTTATGACCTAGTTATGATCGAGTATAATAACGCGGTTGATACGATTGGGGTCGCGCCAGCCATAAAGCAGAGGATCTAATGTAAGTATTATAATGTGGTGCGCCTGCCTTAAATTGAAATTAAATAAATGTATATCTATACAATATAGTCGATTATCGATATTTAAGCGGACGCAAATGCATTTCTGTTCTGTATGCGCCAACATGTATTATATTAGTATTACTCCTGAAAATGAACTCCAATATTACTGTCGTAACTGCGGGAATATCGACAATACGATTGCGGCGGAGAACATTTGTGTGTCAAAGGTGAATGTAAAACATACCACTACGCAACAATCATTCTCTCAAGTCGTGAATAAATATACAAAATACGATCCTACGTTGCCTCGTATTCACACGATACGTTGTCCAAATGACGAATGTCCGAGTAATGCTTCAGCATCGGCATCGGCATCAGCAGGCGGCGGTGGCGGTAGTGCTGGAGATAATAAAAAATCGAAAAATGAAATCATATATGTTCGTTATGACGACACGAATCTTAAGTATGTTTATTTATGCGCGAAGTGCGACAAAGTATGGAATACAGAGCAGCAATAAATTGAAACATAATAAAGTGTGATTAATATATATATACACTTTATGATGTCAAGTGGAATACCGAGTTTGCCAAAAAAACAGTTGCGTGCTGAATCAGCCGACGCCGATTCCGATAATGAAGATACCCCGAATATTCAAGAAGAAGAATCCGACGCGGAGTCGGCCGACGCGGGTTCAGAAATAAATGAAAGCGACGATGATTCGACATCTGGAACACTTACTTCTGGTGGTGATGAAAGTGATGAAACCGAAGATGAAGACGCCGGTGGAGGAGCAGGAGCGGATAGTGGCGATGAAGGGGCGCAGGAAGGTGAAGGTGATGATGATGAAGGTGGAATCGCAGCGCAATCGACAAAAACTAAGAAAAAACGAAAAACATCATCGTCCGCATCTGGGCGTAAAAAAAACATGGAGGATGATATGACACTACTGGGTGTTCCTCATGGTATTCAGTTCGATGATGATGAAGATGATGAAAGCTCCGATGATGATCGAGATAGTAGCGAATATTTTCAGAAACTGAAGAGGAGTGTCCATGAAAGCTATATTGACACATACCACCCGGAGTCGATGTCTCATAATTACGATGAAATTCAAACTCTTGCGCGAGTTGTCCGAAATAGTGCTGGGGTGATCGTGGATGATTTACATCGTACGATACCGATCATGACGAAATATGAAAAAACAAGGATATTGGGACAGCGAGCCAAACAACTGAATGAGGGATCGCCGGCATTTATTAAAATCGACTCGACAGTTATAGATGGATACCTGATCGCAGTGAAAGAGCTAGAACAAAAGAAAACACCATTCATCATTCGCCGTCCTTTACCGAATGGCGGTTCTGAATATTGGCGAGTTCAAGATTTAGAGATATTGTAATGACCTTTCCACGAGACAGCGGTGAGGGATCAATAATTATCAAACATGAAGTCTGGGTCACCAGTAATCGTGCGAAGTGCTTGGGTGATATAAGCTCGTTCCACCGCGTCGGCTTCAAAATAGTTCCAGTATGTGTCTTGAAGTGTCAGGTTGTGTTGTATTGTCCTGTTGCCGGTTATCACGACATTTGTAAAGTGACTCATCGTGCAGTAATGAACCGACTTTGGATAATCATTTTTTATAAATACACCTTTGCTATTCAGGTGAGCATATTCTGGACGTTTTTCTTGGATGAGGTATAGTTTTCCTGGTTGAAGGTCTTTTGGATTGACAAGTCTGAGAGGTCGCATCGCAAGCACACTATGGCTACAATCTAATGGACTGTAATTATGATTCAATTTTACTAGTCGTTGTAATAATGAGCGGGTATTATACCAACATAAGGTTTAAATTTGGGCCTTTTGTACATACTGTCGATCGATGAACCAGATGATGAATTTGTCATAGGTGATAGCGGATTTGAAAGGTCATCAAATGAATATGGACTTCCATCACCGGTACTAATACTAGTGTTACTTCCGCTTCTGCCAAACCCGCTTCCGGATTTGCTATTTTCATCTGCGTTCTTAGTAGTAAAACAACAGCTGTCGCGGCACAAACAACATTTGAAATAGTTTTTGAATGTAGTAAAAAAATGATCTGACATCTTTTTACTATACCGATGTATTATACGTTTATTATATTTTTCCCGATTATTCAACCGCTTAACACTTCCAGCGTTTTCCGCATTCCAGGCATGTCACGAATGTAGTCATCGGTTCATCCGCAGACCGTGTTTGAAGCTGGTAGTATGTGCATTTCTTGGATTTACATTTGTTGCATGTGAAATTATCCGTAGATGCCTCGATATTTGGTTCATACTTTTGTTTGTCGCGTATTTTCTTGTCTTCGATTAACTTCTTCCATTTTTCAGGGCATATCTCTTGATGCGACATAAATGCGATTTCTTGTGATTTGATATTACCAGAGATAACCGCACTTGACACATCTGGTTTCTTCAGGTTGATATACATCGAACGCAAGCGGTCGATGTACAGCGTCACGAAAAACGTGTTTGACCATTTTTTCACGATGTTGTTCTTTGATGCGTGTTGAATCGTCCAGTTGAATATTCCTTTTTCGATATTCGTGGATATCGTATCGATATCATGACATGGTTGTGCTGTATTATTGACCAAAATACCCATAATCCTCTTTCGGATTTCAGCACGAAACTGGTCCGGATACGCAATAGTTTCAATATTCGACATGGCGGTGTATTGTATAAAATAGAGTAGATTTCTTTATTCAATTTTTTAGAGGTATTCTTCCTCGCTTAGTTCTTTTTCATTTTCTTGCTCCGTTGGAGGCTCTTCTAAACTCTTTTTTGTTTTTTTAGATTTGGTTGATGTTACACCTGTATGTGCCGACCCAGTAGCAGTCACCGACGCAGATTTTTTAATTGTTCCAACTGGCTTCTTAGTTGATGTTTTCTGATTTGTCTTCGTGATCTTTTTTTTCGAAGTTGTTTCTACTTCGATGTTATCCGCATCGGCATCCACATCCGAATCGTTCGGTGAATCAGACGGTGGCGTTTCGGATTCAGTCTCGGTTTCCGTAACGAATTCACTTTCGGTTGATTCTGATTTATTTTTCTTTCCGCGACTCTTTTTCGATTTTCGCGACTTATGACAACGCGGCGTTTTATCGTCGCTGTCATCATCCACTACAAACCCATCTTTTAAATATCCGTTGATTGTTTTCTGATAAGCAGGCACGAGGTCTAATTCATCGATCTCATTTTCATCTTCAATTGCTGTTGAAGCAAGGTCTTCAAACCCTCCAAATAAACGCTCATAGATCACATTCCATATCGTCGAGGTCAAATTAACGGCGTGTTCTTTATCCACGCGCGCAACCAACGCAATATTTCCATAATAGATAATTTCATCGACCGGAGGCGGCATTTCATATTTATTTTCATTACCGGCACGTCCGTCGGTTTTCGCCCAAACATCAACATAAATATACTTTGGGATGACATCTTCGTCATCAACATAAAAACTAAACTTCTTCTTATTTTTGTATTTATAGGTATGATAACAACTGAATCCGTTGTGGTTGCGATAGCCGCATTTTTTGGATAGTAATATTGTCAATTCGTCCAAGGTTGTTTCATTTTCTGGTTCAACAATTACTTCTGACAGGGTTCCTGTTTTTGAAACAATAACAATCGTAGTAGCACTCTTTTTTATTTTTTTTGACTGTTCGTTGGCCGTATTCATGGATGACGAATTATGGATGGCGAATGATGTCCGGTGTATTATACTATTGTCATATTTCTATATTGTTTATCAAAGGTATAGATGTGATATAAACATAGATCACGCGATATATATAGATCACGCCGTATATCATACATACGATGACGAGCACATTCCGTAGTCAAAGAAAAAACCAAAATGCTCGCCAAGCAACGATGATATCAGGATTAAGCACGATTTATCGCAACCAGTCGATTACCCATTCGATACAAACACATCAACAAACAGAACCACGTATTTTTCTGTTGGATACGACATTAGAAGAAATAAATCAAATGTATTCTAAAATACACGGTATTATTGAAAAGGGTCGCCTTCGACCAAAAGGAACTGAACTGTTTTTTGTATATAAAAAACGCGAGACCCTTATAATCAGCGAGGACGCAATCTATGAGATTGCGTATGTCACGCAACCAAGATCAGCGCATTTACGCAGACATGCGCATAACAACGACATGATAGCCCGCGAACTCGTAAATCCACATCTATTGGAACGAATTCCGGTCGATGGGGATGTCACGACAATCGAATTGAATATTATATCAAATGATGAAACCGGAAAACCGGATAAGTCTTTTATAGTCCCCCTACTTGTTGATGAAAGTTACTATACATTGACGAACCGAAACATGAATTCTGATCCTACAACGATGACAGGTTCGCATATTTCTCCCAATCATACCCTCATTCAATACACGAAAATGGTTGTTAAACTTCATCCAAAATCGATGAATTCATTTGTTTTTATTATGGATGAACACGAAAATGAAGTGCTTGATTTTTATTTCACGACAGAAAACGGTATTATCGGAAAAAACAAGGAAAAAATAACGAAAACGTGTAAAGATGATATAATATCGTTTATCGATCACTTCAAATTATGTTCGTAATATACACATGAATACAATATATACTATTCGTAATGTTGTGGTTAATTCAAAATATTCTTTTTTCTATTAGTTTAATTGTAGTTATACATTATTTGTACATCTATTTTGAAACAACGCTAACTGCGCCAAAAGTAAAAGACCTCATCCATTGCCCGAAACAGAAATACAAGTCGTTATTTGATACAATAAATAAGAATTTAGACAACAATCATCTTTCACAAAAAGGTCGAAATTTAGGAGGAGATGAATCAGAAACGGTGGTCGGGGGGATTACTGGCGATGGAACAGAAGTTGGAATCTTGCCGAAAAATTATAATGACCCGCCGAAAAATACATCACAGTCAATGAGTGATGATCGCAATAGTATGAAAACGGACCTGAAAGCATTTTTACGCGGTATCGGATTGAAATCAAAATCAAATGCTGACTCATTATTTCGAGCGAGTTATGAAACGAGTTAAAGGCATCTAGTGGTATATACATATACGCAGTCATCGGACAAATGTTATCGCATCAATATAATCAACGTCATAATACCACATTCATCGAGCGTGAATTTCGGCAACCTGCGCATGTATTAAATCAGAATGATTCCGATACATTACTATCGAATTTTCCGCATACAAGACTTTCTTATGAAGTGTCTATTCATAAGAACGACACACAATATGCTGCTGCGAAGGATCAAAATCATTACAAATATTTTATTCTTCCAAAAGGAAAACGCTGTATTGCGTGGTCTACGGAATGGAAACGTAACCGAATATTTGTTATTATTGATGTTCAGCGACCAAATGATCGCCGTGCTTATCATCAATCAAATGGACATAGAGGTGTCGTGATGAATGATACCGAACGCCCATTCATTCGTAAATTTTATCAAGAAAATGGTTGGTGTCCGGGAAAAGTGAGCATATACGATGCTTGTTTTGATCGCGAACTCGTGTATGGAACCGTTTTTGGCGGTGTAATGTTTCGTAGTAAAACCGTGGAATCCCCTTTGTTTTCGATTCATACGATTTACTGGTTTAAAGGAAATCCAATACCGCCTCTTTCAGGAGTTGATCATATCGCGTTATGTGAAGAATTGTTCTACCAACATAATATTCGCCAGATTTCTTATACGAAGGAGAATAGCATAATATTCGGATTACCTGTGTTGTGTAATACTGAACGTGATGCTGAACGTATTGCGTCGCAACTTCCATATGAGATATACTCGATACAATATCGTTCGATTCGAAGCACACACATCTTTCAGATATTGTTTCGGGATAATAATGGTAATAATGAAACATACGTTGCTCCGCCTACTTTACTATCGTCATCAACAACAGCGTCGTCTTCCACTTTGTTAAATAAACCACAGCCACCACCACAAACACGATCACAATCGCAAACGACGATACCTGTGAAACATGTATTTGTCCCCCCTTCCGACGAAATGCTTACAAATATTCAAGCAGTATTTATTGTAAGACCAAATTTACAAAATGATATATATGAATTATTTGTAATGCCGGATGCGTATCGTCAGCATGGCAGCACCCGAAGTGTGGAGCCCGTCTTTCATAATTTTGCGGTTATTCCGAGTTTTAAAACAAGTGTCTTCATGAATCGACTATTTCGCACTATAAGTGAAAATGAACGGCTTGATACAATGGAAGAAAGCGAAGACGAGGCAGACTTTGAGAACACAGAACCAGACAAATACGTCAAACTTTCGAAGGAATGTATTATGTTGTGTCGGTTTCATAAACGATTTTGTAAATGGGTACCGGTAGAAGTGAGCGCAAAGAAGGAAATTATTACACAGCAG
>VFQS010003659.1_pt1 | contig 11647 bp, 4 predicted proteins | sample 3512361 | NCBI WGS metagenome assembly VFQS01 (sample SAMN10412375, study PRJNA504923) | tailings metagenome | isolation source: Relicate 1 Philex TSF3 active mining | place: Philippines | reverse complement strand
CGCCAGCAGCGCCAGCAGCGCCAGCAGCGCCAGCAGCGCCAGCAGCGCCAGCAGCTCCAGCAGCGCCAGCAGCGCCAGTAGCGCCAGCTAACTCTTTGCGCAGGTAGGCAGCCTCCCAGCGCCCAGCAACCAGCGCCACACGTAAAGTTACAGCGTATCATATCCTCCACGCACGCCGCTGCACGCCTACCGAGACTCACAGTGACAGTCGCTGTCACTGACTGACAGCTCTCTAAATTCCTGCTACCGGTGGGAATTAATTTCCCCGGTGGCAACCCTTCACTGGAGTCCGCAGGACTCAGCGTCCGTTGCTGCCAGGTGAGCCGCACATCGCTCGTGCGTACAAACGCCGCTATTTCACGCTCCAGCGTCTCCCAAAAGATGGCAGAGGGAATTGCTGCACTTCTCATACCCGGCAGGTGCATCCACTCTCAGTGGCTCTCATGCAAATCTCCTCGCACAGACGCAGGCTCTCGCGCCCGCGCCATCATCACTTCGGCAGCAGGAACATGCCATCTACCGCCAGGTCAGCCGCGCATCGCTTGCACGCTTGCCTAAACCTCCTCAACGCACACAGGAGCCGACGAGCTTCAACTGCAGCGGAGGGCACTTCGGCCACCGGGAATCGCCTCCGGCGCCAGGTAAGCGCTGTCGCACGCTTGCCTCTTCACAGCTTGTTCAACATTGATCCGCAGATCGGTCCGCAGACTTTGCCCGCAGGCTCGCCGTGGTTCGGTTGGTCGCTCAGCGTTCCCAACGCAGGTGTTCGACACCTCTTCGCTGCTTTCAACGCCGTCTAATATTTGCCCGCAGGCTGCCACACAGGCTGGCGGAATACGCAAGCGGCGCATCGTCGATGTCGCGAGGTCGCAGCTTCGAATCTTCGTCAGCGGCGCTCCTCGCTCCCGGGCACACTCATACCTGGACAAAGGTATATCTATCAGAGTGTGTAAAATTAATTGTTAATTAATTAACTATTTAATTCATGACAGCAGCATGATCATCATCATCATAGGCTTAGGGTTTTTTCGCTTTTCAAGCTGCGCGGGAGTCAGCAGCTGCGCGGTCGTCGCGGCAGGAAGCAGCGCGCTCAGTCTTTGATTTTCAGGTGCGCTCGCTTGTACTACTCCATCAAGCTGACTCTCTTCGCAGGTACCCCTCATACTATACAAATTGTAACACTTGGCCTAAAGACTGATCAGGGATGGGGCTTGGCAACCCCTGCCCCTCTCCATATTTAACCTCCCAAACCTTCCGCCCCGCTGTACGAAACAGCGTAGAGGTGTGAGCGTTTTGGCACCCGCTCACATCTGCTGCACGTAAACGCCTGAGCACCGCCACGAAGGCACTGGGTGCAAGAAGGCGGTGTGACCCCCGGCCAGGTTGCATCGCCTGGGGTTTGGCCCCCTGCGGACGTGCCGCAAAAGTGTCCGGTGGCTTGAAGTTGAGTGAGACGCGACCTGAGCCTGTCTAACGTGTTGCGACAATGCAGGTGTCATAGCGTCGGGCGAGTTCGCAGCCTGCTCTTGAGCAAGGCAGGTGAGCCTGTCGCCGCAGTACAAAACTGCGTCTGGGCGGCAGCTTGCGCGCGACGCGCAAGTAAGTCATCAAATTTACTTGCACGTCGACGCGCAGCTCAGCGACTCACACCAGTCCCGCGCGACGGCAACAGAGACACAAACAGGATCCAAGGCCGGCCATTGCCGCAGACTCGGATTCAAGAGGTCAAGAAATCAGCGCCAAGCTTCGAGACAACCTCAGGGCGCTGCAGGTAGGCTCGGTAAGGCTCGCTTTCGCGCAGGCTTTGGTTCGCCCAGGGCTCCCAGGTGGGATTGTCGTCACCCACCGGCAGGTCGGCCCACCTTACCAAGAACTCAAAGTCGCTCTTCGGGCGTTTACGCTTGCCTGAAGCCGAGCGTTCAGCAGGTCGGTGGTCACAGACCTCACTGACCACGTATTCGAAATTGTCTTGTGCCGCCAACGGCAGCCAATCGTTCACCTCTGACATCAGATCCAGGTTGCAGCGCTTGCACATCTTGAGGTCGAACGCGCCGACGCGCCTAGACGCCAGATGTTGCAGAGTGACGCGCTGCCCTTCTGGCGCATCCAACACCAGGTATGGTCCACGCCAGCGCGCGCTCAGCTTGTGCGCACTGCGTTCCTCAACGCTAACCAGAACTGCATCGCCAGGCTGCAGAGAGTCGACCTCCGCGGCCTCGGGGCCTTGTAAGTCAGACAGCCTTTGCAGTAAGTCGTCCTGCGCACGCTCGCAGCTTGCCAACAGCACTTCATGTTGCTCGCGCCATTGCTGAACAGTCGCTGCAGCCTTATCCGCAGCAGGACCATCCGCAGCCTCGACACCGGCCACACTTGCGGTGGCGCTCAAACTCCAGGGCTCGTCTTCAAAGACGCCCTCACGCTGGGACGTTGCGCCGTAAAGTAAGTCGTTGGCAGAGCAGCCATGCCGATGTACAAGCTTGCTGTTGATTATTCCTCTGACCATCGGCAGCAGAACACTCCAATTGTTCTTTGAGGGCTGCCCCAGCTTCGCATCCAAGATCATGACGCGGAGCACATGCTCCACGCGTCGATTGAGGTTTTCAACCTGTCCATTCGACTGGTGAGCGAAAGGCGCAACGAAATGTTGCTGCACCTTCGCAGCTGCAAGCAGCTTGCTCATGAGCGCTGAGGCAAAGCTTTTCGCATTATCGCAACGCACGCTGTGGGGTCGAGTCCAGCGACTCATCACATCTATCAGGCACTGCACGACCTCGTCTGCGGAGGAGTGCTTGAGTGGGAAGAGCTCCGTAGCGCCGCTAAAGCTGTCCACTACGGTAAGAATATAGCGGTAGCCATTCGCATCAGCTTCAGGCAGCACTATCGCGTCGAACGCATACTGCGTGAACGGGCGTTGCCGAATTGTGCCCGCTGCACGTTCCAACCTGGCTCTGGCTGGCTTCAGCTTCTGACAAACTGGGCAGGCCTCGACGTAACGACGAACCTCGTCTCGGCAGACAGCGCCTTGAGCTCCCGGAGCCACATTGCACGCACGCTGCACTCGTGCCCAGGTAGTTGCTATACTGGCATGCGTTGTGTTGTGAGCCGCCTCAATCAAACGGCGATTGGGGAAAATTCCAGCCGCACGCTTACGCGACTCTCGCAGATCAGCGTCACAGGTCTGCGCGTCGGTCGAGACACGCTTCGACGCAGACGCATCAACCTCCTCTGGGGCACGCTTGTTCGCCAGGTCAGCATCTGCAGCATCTGCCGCGTCAGAAACCTCCGCAACTTTCTCATGAACCTCGCCCAGCAGCTCTGCGTTTTTCAGTGCATCCTCCAGCCACTTCTCATCAAGATCCCGTGTTTTAGGCTGCATGACATGCACGCCATCACGGTCCTCCTCACCCTCTCCTCTTCGAGCGTGGAAAGGTATGTTAGCTTTCACCGCCTCTGCATTGAATCTTGCCCTAATGGAGTTGACCATTTCTTGGTAGGTGCATGGGTCTCCAAATAAAGCGTCGTCATCGCCACCTTCGCCTTCCGCGGCCATTCGAGCCTCCTCATCAAGGGGATCTGGGGTCTTCGGGGCCATCAGGTTGTAGAGATGCAACCTGCTGAGGCAGTCGGCTGCCGCTTGCTCAGGTGCTTTCCCATCCACATGCACAATTTTGTAAGGCTCGAATTGCTGCATAAATAAGCGCCAGCGCGCTATCTTAGCGCTAGAGCAGCTCCACATGTTCAACATGTTGTGATGATCGCAGTACAATGTCACATCGGGATGTTGCAATATGTACTCTTTAAATCCCTCCAGGCCATAGCGGCAGCCATAGGCTTCGCGCTCACCAATGGCCCATCGCCTTTCTCGGTCGGAGAAGCGCCGGCTCTTGTAGGCGATAGCAGCAAGCTCGTCTTTGCCGGTAAGAGGGTTCGGCAGCAATTGCACTAGAACAGCACCAACACCAACATCTGACGCGTCCACATAGATTCTGAAAGGGCGACTATAATCCGGCTTTGCAAGGATGGGCGCCGTCTGGACAAGGAGTTTTAACGCGGCGAGAGCGTCTTCCTGCTCCTTGCCCCAGTGGAAGCCGCGCTTCTTGGCACTGCTGCTGAGCAGATCAGTAAGTGGCGCGCAGGTTGTGCTTGCATCCGCCAACCATCCTCGTACAAAAGCAAAGCTGCCCAGAATTGACTTGAGACCCTTCAGGTTTGTGGGCGCATTCAGATTGACCAGCGAGTCAACGCGCGCTGGATCGAGAGACTTCCCTTCAGCGGACACGACAAAGCCCAGGTGACGCACTGCACCAACAGCGAGCTTAGCTTTTTCGCGTTTGAGTCGCAAGTTGAAATGCTTGCAGAACTCCATCAAAGCACGTGTCTTGTCGCACAACTCTTTGACTGTATTTGCACCAAAACAGATGTCGTCGATGAAGTTGCGGAGGCTCTCACAGCCAGGAAATTTGGCGAGTGCCTCCATGAGCACACGCTGAGCCCAGAAGCTGGCGTTAACAACACCGAAGGTGAGCCGCTTGTAGCGCCATATCTCCGGCGGGTGCTGATCATCTCCAGGCACTAGAAAAGCCATAAGGTCTCGGCAGTCTTCCTGCAGCTCAAATTGCTGGAAGTAAGCGCTCAAATCGAACGCACAGTAATACTTAAACCCAGCTAATCTGTCCAAACTTTCAGATATGTCCGGCATGGCATAAGGCATGAGAACGGTGTTCTCATTTAAGGGCCTTGCGTCAAGGCAAAAGCGCAGCGTCTGCTTCTGGGGATGCCTGGCCATGTGAATGGCGTATACCGAGTTCGGTTGCCCTTCACAGCGTTCGATAACTCCCGCTGCCGCTTGTTCCTGCACTTGACGACGCATCTCCGCCATCACGAGCGGGTTGCAACGTCGCGGTAAGCACACGTAAGACTTGTTATAGTCTTTGAGCTTGATGGGAAAGATGCCCAGCTTACAAGGATCTTTGCCAGGTGGCCGCCAATTCTCCGGATATTCGTCGCAGACCGCGCTAACTGCAGCAGCCGCTTCAGCTGAGACCGCCTTATCTACGCGCTCGCGCAAGCGCTCGCGCTGCAACACAAGTTCCTTCAGCGCTTTCTGCACATCAGGTCTGTCCTTGACACTGCCAGTGCTATTTGCCCTGCCCTGGAGTACACAGTGTGATTGTACTTTTGCGCTATCCACGATGCTAGTGAGGCGTTGCATGTCCCCAGCGCTGACATTCCAGTTCAGAAGCTTGGTTCCTGGCTGTTCAATACAGGGGATGGACTCAAGCAGCTGGCTTGAAATAATGACATCAGGTAAGCACGCCTGATAGATGTGCCACTTGACATCCGGCATGACAAACGTCAGGCCGTTCTGGCACAGAACCAAGTCTGCGCGAAGACAACGCACAGCAGGAGCAGCTGAAGTGACTCCGTCACCGCTGCCGTGCACCATCTCGACAGGTGTGCAGTTTCTCCAACGCAGACCTTTCCTCCTTGACAGCTCTTGCGCAAACTCTGGTGTGATCATATTCACACTGCTCCCAGGATCCCAGAGAGTGGCGCAGAGGGTGCCGCCCACAGCACCGTAAAAACGGGTCGTGCCCTTCTCGATACGACCGTCCTTCGGAGGTACAGGTGCTGAGGTTTCCGCGCCTTCAAGGCGCGAGTTGGCGGCATCAAAGACACGCGCGGCCCTTACGACCGCGTGTGCTGTTGCTGCGACGTGAGCGAGCATGTCCTTGGTGAGAATCCCCATCGTCACGATCGTCATCATAGCGCTCACTTGATCTATCAGACTCGTCATCTCCAGAGTCTCCAGAGTCAGCGTTGCCTCCTTTTCGGCGTGACGAGTTGCTTCGCGCGGGAGGTCTCTTGGGGCCAGCTTTGCCAGGACGCTGCTCCTCGAAGTAGCCAGAATGGTTCAAACCCTCGGTACCATCAGGTACGCGGCAGTAGTCAGCAGTGTGCCCATGCGAAGCACAGCGATTGCAAAATGGAGCATGACACGGCTTCTTGTAACAGTCGAACAGCTTCTGGTCGGTGTGCCAGCTTTCGCCACGATTGTCGTAGCCCTTGAAGGTGCGAAGTTTCTCCGCACGAGGGCGATTGCCGCCACCCGAGTCGCGCTTGGGCTTGCCCTGATGAGCTGCTCCGGTCGAGTTGATGCGCCGCTTGCGAGCAGTAGAGTTGCTGCGGCCCTTCAGACGAGAGCGAGCACCGCGACCCGCGTTGATCTTGCCACGTGCCCTGGGCTTGAAGGTGCGTCTGCCGCCATTGCGGCCATCCACAGCATCGCGCTCATCATCATCTTGAACACGCTGAGATCTGCTTTTGTGGACAGACTTAGTCATCGCTTCCCAGCTGCGAGCTTCACGCAGCTTGCGGAGCAAACGCTGGTGTGCTTGGTCGACGCCACGCCACTTCACCCCTTCCAACCAGGTCTTAAGTGGTACTTCGCCATCAACAGCTTTCTTGAACGCAGCCTTGATAACAACACTGTTGATAGGTCTGCCGGCATCAGCCGCCTCTGCAACCTTGCAGATAAACTTCTCGGCGAAAGAGCTGTAAGTGCTCTGCAGTGGCTCGTCGCCGAACTTCTCCATTTTGATAGCTTTCAGCTCCATCGCAAAGTCGGTGGATTTAGACGGGCGTAGAACGCGCTCGATTCTGAGAATCAAGCGGTAGTCAGGTATGTCGGCCCAGCTCGATCTCCGAAATCCGCATGACGCACAGACAGCGGGCACGAACTTGGTGTCGATGATCGACTTGAAGGTACGATCAGAATAACGCCCGCGGTGCGCCTTGTAGTTGTCATACTGTTGCTTGTGGTGCAGGTAGCTGTCCCAATGGAAACCCTGCTTGAAGCGAGCAGCACCAGATTTCCAGAGAGGTAAGTCCTCGTCTCCCAACAACACTAGAGAAGGAGCTTCACGTGTGGCAGGGGCAGATGGATCTGCTGCTACCGGCTTAGAGATCTTGAGCTTAGTGGGAGGAGTGCCAAGTGAGTTGGCAGAATTTTCTCTGGCCTTGAGTTGCCTCTTCTCGCCATCACTTTGATCATCTTCCTCAGAGCCGCCACCGCCGCTTCCGTCAGATTGACTGTCGTCGTCACCGACGCAGAAGTCGTCACGCTCGTAAGACTCGGCGCTGTCGCGCGAGTCATCGGAGTCATTGCAGCTTTCGCCAAAGCTGTCGTCGCTGCTGGAGCCATCACCACCATTGCCATCGTCACCGGCCGCTTTCTTCTTCTTGCCGGTGACAGGGTCTCTGCCCTCAGCATGCGCATCGTCAATCCGTCGGCGCACCGCCCTGCCCAGAGCACGGAGCTTCTGCTTGGAGTTGAGGTGAGCATACTCCGCTCCGCCAGCCAGGACTTTGCGCAGTGTGCCTAAGATCGCTTGATCCGTAGGATCGAGGCAAGCAGGACGATCGCTGAGAAAAGCAGAGCTTTCAGGTGCGTCCCTACTGGCAACACGCGCGCCCACCACGTTGACGTGATGGTCGAAGGCACGTTGCTCACGAGCGAGATCGCCGATACGGTAACCTCGGCCAAGGACGGCCGCCTCCGAGAGAGGAGTTTCAGGTACAACTTTGACCTTGGGTGTCTTGGGATTGGGCGTCGCACTGCGAAGCTGATCATTGGCACGCAGAAGGCCATTCACAACGCCCTCAGCCAGCGATGCCGGAAGAGTGCGACGGATAGTCTCGATGGCTCGGTCCAGCCCAGCATCTGAGATTGGATTCGTGCGATCAGGTGAGCCGCCGAATTGCATGTTGAGCTCACGCGCCAGCGTCTCAGCATGCGACAGTGCCTTGGCTGCATCAGTAGTGGCGGTGCCCAGCTGATCGACCACAGGTACACGAATCTTCTTCGTCGAGGACGGGAGCACGGAGCCGAGTGAGGCCTTGCTAGAGGTACTCACTTTGCAGCTGTGCGGCTCTGTCAAAGCCAAAGCAGCCAGGCGAGGGCTCACAATCACCCCAATGGCAATAGCGATGCCATTGTGCTCGGCAGCTTCACCGCGGTCTCCAGAAATGAAGCGGGTATATACCAGGTAAGATGCTTGAAGCAATCGCTCGGCATTTAAGCTGGAGCAATTGAACATCTCGCGCAGGTCCTTGAGAACTTGAAGCCGCGCAGGAGAGCTTCGAATGTCCTTCAGGTGAAGCTCCGAGAGCGAGAGCTCATTCACAAACTTTTCAAACTCCGCGTAATCACCGCTCGGAACAGGATTGACAGCTGAGAGAAACAGCTTACGGCCAAGGTGACTGCGGCTGCTTACTTCAGCAGGCACAGCAGATGGAGCATCTTGCTCTTCGTCGCTCTCCTCCTTAATGGAATCAGAGTCGCGCTCGTCGTCCGAGGCATCAGGTACGTCGCAGTGCACCCACTGGTCAGAGTCATAGTCTGTCCCTTCAAAGCGCAGCTGCCCAATAGCGTAGGCAATCGCGTAATGCTCGACAGGATAGAAGTCGGGCACGAACTTCTCGTAGATGCGCTTAGAGACTTGAAGAAGCCTGTCAGCGGCGATCTTGCCGCAGTCGAAATGCTGGCGGAGGTTGCGGAGCACAAGGCGTCGGATCTTCGAGCTAACGACAGCTTCACGGTAAAAATCCTTCAGCTCCATCGCAAGCACTTCAGCCCTGAACGCCTCACGATGCTCAGGAGCGATCGGAAGAACGCGAGAGACCACCAGACCACGACCGTTGTCTTGGAGGCGCTCAACCTCGGCCGCGACCACAGGGGCAGGCTCTGCAAAGGTGAGTTCGCCATCAGCGTCCACCACGAGGATTTGAGCGTCATCGGCCTCGCGAGATTCATCAGCAGCTCCGACCGCAGCAGCTTCGTCATGAGGAACCGAGCTGAGCGCAGGTTCAGAATTGAAAAGAGAAGCTTGAGGCGCCGAGCGACGGGACTTCTTCTTCTTCTTGGGTTTATCGGCCTCAGAGACCGGAGAATCAACGACGACTTCAGGTAAGAGCGTCTTCATCTTCGGAAACTTTGGCTTCAGAGTTTTGTCTTCAGATTTTTTCTTGAGGTTGACTCCAGACGTTCCGGAACCGCCAGTCAGATCCTCATTCACCGCCTGTTGAAGACGAATGAATTCATTGCGATCGACAGGCAGGTCGACGCGTGCACGTCTTGAGTCTTTGATTTCTTTGATCTTCTTGACCATGAGTAAAATACTTCTTTGAGAGTAGAATTAGCAATAGCAGTAGCATGTTTATTTGTTCATGCGCCGTAGCGCTTTTCACATCACGGGTCGGCCGGAGGCTCAGCCCGGGTGTACACGGGCGCCAACGCCACTACGCCGGAGGGACAGCCGACTCTGGCTGTGGCCCTTGGAAATAACTGACGGGAAAAAACAACCGACATTCAGTTACAGTGAAATAATAAAGATAATACTGAAAAACAGTTCAGTAGAGAAATACTAGAGAGGGGTGCCTAGAGTCTAGGGGTGTGTTCTTGTACACCAGCCAAAGACACCGGTGGTGAGTCACAGTGATGAGTCACTGCCGCAACAGAGCGACAGAAAAGACCATGATGAGTCAGACTCAGACTGAGTCAGAGGCGGACAACATCACATCGCCCCCAACACACCACGACTCTAGCACAGACAGTCACAGACTCACAGCAGTTTGAATCACAGACAGCAGAGCAGGTCAGTTAGGGGTATCAAGAAGTTGAGACCAGAACTTGGTTCACAACCCGAGTCCGAAGATAGGACTTCCCTGCCAAGCGTCCAGTCCGCAGCCGCCGCACAAGGCGAAGCCGCCGCGAGCGCTGCCGCTGCTGAGGAGCCGCCAATGCTATTCCGAGCGAAAGTCGCGCAATCCGGCGAATCGTAGGGTACCGCCGACATCCTCGGAAAGCTCTCGATCAAGGCTACAATATTACCGCGCAGGAAGCAGCATACTGGGCAACATCGGGACGATATTCACGAATCAACGCTAGCGCCCATTGCCACAGCAGCGCAATCAACTACAGGAAACGCGTGCCAAGGGATATGCCCGCCATCCAGGCGCCATCTAACGGTGCTTCAGGGACCCAGCAAAGGAGAAGAAGCAACCAAGAAACTCCTTGCTATAGGATCGGCAGCAGAGGCAAAAACCCGTCGTCCGCAAGGCACGAGGGAAAATCCTGCCTGCGACAAGGTGTGGTGCGCGCACGCAAACAACGCCGCGATAAAAGCTGCCGCAACTTCGCACTCACTTGCCCCGCAGGTCTTACCTTTCAATGGACGACATTCAACGCCGCCCGGTCACTTACCGCTTATTGCTGCGTTCGCATCGCCCCCAGCGCTGCTAATCTCGCTCGCGCTCTCAGAGCTCAGGTGCGCAACTTCGTGCAAACAAACGCAAGCACCGCACGCATTATTCAAGCAAATGCTCACCAGTACAGCAGGTGCATCCACAGCAGCCACCTCGCAGCGTCCAAGCTCGCTCAGGGCCTCGCCCCCAAGCATTCATTATCGCTTTCACTCGCTGCGGCTTCACACCGCCACCAGCAGGTAAGTGCCCCTTTTCGCTCATTCCATCGCAACCGCGAGCAGCAGGCGCTAACACGACACACAGGCGTGTGAAGCTTTAGGCATGGCCATGTTCAACGCTGCCGGCATCACCATTGCTCAGCAGGTCCCGCGGATTTGTGCTGCCGGCACGCTACCTCAGCGCACCACCGTGGGCGCTATTGCTCAGCAGGTGCGTGGCAAACGCACGCGCCGCGCATGCACATTGCTAACCGAATGCACAGGGAACATCGTCCATCCTGCTGCTGCAACCCGCACCGCAGTTCTCGCGTGCCATCGCACTTCTTTGCGCAGCTGCGCCGTCGCTTCCATCAGCCACAGCAGCATCAGCTGCTCACCGCACGCCGCTCGGGTAATCGCAATTGCCGCGCAGCTCGCTCACCGCAGCGTTATCTCGCACGCAGTTCTAACGCGCCTCGCAGGCGTAGCAACAACATCCAGCACTCAAAGCACTTTCAATGTCACCGCCTCGCGTCTCGCGCCCGCAGCAGCTGTTCGCACGATTGCCATGCTTTTGCGCTGCGCTTCTCGACGTCGTGGTGTCGCACCGCCAGTCTCGCGCTCAGCACCCAGGTACACTCCACGCTCAGCTTGCACCGTTGCCATTGCAGCGCACATCAGCCTTGCACGAGAGCACTTCCAGCAGCACACTTCATCGCAGCACCGCAGCTCCGCAGCGCAATCTAACTCTTGAGCAGGTGCCGAATTCATGCAGCATCAGCATCAGCGTCCCCAGCGGCGCAACAGCGTCAGCCGCCTAGCAGCACGATATGATCGCCTCCGCGCCACAGCAGCATCCGCCGCGCTATCTTCAGGCCAAGCAGGTGAGTGCATCGCCCATGCTCGCGCAGCTGCCTCCATCGCCGCCTGCGCTCATCATCACATCCAGGCTCATGCTCAGCGCTCGCAAAGCTGCTCTCGTGCTTTTCGCCCAAGCGCTCGAGCCGATTTCCCCGGGCTCGCGCCAGGTGCACCGCGCTCGCGCCCGCATCGCGCAAGCACCGCCGCATCGCGGCACAGCAGCATCGCAGCACAGCAGCACCAGCAGCACCAGCGCTTCCGCAGCACCAGCAGCGCCAGCAGCGCCAGCAGCGCCAGCAGCGCCAGCAGCGCCAGCAGCGCCA
>VFQS010003658.1_pt1 | contig 11648 bp, 10 predicted proteins | sample 3512361 | NCBI WGS metagenome assembly VFQS01 (sample SAMN10412375, study PRJNA504923) | tailings metagenome | isolation source: Relicate 1 Philex TSF3 active mining | place: Philippines | reverse complement strand
GTTTGCAGAGCTAACTGCCTTTCTTTTGAGTTAACTTTTTTCTTGTAGCTTTTTGGTTTTGGACCAAAAGCAACTCCTCCACCTTTCCATAGAGGAGAGTTACTTGATCCTGACCGAGCTCGACCTGTTCCTTTTTGTTTCCAAGGCTTCTTGCCGCCTCCTTTAACCTCACTTCTAGTTTTACAAGAGGCTGTCCCTTGCCTTTTATTCAGGTTTTGAACTACTAAAGATTTTTGTATTAGATATTTTGATGTACGATCATCGATCCTTAAAGAGATACCAATAGATTTTTCACTGGTACCATTACCGTCTAGGACGTTATATTGAAGCTCTTTTATTAGTGTCATTGTGAATAATTATTTTGATTAAGATAGTTTTTTTATGCTTAGAATATTACCAGTTTTACCAGGAACTGCGCCTTTAACTACTAATAGATTATTTTCAGGATTAACTAATAAGACTTGAAGATTTTTTATAGTTGCATTTTTACCACCAAGTCGACCAGCCATCCTTTTACCAGGATATACTCGCCCTGGAGTTGTACCCATACCTATGGAGCCAGGTTCTCTGTGATTTTTTGACCCATGTGTCATCGGTCCTCTTGTGAAATTATGCCTTCTTACTGTGCCTGCAAATCCTTTCCCTATGGTTTTACCTGTAATTGCAACTTTGTCGCCTATATGAAATTTATCTACGCATATTTTTGTTCCCACTGTTTCTTTAAAGTCAAAGTTTAGTTTATATTCTTTTAAATATTTTAATGGTAAATTTACTGCTTTTAAATGGCCTAGTTTTGGTTTGTTAAGTAGATTAGATTTAACTTCAGAGTAACCAAGTTGGACAGCATTATATCCATCTACATCGGAAGTTTTTATTTGTGTTATCACGCATGGTCCTGCTTTAATTATTGTAACTGGGATGGCTAGACCAGTCTCGTCAAATATTTGCGTCATTCCTAGTTTTGTACCTAGAATACCTATGTTCATAAAAATTTATTAATAAAAAATTTTATACAAGTAACGAATAAAGTTTAACTTTATCTTTCTACACTACTACATAATACTAGTATTGACTTAAAACTCTTTCAATATATTTTAAATTGTTTGAATCTTTTCGAAGGGCCGGTAAACTCTACTTGCGCCATTTTATTTTAAGTGAGAATATTAATTTATCAAAATTTTTAAAATTTTCATTTAGCACAATTCAAATTTTATGGGAAAAGTTGTAGGAATAGATTTAGGAACAACGAATTCTGTAGTGGCAGTAATGGAAGGTGGGAAACCTACTGTTATTCCTAACGCAGAAGGTTTTAGAACAACACCATCTGTTATAGCCTATACAAAAAATGGAGATAGATTAGTCGGTCAGATTGCAAAAAGACAAGCTGTGATTAATCCAGATAACACTTTTTATTCTGTAAAGAGATTTATTGGCAGAAAGTCTGAGGAAGTTTCTGAAGAGTTAAAGCAAGTTTCTTATATAGTCAAATCAGATTCTCAAGGAAATATAAAGTTAGAATGTCCAGCTCTTAAAAAAGACTTTGCAGCGGAAGAAATGTCGGCAGAAGTTTTGAGAAAGCTAGTAGATGATGCAAGTAAATATTTAGGGGAACAAGTTAAGCAGGCAGTTATCACAGTTCCGGCATATTTCAATGACTCCCAACGGCAGGCAACAAAAGATTCTGGTAAAATCGCTGGATTAGAGGTACTCAGAATTATAAATGAGCCAACTGCAGCTTCATTGGCATATGGATTAGATAAAAAAAATAATGAAACTATTTTAGTCTTTGATTTAGGAGGGGGAACGTTTGATGTTTCCGTATTAGAAGTTGGGGATGGGGTTTTTGAAGTTTTATCTACAGCTGGGGATACACATTTGGGTGGGGATGATTTTGATGATAAAATCGTTAGATGGTTACTGTCTGAATTTAAATCTGAAAGTGGTATTGACTTAAAAAATGATCGTCAGGCTCTTCAAAGATTGACAGAGGCTTCAGAGAAAGCAAAGGTTGATCTCTCTAGTTTAACTCAGACTGAAATTAATTTACCTTTTATTACTGCAACCGATACAGGTCCGAAGCATTTAGAGAGACTTTTAACGAGAGGTAAGTTTGAAGAGTTGTGTTCAACTTTAATAAATAGAGCTAAAACTCCCGTAGATAATGCTTTAAAAGATGCAAAATTGGATTCCAGTAAAATAGATGAAGTTGTTTTAGTAGGTGGTTCTACAAGAATTCCAGCAGTTAAAGAGTTAGTTAAAAAAATTTTAGGTAAAGATCCAAATCAAACTGTAAATCCAGATGAGGTAGTTGCTGTGGGTGCGGCTGTTCAGGCTGGTGTTTTGGCTGGTGAAGTTAAGGATATCCTTTTGTTAGATGTCACACCATTATCACTTGGTGTGGAGACATTGGGAGGCGTTACAACTCGTATTATTGCTAGAAATACGACTATACCTACAAAAAAATCAGAAGTTTTCTCCACAGCTGTAGATAACCAGCCAAATGTGGAAATTCATGTTTTACAAGGAGAAAGAGAGTTCGCTCGGGACAATAAAAGTCTTGGGACATTTAGATTAGATGGAATTTTGCCTGCCCCTAGGGGCATTCCTCAGATTGAGGTTACTTTTGATATCGATGCTAATGGTATTCTATCTGTAACAGCAAAAGATAAGGGAAGTGGTAAAGAACAGTCTATTACTATCACTGGAGCTTCTACGTTACCAAATGAAGAAGTTGAGAGAATGGTTCGTGAGTCAGAACAAAGTGCTGCTACTGATAGAGAAAAGAGGGAGAAAATTGATTTAAAAAATCAGGCAGATTCATTGTGTTATCAATCTGAAAGACAAATTGATGAATTAAAAGAAAAAATTGATTCTTCTGATAAAGAAAATCTTCTTACCATGGTAAGTGATTTAAGATCTGCTATAACAAATGATGACTATGAAAAAATTAAATCTTTGAGTAAGACATTACAAGACGCTCTTATGTCAATTGGAAAAAAAGTTTATTCTCAGAGTGGAACCCCTCAGCCGGAATCAAAGTCTTCCAACGACTCTGTAATTGACGCTGATTTTTCAGAAACTAAATAATTTTTAGAGCTTCCATGTGAGAGTGAGTAACTCAATGTAATTTTACATTGAGTTATGTACACTTTACTTGACTATATTTTATGAAGATAAAGATTCTTTGGCTTTATACATTATAGTTGGGGTAATCTCATTTATATTATGTTTTTTTGCAAAAGTCTCTGTATTTTTTTTTACTTTTTCTCGTACGAAGCCTGGGATCTGTTTTAATTCTTCATAAGCTTCTTTAGACCAAAGATTATCGATATCTATGTTGATTTTTGAATTTTCTTGTTTGAGGATATCGTGCCCCCCAAATAATTCCAATAAATGTTCTTCCATACCTAACGTGAAGGAATGGTATATTAAATCTGCAATCTGATTCGCTCCTTCGTATCCTATGAAAGGTTTATAGCTAAGAGGAAAATCTTGTATATGGCATGGTGACGATATTATACCACATGGAATCCCCAGTCGTTTTCCAATGTGTTTTTCCATTTGAGTACCAAATATAGCTGAAGGACTACTTTTTATTATGAGATCTTTTATAAGTTGGTGGTCTTCTGTAATAATAATATTATCGCATAGACCTTCAACTTGATTCCGGAACCAAGTTTCATCGTGTTTACAATATGTACCAGCCCAAGATACTTGAATTCCCATTTCCCGGGTTAGGATTTTTGTGATAGCTGCTGAATGGGTTGCATCACCAAATACAATAGCTCTCTTTCCAGTTAGGTTTTGACAATCTATTGATTTCGAAAACCATGAAGAACTTGAAATAAATTTCGTCTGTGAATATATGTATGACTCTACTGGTAGATCGTAGTCTTGAAGTTTTAAGGTATGTTGAATTTTTCGTATAAAATTTGCAATTTCCATAATCCCTATTGGAGGTATTGCAACATAAGGAGTACCAAATTCAGTATTTAAATATTCGGCTGTCTTTAGACCAATCTCTCTATATGGAACAATATTTATCCATGCTTGAGGTAAATATTTTATTTCATTTACACTACCCTCGTTTGGTATACAAACATTTATGTCGAGATTTAGGTCTTTGAAAAGTTTAGTTAATTCATGTAAATCATGTTGGTTATGAAATCCGAGAGAACAAGTACCAATAATATTAACGGATGGATGAATGGTCTTTTTTTGTTTCAGTAACTTATATTTTTTTGCTTTAGTTATATAAAATTCTATAATTTGTTCCAAAGTTCGATCAGCAGCTTGTAATTCATTAATTCTATAGTGATTTACATCCGCTAGAATTATATCAGCTTTTGATTCTAAAGAAGCTTTCGTTGCAAAATTTTGAAGATCCTCTTGCAGAATACTTGACGTGCATGTTGGAGTAATAACTATTAAATCAGGTTGTTCTTCTGAATCTTTTCTGATTATGTTGGAGATAACTTTTTCTTGAGATCCTTTTGAAAGAACATGACGGTCTACGATACTTGTTGTAATAGGTGTAAAATTGCGTTCACGTTCAAGCATAGATTTCATAACATTGAAATAGTCATCTCCTAAAGGTGCATGCATTATTGATAATACATTTTTGAATGAGCTTGCTACGCGCAATGTTCCTATGTGGGCAGGGCCTGAGTACATCCAATAGGCAAGTTTCATACCATAGTCTCCATTACATTAGTTTTTGAAACAGTATAATAAAAATATTATACTATTGTTTCTTATCTAATTTGACCTTTTGTTCTTTGTTTTTTAGTTGGATTTAATGCAATTTAGTAATTTTATATTTTGAGTTATGCAAGGGTTTTTCCACATGCAGAAAACAGTAATAAAAATAAATTCTAATATTTTCTAGAAAACATTATTTTTTAGACTATTGTAGTTTTAAAATTCCCTACTTTTTTTTAGAAAGTAGGTTTAGTAAATCTATGCTGCCACCTTTTGTCGAATAAAGTCTACTGCCTGCTGCATATTAGATATTTGCTCAGCTGTTTCATCAGGTATTTCTATATTGAATGCTTCTTCCATAGCCATAACTAATTCTACAGTATCCAAAGAGTCAGCTCCAAGATCATTAGCAAAGTTTGCCTCTTTTGTTACTTGACTTTTTTCGACACCTAGTTGTTCTGCAATAATACCTTGTACTTTAGTGAATATTTCTTGTTCAGTCATACACGTATGTTTTCTTTGTAGCTATCTATTTGAAATCACTTTATTGAATAATTGTTACTTATTCAACTAACCCAAATACTATTACAATGTAATTTTTTCTTTAAATTCTAGTTTCTTAGTTATTTGTGTTAAGAATATTTAATATAGACTTTGACTACTATTTTGAAAGATCATTTAATAATGTTATACTAAATGTAGTATATAGTAATAACAAAAACTTACTTAACTTAATACTTTATTTGATAAAGCTTAAGTCAAAACATTTAAGTGAGAGTTTTTAGTTTCTTGTCTCAGAAGAGGAGAACTTCAATGACAATTAGCTCAACAGAGCAAGAGGCAAAAAAAGTTTCGATCGCAGTAGATAGAAATCCGGTTCCTACATCATTTGAAAAATGGTCTCAACCCGGTCATTTCTCTCGAACATTGGCCAAAGGACCAAAAACTACTACTTGGATTTGGAACTTACATGCTGATGCGCATGATTTTGATAGTCATACTAGTTCATTAGAGGATATATCACGTAAGATCTTTAGTGCTCATTTCGGACAGTTATCTGTTATCTTTTTATGGCTTAGTGGGATGTACTTCCACGGAGCTAGATTTTCTAACTATTCTGCATGGTTAAGCAATCCTACAGCAGTTAAGCCAAGCGCTCAAGTTGTATGGCCTATCGTTGGTCAAGAAATATTGAATGGCGATGTTGGTGGTGGTTTCCAAGGTGTTCAAGTTACTTCTGGTTTCTTCCAAATATGGAGAGCTTCTGGAATTACAAACGAAGTGGAGTTATATTGGTCTGCATTAGCTGGACTTATTATGTCTGGTTTAATGATTTTTGCTGGATGGTTCCATTACCATAAAGCTGCACCTAAGTTAGAATGGTTCCAAAATGCAGAGTCTATGTTAAATCATCACTTATCTGGTTTACTAGGTTTGGGATGTTTATCATGGGCAGGACACCAGATTCACGTTTCACTTCCTATTAACAAACTTCTTGATGCTGGTGTAGCACCGCAAGAGATTCCACTACCTCATGAATTTGTAGTAAATAGAGATTTGATCGCACAACTTTACCCTAGCTTTGCTAAAGGTCTAGTTCCATTTTTTACTTTAAATTGGGGTGAATATTCTGATTTCCTAACATTTAAAGGTGGTTTAAACCCTGTTACAGGCGGTTTATGGTTAAGTGATACAGCTCATCACCATTTAGCTTTAGCTGTCTTATTTATTGTGGCTGGTCACATGTACAGAACAAATTGGGGTATTGGACATAGTATGAAAGAGCTTCTAGAAGCACATAAAGGTCCATTTACTGGTGAAGGTCATAAAGGATTGTATGAGATTCTAATAAGCTCATGGCATGCTCAACTAGCAATAAACCTTGCTATGATGGGATCTGTTAGCATAATTGTGGCACATCACATGTATGCTATGCCTCCATATCCATATATTGCAACAGACTATCCTACTCAATTATCTATTTTCACACATCATATGTGGATTGGAGGATTTTGTGTAACGGGTGCAGCTGCTCATGCGGGTATATTTATGGTAAGAGATTACAATCCAGCACAAAACTATAACAATTTGCTTGATAGAGTTATCCGACACCGAGATGCGATCATTTCTCACTTAAATTGGATATGCATATTCTTAGGCTTCCATAGCTTTGGATTATATATTCATAACGATACTATGAGAGCTCTTGGAAGAACTCAAGATATGTTCTCTGATACAGCAATTCAATTAAAACCTGTTTTTGCTCAATGGGTTCAAAACATACACACATTAGCTCCAGGAAACACGACTCCTAATGCACTATCCACAGCTAGTTATGCTTTTGGAGGCGACATTGTTGCCGTAGGAAATAAAGTAGCTATGATGCCTATTAGTCTAGGAACTGCGGATTTCATGGTACACCATATCCATGCGTTTACTATTCATGTAACTGTTCTTATTCTTCTTAAAGGTGTACTTTTCTCTAGAAACTCTCGTTTGATACCTGATAAAGCAAACTTAGGTTTTAGATTCCCTTGTGATGGACCAGGTAGAGGTGGTACATGCCAAAGCTCTGCATGGGATTCTGTCTTTTTAGGTCTTTTCTGGATGTACAATTGTATTTCTGTTGTAATCTTCCATTTTAGTTGGAAGATGCAATCTGATGTTTGGGGTACAGTTGGAACTAACGGAGATGTAACTCATATTACTGGCGGTAATTTTGCACAAAGTGCTATCACAATAAATGGATGGTTACGAGATTTCCTTTGGGCTCAAGCTTCACAAGTTATTCAATCTTACGGTTCCGCATTATCCGCCTATGGTTTAATTTTCTTAGGCGCACACTTTATATGGGCTTTTAGTTTAATGTTCTTATTTAGTGGTCGTGGATATTGGCAAGAGCTTATAGAATCAGTTGTTTGGGCTCATAATAAATTACACTTAGCTCCAGCTATTCAGCCAAGAGCATTAAGTATCACACAGGGTCGTGCCGTAGGTCTTGCACATTATCTTCTAGGAGGTATCGGTACAACTTGGGCATTTTTCCTAGCTCGAATTATTTCTGTAGGATAATAGCAATTAGTATTTAAGGGAGAATTATGGTAACAAAGTTTCCTAAATTTAGTCAGGCCCTGGCTCAAGATCCTGCTACTAGAAGGATTTGGTATGGGTTAGCGACAGCTCACGATTTTGAAAGTCATGACGGAATGACAGAAGAGAATCTTTATCAAAAGATTTTCGCATCCCATTTCGGGCATTTGGCGGTAATATTTTTATGGACATCTGGGAACCTTTTCCACGTTGCGTGGCAAGGTAATTTTGAACAGTGGGTACTAAACCCATTGAAGGTTAAGCCAATCGCTCATGCGATTTGGGATCCTCATTTTGGACAACCAGCTGTTAAAGCTTTTACTAAGGGTGGAGTTTCTTATCCTGTAAATATTTCTACTTCTGGAGTTTATCATTGGTGGTATACAGTTGGTATGAGAAATAATAATGATTTATATGCTGGATCATTATTCTTATTATTCTTATCTGCAGTTTTATTATTCGCAGGTTGGCTTCACCTACAACCTAAGTTTAGACCTGGGTTATCTTGGTTTAAGAATAATGAGTCTCGTCTAAATCATCATTTGTCTGGTTTGTTTGGATTTAGCTCTGTAGCTTGGTCTGGTCACCTTGTTCACATTGCTATCCCAGAGTCTAGAGGACAACACGTAGGATGGGATAACTTTACAAAAGTACTTCCCCACCCTGCGGGCTTAACTCCATTTTTTACTGGAAATTGGAGTGCCTATGCATCCTCTCCTGACACAACTAATCACATCTTTGGTACAAGTGATGGGGCCGGTACTGCGATTTTAACATTTGTAGGTGGGTTCCACCCTCAAACTCAAGCACTTTGGTTATCGGATATTGCACACCACCATTTAGCTATTGGTGTTATGTTTATATTCGCTGGTCACATGTATCGTACGAATTGGGGTATTGGACATAGTTTAAAAGAGATTTTGGATGCTCACAGGCCACCTGGAGGTCGCCTAGGAGCTGGACATAAAGGGTTATTTGAAACTTTAACAAATTCTCTTCATTTTCAGTTAGGATTGGCTTTAGCTTCGTTAGGTGTGATTACATCTTTGGTTGCGCAGCATATGTATTCCTTACCTTCATATGCTTTTATTGCAAAGGATTATGTAACTCAAGCAGCACTTTATACTCATCACCAATATATAGCAGGTTTTCTAATGGTTGGTGCGTTTGCTCACGGTGCAATTTTCTTTGTTCGAGATTACGATCCTGAACAAAATAAAAATAACGTTTTAGCTAGGATCTTGGATCATAAAGAAGCTATTATATCTCATCTGAGCTGGGTTTCTTTATTCTTAGGCTTCCATACATTAGGATTATATGTTCATAATGATGTGGTTGTAGCTTTTGGTCAACCAGAAAAACAAATTTTAGTTGAGCCTGTTTTTGCACAGTGGATACAAGCTTCCTCAGGAAAAGCCTTATATGGGTTTGATGTTTTACTATCTTCTTCTGGAAGTTTAGCTAGCAATGCAAGCAACAATATCTGGTTACCTGGCTGGTTAAGTGCCATTAACGATAGTAAAAATTCACTCTTCTTACCGATTGGACCAGGTGACTTTTTAGTTCACCATGCGATTGCTTTAGCTTTACATACAACTACACTAATTTTGGTGAAAGGAGCATTAGATGCTCGTGGTTCAAAATTAATGCCAGATAAAAAAGACTTTGGTTATAGTTTCCCATGTGATGGCCCTGGTAGAGGAGGTACATGTGATATTTCTGCTTGGGATGCTTTCTATTTATCTATGTTTTGGATGTTAAATACTATAGGTTGGGTAACTTTCTATTGGCACTGGAAGCATGTAACGATATGGCAAGGGAATCCTGGTCAGTTTAATGAATCTTCAACATATATCATGGGTTGGTTACGTGATTATTTATGGTTAAATTCATCTCCTCTTATTAATGGTTACAATCCTTATGGAATGAACAGTTTATCCGTATGGGCTTGGATGTTCTTATTTGGTCATTTAATTTGGGCAACAGGATTTATGTTCCTTATTTCTTGGAGAGGTTATTGGCAAGAACTTATTGAGACTCTTGTATGGGCTCATGAGAGAACACCGTTAGCTAACCTTGTTCGATGGAAAGATAAGCCTGTAGCTCTATCAATTGTTCAAGCAAGACTTGTAGGATTGATTCACTTCACGGTAGGTTATATTTTCACGTATGCTGCATTTGTTATAGCTTCTACAACAGGCAAGTTCGGATAATATAATTTTTTGTAATAACTACTTCGGTAGTTATTACTATACTTATCTGGTTTATAAATATAAATAATATTTAATTTTCAATTAAATTGAAATTATCTGCTATTCTTATTCTTAGTTGAATAATAATCATTCTAAAAGAATATGGCAAAAAAGAATATGATAGAGCGTGAAAAAAAGCGCCAAAGATTAGTCATTAAATACAGTAAAAAAAGAATAGATATTAAAGATGCCATACAACATGCTTCCTCTTTCCAGGAAAAACTTGATTTGTATGGTAAATTTCAGTTGTTACCAAGAAATTCTTTTCCATCGAGACTTCGAAATAGATGCTGGATGACAGGGCGTAGTAGAGGTTATTATAGATATTTTGGAGTATCTCGTCATGTTCTAAGAGAAATGGCTCATAACTGTCTTTTACCTGGTGTTTTGAAATCCAGTTGGTAAAAAATAAAAAAAGTAGCAAGTTTATTTATTAGATTGCTACTTTTTTATTTTAAAATTAAATCTTAAATCTTAAATCTTTAATCTCGAGTTTATAGCCCGAATTGGTTTCCTCTTCTGTATTGAAGATAGGCTGCCACGAATAGGCCTGTTAGAGTTACAGGAATTAGCCCAAGTACTATTCCAAATAATAAAGGTTCTATCATCTTATGGTCTCTATATAAGTTAATTTTAAGTTTTTTATACCTACAATAAAATTGCGTATCTTTTATTATAGTTTCCGCGTTGATAATATTTATTTTAATCTAGTAAAAAAAGTTCGGAGTTAACTATTCTACTTTTTTGTTTACCTGAATCCTACTGCTGCTTGCCACACGAAAGCTAGAAGAAGAAAAAATACTGGGATTACAGGAGCTACATCTATTATAGGTTTGAATATAGCGTAAGCTTCAGGTAATTTAGCTAAGAATAGAATTTCTGTCATATTTTGTGACCTCTTTACTGGAAAAAATATAGTTTGTAAAGGTTGAATAAAGAATTACATGCTAAACGGTAATTCTTTATTCATCTATTATATAGTTTACAATATACCTTAATTTAAGGTTAATTAAGTAGATAGAATAATCTTTAAAATTTACGTAAGAAACTATTTTTTTAAGTTCTATTTTATTTATGAAATAATCATCACAAATAGAAAATGATAATATAACATATATGAGAATAATCTTTTTTTATAAATTCTCGTAGAATACGAGTTAATTTAAAGAACAAAGATTTCTTTGAAATGTGAATTTTATTTCTGAGGAAAAAGGATATGGTAGCTATTTTGCAATTGCTTGTTAGTGCTTTGATACTTTTGTCTTTTGCTCTTGTTGTTGGTGTTCCGGTAATTTTAGTTTCTCCAGGAGAGTGGGAAAAGTCTAAAGGACTAGTATATACTGGAGCAGGATTATGGTTTGGATTAGTTGTTGTAACTGCAGCATTTAATTCATTTATTATTTAATTATAGTTTTGATAATTTAGATTAGATTATATAAATTTCTTATGTAGATTTAGTCTAATCTAAATATTTTTTAATTCTCTCTAATCTGAATTGACAAATGATGGGTTTTTAGATGATAATGTAATCATCGTATTAGAGAAGTTTAATGCGGGTGTAGCTCAGTGGTAGAGCGCAACCTTGCCAAGGTTGATGTCGCGCGT
>VFQS010003657.1_pt1 | contig 11651 bp, 9 predicted proteins | sample 3512361 | NCBI WGS metagenome assembly VFQS01 (sample SAMN10412375, study PRJNA504923) | tailings metagenome | isolation source: Relicate 1 Philex TSF3 active mining | place: Philippines | reverse complement strand
ATTTAAATTTAAAATTAAATTTAAGTGATGAAAAATCATTTAATTAAATATTTTTATATAAATATTTATTTTCTAGAAGGAAAACGGTTATCAAGATAACGAGTAGTTGCCCAAGAAGCTGCTGTACCTATTACACCTCCTGCTATTGCTTTTCCAACAAATGCAGCACCTCCAACTATTATTGGAGCAACTTTAGCATCAGAAGCTTCTGATGAAAATGATAGTATTTCATTTGAATTCATTTATATATTATATATAATATTTTTTTTTTAAATAAAAATTATTATACATTTACATTAATGTGCTCCATAATTTTATTATATTCCATCATATCATTAACAGAATCTGTTTGATTACCATAAGTATGACGGTCTAGTGTCGCACAAAATGTCCATTCACCGTAATCAGTTATTCTTCCATGTTCATTCATATTTAATTCTACATTTATATCTCTAATAAAATTTATTGCATCTCGTGTACATTCAAAATATATTGTAAATTCTAATGGGCGCGTATGACTAGAATATTCATCTTCCATACAAGCAGGTGTATAATGACCATCAGTCCAGTTACGGTTATCTCTTATACGGGTTTCAAAATCTTCTTCATCTTGTGATGGAAATCTGTTGTAAATTTCAATCACTTTATTTAATACATCAACACTCGGACAATGTATCGTATCTGGTTGATAAGGTCTATGAGATTCTGAAAAGTAACCTCCATAAAGTTTAACAGTTGTATCATCTCTATCTATATCTAGATCATAAATATGTTCATCTCTGAAATCATATATTTCATCGCCATTTTTAGTATAAGCATAGACTTCCCAATGACCATATTTAATTGGATAAACATAAATATAATTTAAACTATTATTTATTTCTTTAATAAAATTTTTTGCAGCATCGAAATTATTAAATGATATTGGTATATAAAGAGGCTTACAAGTAAAATATAAATATTTAAAATTTTTTTCCATAGCCTCTGGAGTTTCATCAACTGTATACCATAAATCTATATTTTGAAGGTCATGAATAATTTCTGTATCCATATATTTTTTATATATTTCATTAATTTTATTAATTTGTTCTTCATATGGTAAAATATGAACGCGACGACTATCATGCTCATGAAAACGCATGCATTCATCCATTCCAGCATGAAGATAAACAACAGTTTCTTTAGAAACTGTTATAATTGGTTTATGGTTTTTTATTTTTTCTTTAATATATTCTTGTTCATTAATTTTACAATTAATTTCATCTATAAAAACTTGTGCATTTTTATCACCTAATTGTAAAGCTTTTTCATAATATTTATTTGCGACTTCCAAATCTTGTATAACCAAACCTTCACCATTTTTATACATCCTGGCTAATTCAATTATAGAATTCAAATCATTATTTTCTGCATCAATTTTTAATTTACCTATTTGTTTTTTTAATCCTCTTTTATATGTTACTTCTTTAAATTCGTGTATAGCACCTTTTAATGAATAATTTGGTATTAAATCTTGAGTTAAAGCTTGGCGTGTGTGAGGAGATTTAGGATTAACTGAACCTAGTAAATTTTTAATAGCTGATTTTTCATATGTAAACCCATCACTTGCTATTACAGGATCTTCCATTAAATCTAATGTAATTGCACACGTAAAATTAGTAAAAGCATTTGTATTTATAGTTTTTCCATAGATTTCAAATGTAACATTTTCCATACCACCTTTTTGTATAATTGATAAATATTTATTTTTATATTTTAAATACTTTTTATAAAATGACATATATAAAATTACTAAATATTTTTTTTTATATTATATATTTTTTTTAATAATATTCATTCCAATTTATATCTGCATAAACAGTAGAATTATTGCCACTAATCATTTGAGCTGTAATAACTAATATATCAGGTATATCACTTACATTAGATGTTAATTGTAATGATTTACCATCAAATACATTAGATAAATCACCATATGTAACAGTTCCCTTACCAGAAAAAAATCCTTGATTGATTATTATTGAATTATTTGTTACTAATCCAGTTAAAATAGTTGAGTATTGAACTATACTATTATTAGTATTAACATCTTGCCATGTTATAGCAGAAACAGTTGGTAATGCACCATCTCTATAAATTCTTATTCTATACGTTAATAAATTATTACTTGCTGAATCTACTATATTTATTGACTGAGGAATAATATTTTGATGATAATAATTATTAACTGAACTTCCACCTCTTATCATTAATATAAATACTTCCCCAGCTGCAGAATTATTAATAGCAATACCGCTAGTATTAGCAATACAAAAAGGTCTTCCTATAGGATTATATCCACCTTCAGATATTACTGTTGAACATATTTGTACCATTGATCCTGTTTGACCTGCACCTGATGAAATTATCTCATATCTTATAGGTAAATTACTTGATGATATATATGGTTGTGTAGATAAATTATTTATATTAATAACTTCATGACAATAAATAATTTTTCCATATATAAAAAATCCATATCTAATTCTACCAACTCCTAACCACTCAAAATCTATTACAAATAATTGTGCTTTTGTAAAATTTAAATTTATACCAGATGATCCGTTTCCATTTAATGTATCAATATTCCAATCTGTTTGATTTATATTAAAATTAACAACACCATTATTTTTTAGATTAACTGATAAAGTTCCAGTTCCACTACCATCAGCTATATATTCAAAATATAACCCATTATAATTATCAAAATAACCAACTCTAGATTTTACACCATTTGTATTAGTACTTGCATCCATTATACAACTTGCCTTAATTAATAAGGATTTACCAGGTAAATAAGTACAGTAATTCCTGCTTTGACTTATACAATAATTAGCAACACCACCTGTGGTATTTATACCTAAAATTATATTAGAATTAGTTGTTGTTGTTTTATAACCAGTTCCAGCTATTTCATAACTTAATTGAATACTATTTGATAAATAATCGGTACTACCAGTTGATCCAGCAGGTAAAAAAGGCATACGAACATCTAGTAAAGTTGTGGGATTAGTAACTCTTAGTTTTCCAAATGCATCACGTGTATATTCTATATTATTATCAAATGTGTTAACCGAGTTATTTTCACTATTTAATGAATCTGTACATAATCTAGAAATTATATTAAAATTAGCAGAAGTTTGTGTATAATTAATTCTATAGAATTTATCTAATATATTATATCTTTTATTAAAATTTTCATTTATATTTGTTGGAGAGTAAATATCTGTTATAGTTTTAGTAACATTTGTACCATTAGAAGAAAAAGATATTATTAATTTACCAGAATTATTTGTATTATTTATAAATATCTGTAAAGTATTATAACCGGTTGTTGCCGTATAAGCTCCTGTAAATGATACATTATTTGAATTAACAGAATTTGCATTATCTATTTGGGATAAAACTGAAGGTATAAAAGTCATTTTTTATATAATTAATAAATATTTTTATTTTTTTTTACATAATTAAAAAAACTTGAAATTATTACTTAACTTTTCAATATGTATTTTTATAAAATACGCAGCCATGAATATTCGATCTTCTAATTTATCTATATGACTTTTATAATAATCCATACTAATTATATGATCATTTTCTATAAGTTTATCATTATCAAAATATAAATAATCACTACAAATTGTTTCAACAGAAGTATTTGCATATTCACAAAAATCATCTGGAATACTAGTGTTAAGTTTTCTTTGATTTAACAAGTCTATCCATTTTGGATAACCTCCAATTGAATGAATACGTTCTTCAATTAAAAGACTATCCCATAATGCATGGAGATTAGAATTTATATAATTAAAATTTATACTAATATCATTACCACCCCTATCTTCCATATATCCAACATGAAAAGGTTGAAAACTATCACCAATAAAATGCACAAGGAATTTAAGTGCTTCAAAATTATTAGTTTCATTAACTAATATATTAGAATAATTACGTATAGCACCTACAACACATTTATCATCAAGACAATCTAGGTTGTACATAAAATTACAACGAGAAAGTGGTTTAGTTTTAATATCTACAAAATGCAGAGAATATGACCAAGCATAATTAGGAAAATCCTTAACAAAATCAGCCCAATTAGAAATATATTCAAAACTATCAACATTTGTGATATTAAAATTTTTATTCAAATAATTACGTGCATTATCATTCATATTCATATAGGCAAGTCTGGCAGTAGCATTATGACCAATAGGTCCCCATGCAAAAACAATTGGAAGTAATAACAGTAAAACTAAAAATTTCATTATTTATATATAATAAATAATAAAATATAAAATATTCAATTTTTATATTAAGTTTAAGATATTGAAAAATAAAAAATAATTAATTATAAATATAAAAAGGTTTATTAATTAGTTGATTATCATTTTCAATAAATTTTTTAATATCATTATCTGTTATTTTTGTATAATAAGAACGTTCTGAATCAAAAACATAATTAAAATATTCCAATGTGTCATCATTAACATTAAATGGTCCAGTCAATTTTTCTATTTTATCATAATAATATACATAAATAATTATATTTTTATTTTTATAATTATTAATTTCATTTTCAAAATTTTTAATTGCTTTTGAATACATATATTTATTTACAAATATTACAGTTACTTCTTCATTATGTGAGAATGAATTCAGATATTTAATACTAGTTTTAGTTTTATTAGCAAAATCTAATTTAAATATTTCAAGAGCTGGATTAGTATGATAGTTCATAATATTAATATATATCTATAAAATAATATTAATATATATTATTTCAATTTTTTTATATTTTCAATTAAATCTGCATCTAATTGATCATTTAATTTAGGTATATTATTATTAAATTCTACAACTATTTTATTCCAATCTTTTACATCTAAAATTGATCTAAATAAAATATTATTATCAATTATAAATTTAATTTTTTTATTAAATTTAGGTTCATTTCTTTTTATTGAATCCATATATTCATCGATAAAAGTCTTAAATTTAACATTCTTTAATTCATTAAATAAAATTATAATTTTTTCATCATCCAAAAATTTTGTAGTGTATAAGTTTATAAATTTTTGGTTTAATCCTTGTATAAAATTTTTTATTTGTTTTTTATTTGATGCGTTTCTTACAATTTCTATTTCTTTATCAATATAATTTATAAAACGTTGATAATTATCATTATAATCAGTTTTTGAACTATTATATACTATGCAATAATTATCTTCAAAAAATTGTTTTAATCCTTTAGAACTTTGTCCTAAAAGTAATGTGTCAGTTAAACTATTACTACTAACAATTGCATTAAATTCATATTCAATGTTTTTAATATTAAATGGTGAAATTGATTTAAATTTAAGTTTTACTGTAACATATTTTCCATCATATTCAGATGCACCTATTCCAATACCATGTCCTTGAGTTATAAAAATATCTTTTTCTTCAAGTCCTAATATTTCGACTATCTGACGGCCAATAATAGTTGTCGCTTCATTACCAGTATCAAAAATTAATTTCATATTATCTGGAAAATCAATAAAATTTTCAGTGGTTTTTGAAAATATTTGAAAATCTTTATTTGTAGTTATAATTTTTTTTGTAATATTTTGTAATAAAAAGCTTCTATCATCCACATTTTCACATATTTCTTTTAATTCTTTCTTAATAGATTGAAATTTAATTAATAATTTTTTTCTTATAAAATATGTAGCAATAAATACATTAGTATTTCTTATTTTATTAATTTCATCTTTGTTTTCTATATAAAATAAGTTAAATAATGAATTATAAATTGATTTAAATAATACATTTTGACCCATACAAATACTATTTAGATTATCTTCTCCAAATTTATCATATTCACTTTCATAATCATATATTGTACTATTTATTTGATCTGGTGTAACATCTTTTAAATTATTTAATTTAGGATCATCTTTATTTAAAAATGTTAAGATATTATGTAAATAAGGATCACATGATGTTATTTCTTTTATAGAATATTTATTTTTAAAAAAATCAGTTAATTCGCAAGGTCTAAAATCAGAGAAAGTAAATTGAATATTATTTATATTTAAATTATCAAGTTCATTAATTTGAAATTTTCTATTTTCATAGTTGATGGAACCATTAATTGCACAATTTTTGTATACTAATTTTACTATTTTTTGTGAATTTATATCTAGATAAATAGTACAATTTATATCCGGTAGATATGATATCATTATAGCTAAAAATTTTTTATTATCTAAACATATCAAAGAAGATGAATTATATTTAAAAAAAATTTTTAGATTTGTATCATAAACTAAAATGTCATTATTAGGATCTCTTGCTACTTTATATAATTTATAACTATTAGGTTCTTCATTAGATATATTATGTATAATAAATTCTTTAAAATCAAATAATTCATCTAATTTTTTTTCATTTGGATTATCTATTGTTACTATTCTTTCATTTAAAAGTTCTTTTATAGTATAATTTTTATTATCAATAACAAATGGATTTTCAATACCATTAAATATAATAAAAGATGTATTAATGGTTAATTTAAGATCTTTTAAATTATCCTTAGTACCGTTATATGTACCATTTAATTTTATATTAATTAATGAATCAACTTTTTTTATATTAATAATAAATTTATCGGAAGTTAAATCTAAATTTACTTCAATATTTATTTTTTTATCAGAATTATAACATTTTAAAATATATATTTCATTAGAATACTCAACTATTACTTTTTTTAAAATATCATCTGTAATAGTAGAGATATTACTAAATAATTTATTTAAAAATGTATAACCAGAATGTGGCTTTTTTAAAGCATAAGTTTTATAGTAAGGATTTTCATATTTTATAATAATAAAATCTTTTCTACTAGAGTAACTTCCTCCTTTTAATTGATTATATTTGTTTTTATATTTAACATATTTTTGAAAATAATTATCCATTATATAATATAAAAAGATAAATAAAATTATTATTATATTAAATAAATAATGGAAAAAATATCATGTATACATTATAATAGAAAATGTAGTTTTATTTCTCCTTGTTGTGAAAAAATATATCCTTGTAGACATTGTCACGATGAAATAGAAGATACTATTAAAAATAAAAAACCTCATAAAATAGATAGATTTAAAATAAAAGAAATTATATGTAATGAATGTAATACAAAACAATTAGTATCTAATAAATGTACAAATATTGATTGTAATATTGAATTTGCAAAATATTTTTGTTCAATATGTAATTTTTTTGATGACAAAATTGAAAATGAATATTTTCATTGTGAAGGATGTGGTATATGCAGAGTTGGTGGTAGAGATAATTTTTTTCATTGTAATGATTGTGGATATTGTTTAAGTATAGGTTTACAAAATAATCATAAATGTAAAAATAATGCATTAAAACAAGAATGTCCTGCTTGTTTAGAAGATTTATTTACTTCCATAAAACCAAGTATAAGTTTATTATGTGGACATTTAATGCATAGTGAATGTTATAATTCATATATAAAATCTGGATCATTAAATTGTCCTTTATGTAGAAAATCAATAATTTCTTCTGAAAATATTAAATTATATAATGAAGCATTAGATGCTGAAATAGCTGCTACACCACTACCTATCGAAGTTTCTGGAAATAAAATTAATATTATTTGTAATGATTGTAGTTCTACTACTGAATTATACTTTCATCCATTTGGATTAAAATGTTCAAATTGTGGTGGATATAATACTTTAAGAAAATGATATTTTTTAATATTTATTTTTTTTATTATTAAATATATATATATATAAATGGATTTAATTGTTAATGAGTTAATTATAAAACTAAAATTATATAAAAAAAAATATAATAATTTACTAAATAATTATAATAATTTAATAAATAAATTAAATACTAATTCTACAAATATAAGTGGTATCCCAAAGTATTTTTCTACATTATATTCTACATCTAGTACAACATTAGATAATAATAAATGTATTGAAAAAGATCATCCTACATTATTACAAGGTATACAATTACCTGATAACCTAGATAATATGTCAAACATTGTAGACCACATTATTAAAGAAAGTGGATCTATTAAAATGTTTAATCCCAAAAGTAGTGTATTAGAATTTGAGAAAAAAGTTAATGTAAGTGAAAGTAAAGATGCTGAATTTAGAAATAAAATGACTGATTTTATTAATAATGAATTTTTTAGTTCAGATAAATTATTATATAATTTTATTAAAAATTTTATGGAATTAATGAATAAAACATTAGATGAATATATTGAAAAAAAAACACCTAAATTAATAGATAAATATTCTTTACAAAGTTCATTTACTCTTGTTGGTAATGTAATATTTATTTTAAAAGGGGGAAATACATTAAAGGCTATAATGGAAAAATATATAAGTAAACAAGCAGGTATTGTTGGTGAATATATACATGAAATATACGGAAAATATTTTAAGAGATCAGATTTAGATTTTCAGTTAATTATTTATCCTTTTTTGACAGATGATGATAATTTAAATAGAAAAATTTATAATGAAATTGTTGAAGATTTAAAAATTTTATCAAGTTATGTTTTAAATCGTTTTAGAAATAGTTTTTTATCTAAATTAAGTGATACATTTAGTTATTATAAATACAATATCAATACTAAACATAAATTGTTAAAAAAATTATTAGAAGATCTTAATAATGGTGATTTTTTTAATAAAATACAGAATCAATCAGAAAAAGATAAATTTATAGAAAAATATGGTGAAGAAAATAAACATTATTTAAATATGAAATTTACTAATATAAATTTTGATGAAGTTAATTCCAATGATGATATCATGAATAACTTTTTAAGCATTAAGAATGATCCATCAAAAACATTACGTAATGAAGAAATTCTAAATATTATAAATAATCAATTATCCATGAATGAATTAATTAATTCAAGAAGAGATTTATTTATTGAAGTTGATACTGAAGTTAGAGTATATAAGATGATTGATTTAATTTACAGTAATATTGATAAAGAAATTCAAGATAAATTATTTAATAATAAAGATAATAGATCCGAATTTTATGTATCATTAATTGAAAATATAGTATTTGGAACTGTACATAAAGCAAAAGGACCTAAAAAAACATCATTTGGTCTAGCAAGATTAAAAGTTAATTTTTTAGTAAATTTAGAAACAACTGATAATAAATATGGTATAATAAATATTCCAAGTGAATTAATAGATATTTCAATAGCTTATTTTGATGATCATAAAATTAAAAGTGGATTTGCAGGGAAAAAACAAATAAAAGATTTGTATACAAAATATGATTTCAGTAATTCAAATGTAGAAAAATTTTCATTTTGGTCTTATAATATAGTTTCATTTATACATGATTTACATGTTATTTTATTTGATGATGTATCATTACCATGGAATGACAAGAAATATGAAAAAAGATTATACAGAATATTATTTTTTTCAATAATCCAGATATTAAGTAAAAAAAATGTAGATATTAATGAATTTATAAATGATTTAAATGGTATTAGGAACATACCTTTAGATACAATTATTAATCAAAAAACAATTTTTGATAATTTTTTACAAAAATATAGAGATAATAATTATGGCTTTGTTCATCTTTTTGAAGAACATCATAATATTTATGATGTAATTATTGAAGATCAAACAAATAAAACATATAATGATAATGAATGTAATAAATATTATAAAATAATATTTGAAAATATAGATTATTTAAATAATATATTATTAAAACTTGAAGAATTTATAAATTTACCTTATAAAGGTAAAGTTAATGTTGAAGAAATTGAATTTAATAAACTTCATCAATTTGCAGGATATATAAATTATGATAAATATTTAAAATATAAAAATAAATATTTACAATCAAAAAAAAATTAGATATATTATACATTTTAATTTTTTATATTAAATACAAATGAATTTGTATCATTTATATTTGATAATACTTTATTTTTTTTTTCTTTAAAATTAGTTTTAGTAATATTACCATTAAGTTTATCAATATAGCAGAATACATGTTTTTTTTCTCCAATTTTATAAAAAACTTGTATAAAAGTATTTCCAAAATTTAAATGAAAGCTTAAATTTGGATTTGTATCTATCAATTTATTTTTAAAATTGTATAATTTTGTAATAAACTCTTCACTATATATTCTTAAATTATTATTAGATGTATTGTTATTAGACATTTCTATTAATATAATATATTATATTATTTAAATCAAAATATAAAATAAATAAGACTATATAAAAATGATATAATAATAATTATATTATGAATATAAAAGAAATTTTTATAATTATATCTTCATTATTTTTTGTTAGCTCTATGCTTATAAATTATGATTATATAAATGTAAATACAGTTAAGAATATAATAAATAATAACAATTTTGTATATATAATAGGGTCAATAAGTATTTTGTATTTATTAAAATGGATAAAATTTTTAAATAAAAAAATAATAATTTTTACAATTTTTATAATAATGTTATTTATTAAAAAAAAGAGATTATTTATAACAAGCCTATTAATTATATTGATTTCATATTTAGATATTTTAAATATAAATACATTGGAAATAATTTTTGGATATATAATAGTATCATTTATTCAAGAAAATAAAAATATATTTAATTTTGAAAAAATAATAATATTTACATTAGGACAATTTATAATTTTATTTTTATTAAATATATTTTGTAAAAAAATTATAGAAAAAAAATATCCACAATATATTATTTTATGCAGATCAATTTTAGGATCTAATTTTATTATTTGGTTTCCCTTTACATTAAATATAATTAGTTTATTAGTTTCATGTGAACCAAGAAATTTATTAGGATTTTTTATAATAGGTTGTCAAATATATTATAATCCAGATAATCCAACTAAGCAATATAGAAGTATACCAAATCAATTATTTTCATTAATATTTGAAATTAGTGATATGATAAATACTGAATATAAATTATACATTAAAGAAAAAGAAATAAATTACAAAAAAATTACATTAATTAATAATAAAGAAATTAATGCATATGAATTAAAACATAATGATAAAATTTTTGTTGCTGAAAATACATTTTTACCAGAGGATGGCATACCAATTTTCATAGATAAAAATAATAAAATTAAATTTATACCGTACAAAACTCAACAGTTAGATGGTGAATCAAATATCAAATTAGCTAAAATTATATCTGAGGATATTATAAATCAAGAAGATTATAATGCACCCCTAGGGGCATCTACTAATTTAGATAAATATATTATAAAAAAAAATTCTGAAATATTAGCAAATAGTTATTTTGTAATTATCAAATCTAAAAAAATAATGAATAACATAAATATAATAAATAATAATTTTGACAAAAATATTAAAAACATATCATTAATATTTATTAAAATTACAATATTAATAACAATTATTTGTTCAATAATTAATTATAAAAATATAACTTATGAAAATATAAATTCTTATTTTTTAAATATACAAATGATAAATCCAATGGCAATTACAACTGTATTAATTTTTTCATTTAATAA
>VFQS010003656.1_pt1 | contig 11652 bp, 13 predicted proteins | sample 3512361 | NCBI WGS metagenome assembly VFQS01 (sample SAMN10412375, study PRJNA504923) | tailings metagenome | isolation source: Relicate 1 Philex TSF3 active mining | place: Philippines | reverse complement strand
TACTACCTTATTTAGCAACACAAATTCATACATCTTTATCTAATAATATTCAAGAGCATTTCATTCAACATTTTTTACGATTTATAAATAAAACTGCAAATGACATTACAGAAGATAAACAATTATTATTTCAATTCAAAAAGAACATTATGGAATTAACAGATACAAATGAATTGTTTAATGATTGGAAAGAAATGCATTTACAAAATATCATTCCTGAAAATGTAAAAAAATCACTTTATTATGATGTGAAAGTTAGACCATTTGAATATTTGAAAGGAATGTTATATATGAATGATATATTGGAAAAACAAGAAAGTAAATTATTTCAACCCTTACCATTACGAAATAACATTATTCCAAAGCACATTATTTTAGATACTGCTTGTATAATTAATTTATTTTGTCCTGAAAAAGATAAAGAAGGCAATAAAATTAAAAAAGGAGAATTATTAAGTAATGTAAAAGATAATCAAAATGAAGTATGGAGTAATTTGTTAAATTTAAACCATAGAATATTCAAGAATACATATTATCAGTTTCATAACCAAATACAAACAGACGGAATTTCGTGTTGTTTATTATTTATTCGTAAAGATTTGAAGGATAAAAAATGGGGTGCAAAAGTTCCTGTATTGGAAGAACAAGATTTTTACAATATAGAAGATTTATCCAAAGAACAATTAGATACACTAAAAGATAGAACCATTATTGGTTGCGATCCTGGAAAACGCAGTTTGGTTTATATGATGGATAATAAAGGTAATAAACTACAATACACAGCACCACAAAGAAAACGAGAAAGTAAAACAAAATGTAATCAGCGAATTTTATTATATGAAAGAAAGAAAAATGGAATTGTTGAAAAAGAAACCCAATTATCCTTTCAAAATAGTAAATCAGTTAATTATGAAAAGTTCAAAATATATCTTGTTGAGAAAAATAAATTAAACAAAGAAACAATTGAATTTTACAAAAGAGATACTTGGAGAAAAATGAAATTTCGTCAATATAGTTATGGTAAGAAAAGTATTGATACATTCTTAAATAAAATTAAGGAAACATTTGGAGAAAATTTATTAATTGGTTATGGAAATTGGAGTAGAGATACTCAAATGAAATTTTTTATGCCTACGATGAATAAAGGTTTAAGAAAATTAATTCATAAAAAATATGATACAATAACTATAAATGAATGTAATACCAGTAAAAAATGTTGTGATTGTCATAAAGATTTAGAGTATTACAAAGATAAAGAAAATAAAAAGGTATTTCGTCTATTGGTTTGTTCTAACTGCGTGAGTTGCGAAAACAAAAAAATCGTATTTAGAACAAGAGACGCAAATTCCTCAATAAATATTTTGAAATTAACGAAATGTTGGATAAATAACCAAATAAGACCAATAGAATTTCAAAATTATATTTCGTCTTTCACTTCTTCAATAGAAAAAGAGAAGAAGAAAAAGTAAGACCATCAAAATTGATTTTACATTTTTGTATTTTTTTAACGCAAAAGTCGGCGTTTTAAATGTCCAAAGGTGTAAAAATTATAAAGGTGTTGTAATGGAAGATTATAAACCACATCATAGTGGTTATATTTATGTTAGAGTAAATAAAGAAAAATACGCTATTCATAGATTAGTTGCTTTAGCATTTTTAGACAATCCTGAAAATAAACAAGTTGTTAATCATATAGATGGAAATAAAACCAATAACAAACTAGAAAATTTAGAATGGGCAACTGTTAAAGAAAATAACTTACATAATCATAAAGCAAATTTAATAAATACATATAAAAGGAAAATAGTCCAATATGATTTAGAAATGAATAAAATTAAGGAATTTAATTCAATTAAAGATGCAGAATGTGAGTTAAAAACACAAACAATTAAAAAGGTTTTGTATGGAAAACAAAAAACATCAGGAGGATTTATTTGGAAATATTTAGACTAAAAATAAAAATATAAATTCAAAAAATATAAGCATTTGATTTTATTATCTTTTAGTATAATATATACTATGGTTTACATGTCAGGTGGTAAAATGGCTAGAAATGCCGCATCTATTGTTAACAGATGGAATTGTGGAGGCCCTAAGAAGGCAGGTCTCGCACCAAGTAGTGGTTATTGGTTTATGCAAAATAATCCTAGCCTTATAGGAGCAACAAATACTCAATTTGGTTTAGTTTGCAGAGGAAACTTTTCAAACCCATCTCAAAGTGCTTGGAGAGCTATTCGCAGATATTAATAATTTTTTTATTAATTTTGTTGAAATATATTAATTGTTAATAAAACAATTTAATAACTTATTTATTAAATTATTTATATTATTTCGGTGTCATAAATATGTTAATTAAGGTTGATATAAGAGAGAAAGATTTGATAAATCTAATTGGTGAAGAATTAAAACAGAATAATGGTTTTAAGGAATTAAGAATGGAAGTAGAAACTTTACCATTAGGAGATATTATTTTGAATGATTCAGGAAAAGACGTAGTGATATTAGAGAGAAAAAGTATTAGGGATTTGGCTGCAAGTATAAAAGATGGTAGATATGAGGAGCAATCGTACAGACTGAATGGTATAGACCATCATAATCATAATATTTTGTATTTGATTGAAGGACAAATGGATGATCCAATACGAAAAAATTTTGGTTCTAATATTTTTAAGAATGCAATTGATAAACAGACAATTTATTCAGCAATTACATCATTAAGTCTATATAAAGGGTTTTCAGTTTTAAGAACATTTGATGTAAAGGAAACAGCACATATGATTTGTTGTATGGCAAACAAAATACGAAAAAACGTAATTGATAACAAGAATTTTTATTATTCTAATGAAAATGAGAATTCGTGTGTTAATGACACAAACGTGATAAAAATAATAACTGATGATGAATTAGAAAAGACGAATAAAGAAACTTTAATTGAACCAGATGAAAAGAAATATGTGAATGTCGTGAAAAAAATTAAAAAGGAAAATATTACTCCGCAAAATATTGGAGAGATAATGTTATGTCAAATTCCTGGTATAAGTTCTGTGACAGCAATTGCAATAATGACACAATTCAAAACTATACCAAATTTAATTAATGAGGTGCAAAAAGACTCAAAATGTTTAGAAAACATAACGTGTGTTACTGCAAAAGGGCAAATAAGGAAAATATCAAAAACATGTTCTGTAAATATTGTTAAGTACTTATTAAACACAGATGAAACTGATTAAAAGAAATAGAACAAATATCCAAAAAAAAATATACATAATTAATATAATAAATGAGCGAGGATTTAGTCAAAATATTAGTAATAATAGCAATCATTAGTATTTTAATATATTATGTTTTGTACGCATTAAGAAAAAATAGGATAATTGAAGGGTACCAAGTTGGAGGTATTGATGAAGGGGGCAAAAAAACAGATATATACAATATACCGATGGGTGCAACAATTAATTCAGCAGAATATTATAAAAAATTAAAAAATAATGTGGCAAAAATATCAGATGAATTATTAATACCAAAATATAGAAAAACATATGAAGGTATTATAATTTCAATGGATGATTATATTAATGGATTAATGTTAAAAACGATTCTTGATATTCCTTCATCAGATTATACAGAGGATGTAGTTATGACACGTATTAAAACCTTGAATGATTTGTTTATTTCTAAAACTGCTTTAAATGGTGTAATGAAATATATGGATAAGGTGCGTTAAAATTTATGAAAAAAATAACTTATTTTGTAAATTTAAAGTATATGTATTTTCCAACAGGTAGACAAGCTTTAGGAACAACTGTTATTAGACAGAATTACCAAAATAGTGCTATTAGCACACGAGGTATTAATGTGTCAGCTATTGTTAACAACCCAGTTAACGCACAAAATTTTTATTTTCAAGCATTAGGAAATGGAAGGATGGTAAATCGCGTTTTGTATTATTACAAGAAACATGGACTTCTTATGTAAATCAAATCTCTCTATAAACAGAAAATTAATAAACAAAATAAATGATTTTTATTAATTTTAGGCAACTCGTATAGAAACTTCGTTGTCTTTATAATACCCCGAGTCTATAAGTGACTGTGTGTATTCATGACCGCCCCAATTTGGATCCATAGGATTTGGACTAATACCCTGACTTCTCTTATTGTATTCAATTACTTCTAATGGAGTAGTGGTGCCAACATAGAAGTCAGTTTGATCGTATGATGGATAAGAATTTACGTTGTAAGGTTGATCGTTCCTGGTTGCATCGACAAGTTTAGTTGTATTTGGATGAGGAGGGGAAGGTGGTAGACCGCCTTGTGGGTCACTAACACTTGGTCTCATTTTATAAACGTTATTCCCTTGTGCGTCATATGTTTTTTGAAGATATAAAACGGGGCATTTAATACCTTGGCTTTTTTGCCAATCAAGAAATTCTGTATAATCTTCTAAACTATTAAATTCGATAGGATTAACACCAGGAACTTTTGCAACCTTTGAATTATAAAGGTAGAATTTGGAATCTTTTTGGATTAAAATATTAGGGCATCTAGCTTTTTTATTGTTTGTCAAAGCTTCGCGTTTAACGGGATCAGTATATTTTGCAACAAAAAACAATCCTGCTAAAAAAGCAATAATTATAAATAATGTAAGTGGTGTCATATATAATTAAATAACAAAATAATATATATAAAATTAATTGTTTAATATTATATATTTAGATGTTTACAGAAACAAAATATATAGAATTTTATTTTAAACTAACTCCAAACGATAATATTAAAAAATCTATTATAATTACAAATTATTATCTTGATAGCGAAGAAATTGAATTAGAATTAAAAAGAAAAATAAGGTTTTGTCTAGATAGATACGCAGAAGAGTTTTGTCTTTCAAAATTAGATTATGACAACTTAGAATTAATTAATGATAAGTATAAGTTTATAGAAAAAGAGGAAGTGTTGGCTGTGTCGAAATATAGTTTATTTATATGTGTTAATAATGAAAATTTCAAAGAAGATTATTTTATTTATAATGGAGATAGAATAGTTTTTGTTAGAAACAATAATACTTATAAATGGATTTAAAGATACGATACAATAATTATGTATAATAAAATACAATACAAATGTGTTATTTAAAAAGAGTTGTTTCAATGGTTAAAAATCAAAATATTCAAAAAAAACAATTAACGGAACAGATTGTTATTGGAAGAGACCTACCAGAGTGTAGGAATTGTCTTTATTATGAAAAACGCGGAGAAAACGATTCAGCGGAATGTAGAAAAGTAGCACACAAGAGTTTGATAAATGGTAATTTATTTTATAACACAGCGCATAATATTCGTTTTAATCAAACATTTTGTGGTACGCAAGGAAAATATTTCGTAGACAAAAATGAAGCAATTAATATTATTGAGGAACGTATGAAAAATACACCGACGAGTGATGAAAGTGAAAAATATTAGGAATAAATTATTTTCTATTATTATTTTATAATGGAATTTATACATATAAATAAAGATAATCTAGGTGATATTGAAAAACTTAAAGGATATTTAAAAGATGGTAAGGATGTTTTTGTTCTAATATATATGATCGGGTGTGGTCCTTGTAATGCTACAAAACCAGAATGGGCTAAATTAGAAGAAACTGATGTTCTTGGTGATTTGAAACAAAAAGATGGTATTATAATTGTGGATATTGATAAAGATTATGTAGACAAATTAGAAGGATCAATTAATATAGATAGTATAAATGGGTTCCCTACAATTCGTCATATTAAAAATGGTACAGAAGAAGATTTTGAAAATAGTTCTGTGACAGAAAAAACCAGAACTGCAGATGCGTTTAAAAAATGGATTGAAATGAAAACAGGAATGAAAGGTGGTCTCCGAAAAAGACGCACTAGAAGGATGAAAGCAGGTAAATGGTCCAGAAAATACAAAAGAAGCATTAATTGTAGACGCCCAAAGGGTTTTTCGCAAAGGCAATATTGTAAATATGGGCGAAAAAGTAGAAATAAACATAGGAAATAAATATAATTTCAAATAAAATTGAAATAAAAAGTAACCGTTATGTTAATAATATAATGATTTCTAATATTAACGTAACAACAAATTCAAATTCAAATTCAAATAAAATGCAAAACATAGAAGAAAACTTTGTGTTTAGACTTTTTGATTTCAATATTTATAATGAAACCAGCACAGAAATACTTACAGATGAAAGTGATAATAGTGATGGTGAATTTATGTCAAAAAGTAGAAGTGATAATGCCACATTTCAAATTCAAATGTTTGGATTAAATGAAAAAGGAGAATCGTGTTCTATAATAGCAGAAGATTTCAAGCCATTCTTTTATGTGAAAGTAGGTGATAATTGGAATATTTCAACAAAAAATTCATTTGTTAATTTTATTAAATCAAAAATAAGTAAATATTATGCAAATTCTATATGTGATTCAAAAATTATCAAAAGAAAGAAATTATATGGTTTTGATGGAGGTAAAGAACATAAATTTGTTAAATTAGAATTCAATAATATGAATGTTTTTAATCAAGTAAAGAATCTTTGGTATGGTAAAGGAACTACTGATAGTGATGGGAGATATAATCGCAACTTATCAACAAATGGGTTTGTATTTAACGATACTAACACAGAGTTATATGAAGCAAATATTCCTCCTTTATTGAGACTATTTCATATTAAAGATATAAGTCCCTCTGGTTGGGTTTCTTTGCCAAAAACAAAAACAGTTGTTGTTAATGAATTAAGTAAAAAGACAAATTGTACGTATGAATATGTAATAAATTATAAATATATTGAACCATTAAATGACAAGGAAACTCGTGTTCCTTATAAAATAATGAGTTTTGATATTGAAGCTAGTAGTAGTCATGGAGATTTTCCAGTACCTAAAAAGACTTATAAAAAATTAGCTACAAATATAATAGAATATTTTGAAAGTCTTGATAAATTAGAAGTAACACCAGAATTATGTAAAAACATTTTAAGACGTATTATTTTGGCAGCATTTGGATATGAGAATATGCAAGAAATAGATATTGTGTATCCAATTAAAAAGCCGAAATCAAAAGAAGAGGTTATTAATATGTGTGAAAAATGGTTATCAACACCTGTCAAAAATTTCGAAAAAACAAAAGAATTCGCAGAAGCAAATACATTAGAGTCTATGTTTGAAAAAATGAATAGTGAAAATGATGAAGATGGTTGTGAAAATGAAAATGAGTCTACCCAGATTTACAAACAACCGATAGTTTCAAATAAACAAAAATTACCACAATTAAATACAATTGTCGACATAATTTTGAATAAAACGTTTACAAGAGAAACGAAAATAATGGAAATTAATAATTCTTTAACTCCAAAAGGAGCATTAGGTAATAATATATTTCCAAAATTAGAAGGAGATAAAGTGACATTTATTGGTTCAACATTTTTAAAATATGGAGACCCTGAGCCTTATTTTAATCATTGTGTTGTCCTTAATACGTGTTCGCCTATGCCTATTGAAAATAGTGAAGTAGAATGTTATAATACAGAAAGAGAAGTGTTGCTTGCTTGGCAAAAACTTATTCAAAGAGAAAATCCTGATATTATTATTGGTTATAATATATTTGGTTTTGATTATGAGTTTATGTTTAGACGAGCAGAAGAGAATGATTGTGTTGAAGATTTCTTGAAATTATCTAGAAATAATGATGAGGTTTGTGCTACATTAGATAGAGAAACGCAAAAATATAAAATAGAAGAAAGTAGTATTCAAATTGCTAGTGGACAGCACGATTTGAAATTTATTAAAATAAATGGTAGATTACAAGTAGATTTATATAATTATTTTAGACGTGAAGAAAATTTGACATCATATAAATTAGATTATGTTGCTGGTTATTTTATAGGTGATTATGTTAAAAAACATGTATGTGATGAAACTACAAATAAAACGACTATTTATACAACTAATTTAACCGGATTATTAGAAGGTAGTTATATTCATTTAGAAGAAATAGGACATTCAGTTGATTATTATGATGGAGGTGCTAAATTTATAGTATCATATGTTAACAAAGATGAGAAGTATTTTGTAATAGATTCAATTGTAAACCCAGATTCTGTGACAAAAAAAGTAAGATGGTGTTTAGCAAAGGATGATGTTACACCAAAAGATATTTTCAGAATGACAAATGGAACAGCAGATGATCGCTCTATTATTGCGAAATATTGTATTCAGGATTGCAACTTGGTTCATTATTTAATGAATAAAAAAGATACTATTACTGGATTTAGTGAAATGGCGCGTATTTGTAGTGTTCCTATGAATTTCTTAGTTATGAGAGGTCAAGGTATTAAATTAACTAGTTATGTAGCGAAAAAGTGTCGTGAAAAGAGGACATTAATGCCTGTGATCGAAAAAGGTAATAAAAATGAAGGTTATGAAGGAGCTATTGTTTTAGATCCAAAATGTGATTTGTATTTAGATAATCCAGTTGCTTGTGTAGATTATGCATCACTATATCCTAGTTCGATGATTAGTGAAAATTTATCACACGATACCAAAGTATGGACCAGAGAATATGATTTAGCCGGTAATTTAATACTAGAAACCGGTGAAAAGGATGTTGATGGTAATTATATTTATGACAACTTACCAGGTTACGAATATGTAGACGTTGTTTATGATACTTATACATATGTAAGAAAGAACCCAAAGGCGTCTGCAGAGAAAGTAAAATGCGGTCATAAAGAATGTCGTTACGTCCAGAATCATGAAGGTATCATGCCATCTATTTTGAAGGATTTATTAAAAGCACGTAAAGATACACGTAAAATGATACCAAATGAAAAGGATGAGTTTATGAAGCAAGTTTTAGAACAGAGACAACTCGGTTATAAATTAACTGCGAATTCTTTATATGGACAATGTGGTGCAAAGACAAGTACATTTTATGAGAAAGATATTGCTGCTTGTACGACTGCAACTGGTAGAAAATTATTGACATATGCAAAAAGAGTTATTGAAGAATGTTATGGAAATTCTATGTGTGAAACATCTGGTTATGGACCTGTTTTAACAAAAGCAGAATATATATATGGAGATAGTGTTGCAAATTATACACCAGTTTATATTAAACATAATGATAAATTAGATATTTTAACTATTGAAGAATTAGCAGAAAAATATGGAAATAATAATTGGGTTACTTGTAAAGAAGAAGGTAAACAAGAAAAAGAATTTTGTGAATTAGAGAATATAGAATCATGGACAGAAAAAGGGTGGACTAAACTTTATAGAGTAATTAGACATAAACTTGCTCCACATAAAAAAATGGTGAGAATATTAACTCCACAATCATGTGTGGATGTAACAGACGACCATTCATTACTCTTAAAAACAGGTGAAGAAATTAGTCCAAAAGATGTTAAAATAGGAACAGAATTACTGCACCATAGTATTAATACAACGGAAAATAAAGAAATAATAGAAGAATTTTTAAATAATAAAAGAATTGTAATTGATAGTGATAGACAGTTAGATAAAGCAATTGTCTTATTAAAACTAAATTTACAACAAATGAATGAAAAAATTATTATGATTAAAAAAATAGATTACGAAGGTTATGTTTATGATTTAACAACTGAGAATCATCATTTTGCAGCAGGCATAGGAAATATGATAGTTCATAACACTGACAGTGTATTCTTCACATTCAACTTACAAACACCAGATGGCGAACCAATTCGCGGTAAAAAGGCACTCGAAATAACTATTGAATTAGCACAACAAGCAGGTCATTTAGCGTCTAGTTTCCTAAAAGGACCGCACGATTTAGAATATGAAAAAACATTTATGCCATTCTGTCTACTTTCTAAGAAGAGATATGTAGGAATGCTTTATGAAACAGACCCTAATAAGTGTAAACGTAAAGAAATGGGAATTGTTTTAAAAAGAAGAGATAATGCTCCAATAGTTAAAGATGTTTATGGTGGTATTATAGATATATTAATGAAAGAACAGAATATACATAAGGCGATTGAATTTTTGAGGGGTTGTTTACAAAATATAGTAGATGAAAAATATCCTGTAAATAAATTAATTATTACAAAATCTTTGCGTTCAGGTTATAAAAACCCAAATTCGATAGCCCATAAGGTTTTAGCTGATAGAATAACCGCAAGAGATCCAGGAAATAAACCAAGTTCGGGTGATAGAATTCCATTTGTATATATTACTCATCCAAATAAAAAGGCATTACAAGGAGAAAAAATAGAAACACCGACATTTATTAAAGAAAATAATTTGAAAATCGACTATTCATTTTATATAACAAATCAAATAATGAAACCAGTGCAGCAAGTATTTGCGATTGTTTTGGAAAAGATCTGGGAAATGCAAGGAAAAAGATCGAAAATATTGAAATTTAAGAAGGAAGTAGAAACCTTGAAAAAAAATATGGACGATCCAGAGAAATATGAAAAAAAACTAGAAGATTTAAAAAATAAAGAAGTTAAAATATTATTATTTGATGATTATTTGAGGGAAACTAATAATGAAAAATCAGGATTAACAGCAATAACAAAGTTTTTCGGGAAGAAATAAATTATACCTTGAATAAATTATTATACCTTGTTTCAATTAGTAGTTATATAAGTTTTTTATTTTTTTACACCTTTTCTCATTTAAAACGCCCATTTATTATAAACAAAAAATTTAAATTTAAAGAAAGCATAATAAGTATTAGTATAATGGAAACACTTGAAAATAATGAGGAATATATTTCAATTTCAAAACAAAATATAGACAAATTTTTAACAACATATGAGTATAGAAAAGCATTTTGGTTATTAATTTTAGTTTTAGAAAGACTTGATGATAAAGAAAAAGTAGATGTTATTGATTATTATAGTAAAAATATGAAACAATTAGGTATTTTAGACAATAATTTCAAGTATAGATAAACGGCATTTCAAATGAAAAAAGGTGTGAAATACTTTTTCTCTCCAGAATAAAGAATTATTAATATATTTCTAGCCAACTTAAAGCTCCATATACATTACTATTACCACCTCCACCAACCACTTTTACAGCTGTTAAAATTAATATATTATCTGAAACGTTGGATGCGTTTGCTGATATATGAACCATTTTGTCGTTAAAAATATCAGTTAAACTACTATAAGTAGTTGATGATTTTCCAATAAAAACATAATTGTCCTGTAAAACCAATTGAAATATTATTTAAATTTGCAGAGGCAAAATAACCTGATGATTTGAATGTTCCTGGTATTATTCCAGAACTACAAGTTCCGATATATTTATATAATAATGTGTCTCCACCAAAATTACCTTGTTGTCCTTGGGGACCAGAAGACATAATATAATATAATATAATATAATATAATATAATATAATATAATATAATAATTGAATATTTTAAATTATTATATTTAATAATAAAGAATTAATTAGTGTTCACATCAATAAAAAATTATTTACACCTTTTCTCATTTAAAACGCCCATTTTATATGAGAACTCATAAATAATTCTTCTTGATTTTTCGTGTCTTGTTTTTCTTAGATACATATTTTTCTGGTCTTTCGTAAGCACCCTTAATTATGTTCCTGTATTTATCTTTT
>VFQS010003650.1_pt1 | contig 11658 bp, 13 predicted proteins | sample 3512361 | NCBI WGS metagenome assembly VFQS01 (sample SAMN10412375, study PRJNA504923) | tailings metagenome | isolation source: Relicate 1 Philex TSF3 active mining | place: Philippines | reverse complement strand
AAGCATATCCACGAACAAATTAAAGGATAAGAGTATAACGAATGATAAAATCAGACTCCCCTTCATTAAAATATCGTCTGACCCCGTTTTTACTTGTACGCAAGTCGTCAATTTGGGTGAGACATTCAACTTAGGATTAAACCAGAACTATATGATTCCGAAAATAAGGGAGGGGGTCGCCGAGTTTCTGACGAACGTCCGTTTTGGAGAAGAGGGGAGCAATAGTCGTATGGAGATTAATGTTCCGGTGGAATTTAAAGGGGGTGAAAAATTACATTACATTGGTGAAATCATTGGAATGTATCGAGGGATACGGTTGGAGGAGTCGTTCTTGAAGAAGTGGGTGAAGTGTGATGGGAGTAGTGTCCGGAAGTGTGATTATTATGATTTATATATTCGGATGGGCGCGGATGAGTCCGGAGATGATAACTTCTATTTACCTAAAATTGCGAATGATGTTATCGATTACTTCATCCGGTTTCAGTATTAGAACTTTCAGGATTACTTAGACTTTGACTTGGATTTTTTGTCGCATTATTTATCATTGCTAACACACTCGAAGGTGATTCAGGTCTATTTTCTGAACTAACCGCCTTTTTAGTAAAATAATTCACTTTATACGTCAAATTCATAGTTGATACTACAAGAAATGAAATCGCAATAAATACAATAAAGAATATTGGGGTTCTACCATTTTGCGATTCATTAGATTTTGTTGTAGTCGTAATATTTGTCGCATTACAGTTTGCTGTTTCATTTCTCGCATTAATATACACAACAAATACTAAAATAATTATAAATAACATCATTGCTATACAGCCTACAATAAATATTTTTCCTAATTGGACATCTGGATGTGATTCCATAAATTAAATATATATTTTATTCTCCAAAAAATAACTTAAAGAAAAATAAATATAATTGTTTATGAGTGTAAATGGAGATGAAGAATCCGTCGCTATGGAATTAAGTGATACAAACGCAACTATGTCTAAAATGGTAGAATTGGACACTTTTGCTCAGAATATGTTGGTATCAATTTATAATTTGAAAATGGGTCTCAAAAGTCTTGAAGCAAACCTTCGCAATTATCAGAAAGAATCGAAGAAGCTATTTCAGTCAATGAAGGCGAAACCGAAAAAGATTAAACCAGCAAAAGCTGGTGGGGCTGTCGATGAGAAGAAGGAGCGCAAGCCGACTGGATTCTTCAAGAAGACCAAAATCCGCAAGGAGTTAATCGACTTTTTTAATAATCCAGAGGTCTCTACATTCATTTCACTAATAAGCGCAGAGGAGAAATTGAAGGAGGATTCTAAATTTGAGGAAATGGACGATAATATGATGATATCGAGGCCGTCAGCTACGAAAATTATTAACCGCTATATCAAAGAGAAAAAACTGGAAAATCCACAGAACTCACAGTATATTATTCCGGATGATAAATTAAAGAAACTGCTGACTCCTCTTGAAACTACTGATAAGAAGAGTGGAGGATATCGCTATTTCAATTTACAGAAATACATCAAGCATTTATTTTATAAGTAGATGATTTTTAGCGGATACGCGAAACTCTACACTTTTTAAAGTGTTGCGTGTATTTCACCAAAAAAAATCTGTATTGTTCTCACATGAATCCGATTTTCTTCTAAAAAAAGAACTGTTTCAAACTCGCGGGATGTTATTTCAAAAAAGAATTTTTGAAATAATCCAAGTATTTCAAATCGGTCCGGATTCCTTCCAAAAAAGAAGTCTCTTTCATTGCAACCCGCCGGATATTTTTCAGTCAGCAGATAGTGGATATCTGGAACGAGACCATTGACCATGTCAATAAAAGCATGTTTGACCTGTCGATACTCTTCTTGCGTTTTCGGCCTCATTTGAGCAGATATCTTTGAATAGAGCAAACAGAGCAAATTGAAGCATGGCGACTTGATATTCATCATGAAATCTCGATTTTCTCTGTCCTCATCCGGAGAATCCAAGTTCAGTGCGCTGTGTAAAATGCGGAATGTTGGCTGTCTCATCGCGTTTCTGGTTGATTGATTGAGAATGTATTGTTCAATCATGATGAACAGAGCAATTTTACAAAAACGCGCGATTTCATCAATCGAAAGCGTGGATAAGAATTCAAAATTCGTCTTGAAAAAGCTCATTATGGTTATTTTATTCATTGCATGAAAGAATCCAATTTGTCTCAAATCTCTTCCGGAAATTCCAGAAGAGATTATTTGTAAATGTTCAATTGTGTGTGGTGATGCTTGTGCGTCCATTTTTAATTATCAAAAAAATATAAACTATTTACTATCAATTTTTCCTTTTCCTTTCCAGCCGTGATATGTAAAAAAGAAGTCTTCCGGTCTTCCTCTCCTCTTACTTGCCCTCATTTTCTTAATGCGTTTATTGATTATTTTATTGAACGCCTTATCCTTCAATATTTCAACAAGTATCCTTTGAAAAGAGGCGCCCATCTTACCCCAGAATCCAATACTCATAAACTGCTCCAAGCAATTCACGCGGTCCTCGTGTTTTTTGTCGTATTTGATTCTATACAAAATATACCACAGTAGCCCCCCTTTAAGAAGAATATAGCTATACGCCGACGCCTCCTGACGATACTTACACTTCTCCACCGTCTTCAAATTATTACAGTCATTGCTATCACGCACCCCATATTTTAATAGAATTTTTGCGCAATTATCAAATGAATAGTCCAACTCCTTCAACATATATTCGCGAACAAGCCTTTTCTCCTTCCTCTTATCTTCCGGCTTCGCCTTCAATGAAAATAGGGACATAAAAAAAGTGGCCCCCAACTCATTGTAGGATTCATTCGCATTGAGACCGTTCTCCCGACTAATATTAGTCTCTAAATTCTTCAATTCTGGAATCAGGCCCTGATTAATGATTTCCCAGTCATAATGGACACTGTGAAGCGCCTCGTGAATGAGAACTTTCGCCAATTCATCCTCGCGCCATATATAAATGGGACCACCGTAATATTCATTATAAACCTGCGTACATGCGCTATTGACATCATCTACTGATATTGGAACTGATAGCCTCTTCGCGACAGGAACCGTTATTAAATAGATATACACATTATTCATAAAATTGAGAATCTTATTTTTATTTAAGTAGTTGATTCGCAAAAAGATGACAAAAAAGTAATAACGGATGAGCTTCGTAATTGAACTAATACTCTTATCGCTTATAAAATGGAACCCGACGACCCCTTGATTAAATACGAGGCGATATTCATAATCATAGATGTTCGATTTGTTGATTTTCGCTCCCAATTTTATCGCAATTTTCTCAGACAGAAATTTAGAGTCTAAATAGACCTTTAATATATCCTTCTTTTCGGTATCTAATAGCTTCCTCTTGTTATTTAATTTAATTTTTGGCAAATAATACTCTGAATATAAGTGATACATATGAATAAAATCGACTTGTTTTAGATGATTTTCCATATTATCTATAAGAAATTAAAAAGGCAATTCATTGAACTAAAATCATCATTCTTGAAAGTATCTTCCCTCTCCCACGAAGGCTCTTCTTCCGTTTCATCATAATTCTTGAATACTTCCGTCAGTTTCGATGTAATTATTATAATCAAACGCGCATCCCCTTTCTTAAATACGGCGATTGTTTCATTTTCAATCCCGCCCAAATCTACTACGTAATCCGAATTATTTCCGAACTTGATTTTCCTGCTCTCAAATTTTCCTAACTTTTTATAAGAAATTGGGATAACCAGCGATTTTTTTAGGGGGTTGTATTTGATGAGGCCATTGTTCAGTGATAGCCGGATAATTAAATCTCCGGCCTCCTTGTATTTTTTATGCGAGTGTCCCGCATTTTTAAAAGTGTATACCAGCTTATTAAAATCGGCCTCTAACTCATACTGATGGCGAACTTCGGTCTCCTCAAATTTTTTATCCACGAAGGCATACCGAATAAACTTTATTTTTTTCGACTTTTTACAGAGGATATCTTCCGGAAATACGACTATCTTTTTCTCAATATTCTCATATTTCGCATACTGGCTATTCTTTATTTCCCGTAATCGATGGTTCTCTTTTTCCAGTTGCTCAATCCGCGTTTTATCTGCGTTTATTTCTATAGTTTTCTTCTCTAAATTCCCCTTTAACTTGTCGCGAGTCCGATTAACAATGTCAAAAAAGTTGATTCCCTCCATATTCTCCATTCCGGCTCCCATTGGGGGCATTTGAGTGAATGTGTGTATCGAAAATTTAATGTCGGCCCCTCCGAGAATATCATCGAAAGACCCCATAAAAGGATTCCCCGATTGCTCCGCAAAAAAGTCATTGATAAAACTATTAATGTCTTTATTTTCGAAGAAGGAATTGAACATTGTAAAAGGGTCGAAATTACCACCGATTGACGTTGGTATTCCTAAATCATAGTTTCGCCTCTTGATGGGGTCTCCTAATATTGAGTAAGCCTCTGAAATCTTTTTAAATTCGGCTTCGGCCTTCTCTTTTTCTCCATCTGGATTTTTGTCCGGATGATACTTCATCGCTAATTTTTTGTAGGCCTTCTTTATTTCTTCTTCATTTGCGTCTTTTGTTATTCCGAGAACGGTATAATAATTGGTTGATGGGGGCATAATCTAATTTATATATTAAATTTTAAGTCTTAATTTTACGAGGTGCTTTCGGAGTATTCTCGTGATATATATGTATCAAATTATAGACAAACGCCTCTAAATGGATGACCTCTTTATTCCCGCAATATGATGTCCGATTAAAATAGCAGGCGTAATCAAGTATCCTCTCTTTCTTTTGCTCCGGAACATTCTTATCTTTTGTAATAATATCCATAAAAACATTGATGACTTCGTTATATGTAAAGTGATATACGTATAAATCATATAGCGCATTCCGGATTTCTTCTAAAAATGCGTCTCCAATTCGCGTTTTAGAAATTATCTTCAAATATAGGCTCTCAATAAATTTCCGGAAACTATTATCTAATGAATCCATTGATGAAAGAGAAAAATTATAGAATACTGCTATATTTTTTAGGAAACTGTTGAAACTGTAATCGAAACATCCGGTCTTTATCTTTTCTATTTCATCTATATTGGTTTGGAATTCTGGAAACGTATTGAAAAAATCGACATAAAATTGCTTGGAAGGATTCTGGATGTAGAATGGGATAATAATGTTCAAAAATGATTTTGGGATTTTATTAGGGTTCTGAGAAACACATATGAAATTTGCGCTATCCTCATTTACTTTTATAAGATGAAATAGCGCCTGAAATGCGATATCTCCTAATTTATCAATATTCCAGATGATAATATTTTTTTTGTATCCAGTGGCGATATTATTCATGGAGGATACCTCATTGATATACTCACTGATAATATAGCGGTCATTTATTCCATACTCGGACGGGTTGATTTCTATACAATTCTTCGACAGTTTCACGTTGAAATTGACTTTTGTATTCAATTTGTGTTCGTAGTTTGATTTAATATTTTTGTCTTCGGGATATAGTAATGAGAACAGTTTATCGATATATAGTTGAGATAAGTAGGAATTTTGCGAATTAATAATAATCGGGCAGAATGATTTAGTTTCCAGATTATTGAATTTTAGGAAGCGCTCAAACTCAGCTTTGATGAGAGTATTATAAAAATATGTTTTTATTTTGTCTGGGATAACGTATTCCATTGTTATTTATATTAAAGCTGGATATTTCTAAACCATTTTTTACGTAAAACGGCTTAAAAGAATAACTATTATATTATATAAAAATGAACTCGTGGATTAAGAAAGAGAATAAAGATAAAGAAAGAGACAGGGAAAAAACAAGGAACAATTGGAGGAAACACGACGATGGACGTAATAATCGGAATAGTAAGACGGAATATACAGAAGTTCGAGCAAAACCAGCGTCGGGAGTTGCGTCAGTTGTTGTTGGTGGGATGAATGTTGAGAAATTTTATGAAGAGATGAAGAAATCGTCATTTTCTTGGTTGGAAAATTCTCTTATTTAGGAGAAGTCGTTCGTTTTTCAATTAAAGAAATATTACTATTAATAATTATGTTTGGAACAAGTGCGACTGAAAAAACAATTTCAACTGATGCTTTGAATGGAATGATTTATGTTTCAGATGAAGTTGAATTTGGAACAGTTATTTTTTGTACAAAGGATTGGATTCAGCCATCAGATGAAAAGGAGATTGTCAGAACAACGTCATTTATTGCGAATGTAATTACGAAGGCTCTTCTAAAATCGCAAAAAATTAAGGAGAATAAATTTGATGTTTTAGTTTATTTGGAAAACTTCAAAATAAAACAGATTAATTATCAGTTTGTAAAATATTTAGCGGATATTCTTAAACAGCTATTTCCGGAGAAATTAAGGAAGGCTGTATTAATTGACCCTCCGTCAGTATTTATACATAGCTATGAGATAGTAAAGAAGTTCATGGATAAGCCAACTCGTGCTAAAATGAGTTTGATATCTACAAAAGAGAATCGCATTTTATATGATGATAATATGGATGATTAAAAAATATTGTTATATAATATGGAACTTACAACTATATTAATTATTGGAATAGTAATCACATTCATAATTGCTGTATTAAGTATTATTATAGGATTCGTCGCATTAGATAAAGCAAATACAAATAATCAAAATAGTGTTTCAAAAAGCGATTTTGAACAGTTTAAAGATTCAATTGGGAGAGTTATTTCTTCACAGGCGCAGTCTATGAATACGGGGACACGAGGTCTCCAAGGGCCACGGGGTCCAGCTGGTCCTCAGGGGCCCCCCGGAATGAGTTATTCTGCTGGCGGGCAGTTATTGAATATGGCTACGAAGACAGTTGCTACTCCGACTGCGGGTAAGGGCCTACAATCGATTGTATATTTGGACAATAAGAATAATTCTCCAATGCAGTATTGGTTTTTAGAAAATAATCCGGATGGAACAGTTAGTGTTAAAAATAAATATTCAAATCGATGCTTAAATACAGATGGTGGAGATAATGTTTTTAGTGATGTTTGTCGGGGAAATAATAATAATCAAAAATTCATTTGGAATTCTCAGATGCAGTTAGTATCGAGTGGTCAAAATGGGAAATGTATGAGTATTCAGAATTTTACACGCAATAGTGGAAATTCTACTAATAATTTGGACCCGACGACTGGTCAGGCTCTACGAAATACGAATAATGGAAATGTTCGTCGAATCGCATTAGATACTTGTTCGGCTTCACTTAATCCGAATCAGACGTGGTTTGTTGGTAATTAATGGTTTTCGTAAAAAATGAAATATATTATTTCTAATATCTTTTATTATTAAAATTGAAAATGAAAATCAAAATGAAACCGACTGAGACCGATGGTAAGCGGACCTTCGAAAAAAATTTGGACGAAATTATGGAAAAGTTGGAAGGTCTGAATATGAAGAAGACTTTATTTCCAGAAGAGTATGATGATATTGATTCAGAGTCGGATTGTTCAGATTATGATGAAGCTTTACACGATGGAGAAGCAGAATATCTATATACTTTATCTGTTATATCATTGGTGAAAAAATCGATTGCGTATTTGAAGCGGACGACGACACCATTAAATGGGGCTTGTAAGATGAAAATAAGACGTTTCTTTAAGAAATTCTACAACAAGATGCGAATTTATTCGAAAGCGGTGGCATTCGATCCGGACCATCCGGCATACCACGATTTGAATGAATGTCAGAGAGGTCTATTTATAGAGATTTGTGATTATCATCATCAATTATATACGATTCTTTCTACAAAGTATCGAAAAACGAATTTTCTAAAAGCGGAGCTGATTAGTATTTATACTCTGATACAGAAATATTTGGAATCAATTCGGGAATTTATTGACAATATAGTTGAATAAGGTTAAAAATTGAAAATAAAAAGTTTAATATATTATAAAACAAAAAGATGTCTTATAATTTCACTGAATTATCGCGGAAACTGACGAAGCAACTAAGCAAAGAGGAGAAAAAAGAATACGGCATATTCCTCACTCCATTGACAACTATTCAAAAAAATATTGAGTTTTTAAGTCCTTTCATTAAAAATGGGATATCCGTATTAGAGCCGTCTTGTGGGTCATGTCATTTCATATTCTCATTATTAGAAAAATACGACTTAAATATAACCGGTGTTGAATTCAATAAAAAAATATTTGATTCTATCGCAAAATATGAGACCGATAAAGTTCGGCTGTATCATCGCGATTTTATAAAATTCGTGGAATTAGATACATATGACCTGATTATTGGTAATCCTCCATATTTCGTTATGAAAAAGACGGATGTTCCTTCAATGTATCACAATTATTTTGATGGGCGACCGAATATTTTCATTATTTTCGTCATAAAATCGCTCCATCTTCTAAAAAAAGACGGGATTCTGAGTTTAGTATTACCGAAGAGTTTCTTGAATTGTCTGTATTATAACAAGACACGAAAATACATTATTGAGAACTATAAAATATTGACGATTATTGAATGCGCCGACGAATATCTTGATACGAAACAGGAGACTATAATTTTGATTGTTCAAAATAAGAAGGATATTTGTGGAAATTCGGAATTCGTGTTAAATTACGAGGGAAACTATATTTTGGGGAATCGGGCGATTATTGATAAATTGCGGGATTTATATGCTGGTTCGACGACGCTTTCTCAAATGGGATGTCGCGTTTTTGTGGGGACTGTCGTGTGGAACCAGAATAAGGCGATATTGACGAATGATACGACGAAGACGCGCCTCATATACAGTTCTGATATAAAGGATAATGAGTTGGTATTACAAAAATACGCGAATAAAGATAAGAAGAACTATATTGATAAAGCGGGATGTAATGAGCCGATTTTAGTAATAAATCGGGGATATGGCGTCGGTAATTACAAATTTGATTATTGTTTAATTGAAGGCGGATTCGAATATTTGATAGAGAATCATCTTATTTGTGTGAAATGTGATTTGGGAAATGAAGGCGCAGTTGCGATGTATGAAAGGATTATTAGCTCATTAGAGAATCCGAAGACGATTGAATTTATAAAATTGTATTTTGGAAATAACGCGATTAATACAACTGAACTGGCACATATTTTACCAATATACAATGCATTATTATAAAATTACGTTTTTATAGAAATTTTATAATAATTAATAATCTATGACAGCAATCGCATTAATTACTGGTATAACTGGACAAGACGGCTCTTATTTAGCAGAATTATTGCTGGAAAAGAATTATATTGTCTGGGGTATCGTTCGGAAGAGTTCAAGCATTAATACGCGAAGAATCGACCATCTCTATTCAAACAAGTCTCTTATCCTAAGATACGGTGATTTATCCGATTCTGCGAATATATTACACATTCTTTCAGAAATTAAGACCACATATCCAGAAATGAGCCGGCTGGAAATCTATAATTTAGGCGCAATGAGCCACGTGAAAGTCAGTTTCGAAATGCCCGAATACACCGGTAATATTGATGGACTCGGGGTTTTGAGGCTTTTGGAAGCCATCCGCTCCACTGGCCTACAAGAGAAGACCCGCTATTATCAAGCATCCACCAGCGAACTATATGGTAAAGTCCAAGAGACACCCCAAACGGAGAAGACCCCATTCTATCCAAGAAGCCCATACGGTGTCGCGAAATTATATGGTTTCTGGATTGTCAAGAACTATCGCGAAAGCTATGGTATGTATGCGACGAATGGAATCCTCTTCAATCACGAGAGCCCACGTAGGGGAGAAACTTTCGTTACGCGCAAAATTACGCGAGGTCTCGGGATGATTTTGCGGGGGGAGCGGGACCGGTTAGTCATGGGAAACTTGGACTCATTTCGCGACTGGGGCCATTCGCGGGATTACATAAGGGGTATGTGGATGATTTTACAGAATGAGAGGGCTGACGATTATGTTTTGAGCACGAATGAATATCACAGTGTCCGCGAATTCATTGAGCTCTCATTTGGAATGCGGGGGTTTGATATTAAATGGAAGGGAGAGGGATTAGATGAAGTGGGGTATGATAGTAAAACTGGGAGGGAACTCATTTTTGTAAGCGCGACCTATTTTCGTCCGGCGGAAGTGGATATGTTATTGGGGGATTCTACTAAGGCGCGGGAGGAGTTGGGATGGAAGCCGGAATGTAGTTTTATTGATTTAGTAAGAGAAATGGTTGATGCGGACTGTCCTCCAATTTAATGAAAATAAAATAATATATAAATCATGTGTATATATTTAATTCCACAGCATGGGTTATGTAATCGGTTGAGTTGGGTTTGTGGATTTTATTCATATTGTCGAGCAATCTCACATAAATGTCCAAATAAGGAGTGTATATGCTATATAAGATGGAGTCCTGTTCCTGCTTGTAATGGACATTTCTTAGAGATTTTTAAGGCGTTCAAACACTCAAAATTTGTTAATACTGATAGAGAAGTTCCGAGGGGAGTAAAAAGATATTCGGGCCAACACAGCGTCCCAAATGTTTATTCAAAAATATTGAAAGTTGATATTATAACACCGGAGGTTGAATGTGAGATTTTTGGACTGCTCAAATTTAATGACGAAGTTCGAAAAATAAGTCATGAATTTATTGATAAATATTTCAATAAAAATAATACAATTGGGCTCCATGTTCGTAGAACGGACCACGTCGGATTGGCGAAGGGGAAAGGAAATTATACAAATGATGCTTATTTTTTTAAAGTTATTGAAGATGAAATTAAAAAAGATGATGGTGTTGTATTTTTCTTATCGACCGATAACAGAAATACGCAAGATATGTTTTTGAATAGGTATCCACGAAATGTGATTGTTTATAAGAAGATTGAAAAGTTGGAGAATAGTTTCCGTCATACGAGCTTGTTTGATACTGGTATTGATATGAGCCTTTTGACTTATTGTAAGCGAGTGGAGGGGTCATTTCATTCATCGTTCAGTCGCATAGCGGTTATGTTGAATTTGAACCGGCGAAAAGAAATAGAGAAGGCTACCGAAGAATTGGATAAGTATGTTTTCCACCGCGCCCCTTTTTCCCGCTAAACGCGGGTAAAGGTGCGAACCCCCAAAAATCTAATTTTTTATTCTAAACGCGGGTAAAGGTGCGAACCCCCAAAAAAGACCCAGAATCTGACTGTATTATAAAAAGTCTGAATTTGTGTCTTTTTGAATCTGTATCTTTTAGATTAGTCAGTATAAATATTTTCAAATATAAAAAATTGAAGATTCAAATAAATTTTATAATTTCTCTAATTCTCGAAGTGTATCCTCGACGGAATCCACTTTATGACCGATTACTAACGCATGATGTAATAGATGATAATCATTACCATCTGTTTCATATTTATCGCCAAAGTAGTGTATTTCATCATATTCGTCGCGGATACAATCCACCACTTGGACCTTATCGAACTCCTTCGGATACAACCCAACTCCAACCATTCCCCCCTCCGAGATAACAACATCGTCCAAAATTCCAATCTGTTGCGCGGTCTCTTTAAGAGTCGCAATCAGTTCCTTACGATAATTGCGTGAGCGGTCCAATTCAATGAAGACGGCCCGCTCCTCATGCGTCGCAGTCATACCAATTAGTGAAATATATATTATTCCACTT
>VFQS010003649.1_pt1 | contig 11660 bp, 10 predicted proteins | sample 3512361 | NCBI WGS metagenome assembly VFQS01 (sample SAMN10412375, study PRJNA504923) | tailings metagenome | isolation source: Relicate 1 Philex TSF3 active mining | place: Philippines | reverse complement strand
GGGCGTTGCGCTCCTCGGGCTTGCCGTGGGTGGCCCAGCGGGTGTGGCCGATGCCGCAGCAGCCGGGGGCCCCCTCCGCCTCGAAGCGGGCCGTGAGGTTCACCAGCTTGCCCTGGGCGCGCAGGCAGTGCAGCCGCGCCGCGGAGCCCGGCGCCACCGCCTCGGGCAGCTCCACGGTGGCGATGCCGGCGGAGTCGTAGCCGCGGTATTCGAGCTGGCGCAGGCCTTCGAGCAGCTGGGGAGCCGCCTCACGGGAACCGATCAGGGCAACGATGCCGCACATGGGAAACGGGGGGTGGCCACAAAAAAGCCCGGCACGGGGCCGGGCCTGAGCTTATGGGCAACGGGGCGCCCTGAGGTCAGTAGGCGAGGCCCATGGAGCGGGTGGTCTCGTCGCCGAGGTAGACGCGGATGCTGAGGAAGTCGGTGGGGCAGGCGGTTTCACAGCGCTTGCAGCCCACGCAGTCCTCGGTGCGGGGGGAGGAGGCGATCTGGCCGGCCTTGCAGCCGTTCCAGGGCACCATCTCAAGGACATCCAGCGGGCAGGCGCGCACGCACTGGGTGCAGCCGATGCAGGTGTCGTAGATCTTGACGGCGTGGGACATGGGGTCCTGTGGGCGCGACGGTGGCCGGGTACAGACGGCGTGGAGCCAACGTACCCAAGGTGCCGCGGGCGCCGGCCAGGGGGCCGTCAGCCCGTCACCCTTGTTCATACGCCGGAGGGGGTGGAACAGGGCGACCCGTAGGATGCGCCCCACCCTCACAGCGGCCATGTCCCAGGAAGCGATCTTCGAGAAAGTCCGCTCGATCGTTGCCGAGCAGCTCAGCGTCGATGCCGCTGAAGTGAAGCCCGAGTCCAACTTTCAGAACGACCTCGGTGCCGACTCGCTCGACACCGTCGAGCTGGTGATGGCCCTGGAGGAGGCCTTCGACATCGAAATCCCCGACGAGGCGGCCGAGGGCATCGCCACCGTCGGCGACGCCATCAAGTACATCCAAGAGAAGCAGGCCTGAGGCTTCCATGGTGGAGGGACTCCGCCGCGTCGTGGTCACCGGCCTCGGCGCGGTCACACCCATCGGCAACGACGTTCCCAGCTACTGGGACGGACTGAGCAGCGGCCGCAACGGCGTGGCCGGGATCACCCTGTTTGATCCCGCACGCCATGCCTGCCGCTTCGCCGCTGAGGTGAAGAACTTCGATCCGGCCGGCTGGCTGGAGCCCAAGGAGGCCAAGCGCTGGGACCGCTTCTGCCAGTTCGGCGTGGTGGCGGCCCGTCAGGCGGTGGCCGATGCCGGCCTCACGATCGACGACAGCAACCGCCACCGGGTGGGTGTGTCGATCGGTTCGGGCGTGGGCGGTCTGCTGATGATGGAGACCCAGGCGCACGTGCTCGCCGAGCGGGGCCCCGACCGGGTGAGCCCCTTCTGCGTGCCGATGATGATCCCCAACATGGCCACCGGCCTGGCGGCGATCGCCCTCGGCGCCCGCGGTCCGAGCAGCGCCGTGGCCACCGCCTGCGCCGCCGGCTCCAACGCCATCGGCGATGCCTTCCGCCAGATCCAGCTCGGCCTGGCCGATGCGATGGTCTGCGGCGGTGCCGAATCGGCGATCACGCCCCTGGGCGTGGCCGGCTTCGCCAGCGCCAAGGCCCTCTCGTTCCGCAACGACGATCCCGCCACCGCCAGCCGCCCCTTCGATGCGGAGCGCAACGGCTTCGTGATCGGTGAGGGCGCCGGCGTGCTCGTGCTCGAGAGCCTGGAGCACGCCCAGGCCCGCGGCGCCACGATCCTGGCCGAGATCGTGGGCTACGGCACCACCTGCGACGCCCACCACATCACCGCCCCCTCCCCCGGAGGCAGTGGTGGCGCCGAGGCGATGCGGCTGGCCCTGGCCGATGCCCGCCTGGCGGCCGAGGCGGTCGACTACGTGAACGCCCACGGCACCAGCACCCAGGCCAACGACAGCAACGAGACCGCCGCCATCAAGGCGGCCCTCGGCGCCCACGCCCACCGGATCCCGGTGAGCTCCACCAAGTCGATGACCGGCCACCTGCTCGGTGGCAGCGGCGGCATCGAGGCGGTGGCGGCCGTGCTGGCGATCGGCCACAACGTGGTGCCGCCTACGATCAACTACCGCAATCCCGATCCCGCCTGTGATCTGGATGTCGTCCCCAACGAGGCCCGGGAGCTGCCGGTGAACGTCGTGCTCTCCAACTCCTTCGGGTTCGGCGGCCACAACGTCTGCCTCGCGTTCCGGCGGATCCCCTAGGCGGCCGCGGCCGGCACACACCGCCGGCTCCCGTCTCCCCCCGGCCCCACCCCTGTACCCCTAGATCCCGTTTCCAGCCATGGTCGTCGCCCCCACCACGTCGGTCGAAAGCCTGTGCATCAACAGCATCCGCTTCCTGGCGATCGATGCGATCAACAAGTCCAACTCGGGCCACCCCGGCCTGCCGATGGGCTGCGCCCCCATGGCCTTCGCCCTGTGGGACGGCTTCCTGCGCCACAACCCGAAGAACCCCCGCTGGTTCAACCGTGACCGCTTCGTGCTGTCGGCCGGCCACGGCTGCATGCTGCTCTACGCGCTGCTGCACCTCACCGGCTACGACTCGGTGACCATCGACGACATCAAGCAGTTCCGTCAGTGGGGCTCCAAGACCCCCGGTCACCCCGAGACCTTTGAAACCGCCGGTGTGGAAGTCACCACCGGCCCTCTGGGTCAGGGCATTGCCAACGCCGTGGGTCTGGCCATGGCCGAAGCCCATCTGGCGGCCAAATTCAACAAGCCCGATTGCAAGCTCGTTGATCACACCACCTACGTGATCATGGGCGACGGCTGCCACCAGGAAGGTGTGAGCGGTGAAGCCGCCTCCCTGGCCGGTCACCTGGGCCTGGGCAAGCTGATCGCCCTCTACGACGACAACCACATCACCATCGACGGAAACACCAACGTTTCCTTCACCGAGGATGTGCTGAAGCGCTACGAGGCCTACGGCTGGCACACCATCCACGTGGCCGACGGCAACACCGACCTGGCCGGCATCGCCCGCGCCATTGAGGAGGCCAAGAGCGTCACCGATCGTCCGTCGATGATCAAGGTGACCACCACCATCGGCTACGGCTCCCCCAACAAGGCCAACACCGCCGGTGTGCACGGTGCCGCCCTCGGCGCCGATGAAGCCGCCCTCACCCGCAAGAACCTGGGCTGGGAGTACGGCGAATTCGAAGTGCCCCAGGAGTCGTACGACCAGTGGCGCCAGGCCATCGAGCGCGGTGCTGCCGCTGAAGCCGCCTGGAACGCCACCCTCGCCGACTACCGCGCCAAGTACCCCACCGAAGCAGCTCAGTTCGAGCGCCAGCTGCGCGGTGAGCTGCCCCAGGGCTGGGATGCCAACCTCCCCAGCTACAGCGCCGACGACAAAGGCCTGGCCACCCGCCAGCACTCCTACAACTGCCTCAACGCCATCGGCCCCAACCTGCCCGAGCTGATCGGTGGTTCGGCCGACCTCACCCACTCCAACCTCACCGACATCAAGGGTGAGGGTGGTTTCCAGAAGGGCGCTGAAGCCAACCGCTACCTGCACTTCGGTGTGCGCGAGCACGCCATGGGCGCGATCCTCAATGGCCTCGCCTATCACGGCAGCGGCCTGGTGCCCTACGGCGGCACCTTCTGCGTGTTCGCCGGCTACATGCTCGGTGCCATGCGCCTCTCGGCCCTGAGTGAGCTGGGTGTGATCTACGTGCTCACCCACGACTCCATCGGTCTGGGTGAAGACGGCCCCACCCACCAGCCGATCGAGACCCTGGCCAGCCTGCGCTCGATCCCCAACATGCTGGTGATCCGCCCCGGCGACGGCAACGAAACCAGCGGTGCCTACAAGGTGGCCGTGGCCAACCGCCACCGCCCCACCGTGCTGTTCCTCAGCCGTCAGGCGATGGCCAACCAGGCCAACTCCAACGCCGATCACGTGGCCAAGGGTGGCTACATCCTGGAAGACAGCAACGGTGCTCCCGACCTGATCCTGATCGGCACCGGCACCGAGCTCGAGCTCTGCACCAAGGCCGCCGCCCAGCTGCGTGCCGAAGGCAAGAACGTGCGCGTGGTGTCGATGCCCTGCGTGGAGCTGTTCGAGGAGCAGGATGCCGCCTACCGCGAGAGCGTGCTGCCGGCCGCCTGCCGCAAGCGGGTGGTGGTGGAAGCCTCCAGCAGCTTCGGCTGGCACAAGTACACCGGCTTCGATGGCGCCAGCGTGTCGATCGATCGCTTCGGTGCCTCCGCCCCCGGCCCCGTGTGCATGGAGAAGTTCGGCTTCACCGTCGACAACGTGGTGGCCACGGCCAAGGGCCTCGGCTGATCTGGAGGGGCCACCACAACGGCCGGCCCCATCAGACCCGATCACCCTCTCTCCGGCCCCGCCTCAAGGCGGGGCCTTTTTGATGGGTCAGAGCACCTAAGCAGCCGTTCACCTGAGCCACTCACCAAGCCCAGCTGACGGGAGCAGCAGCGCATCAGAACGAGGACAACAACAGGCCTGAACGCGTCTCAACAAGGAGCGTGAACGCAGAAGCTGCCGTACAATAAGATTCGAGACATTTACGTCACAAAGGCGCACCGCGCAGGCTAGCCAATGCCTACCGAAAGCACCACAATCCCTGGACTTCTGATTTTGCGCTGGCCGCAGCACACCGACGAGCGCGGCTTCTTTCAACAGAGCTATCAAACAAGAGAGATCTCCGAAGCCATGCAACGTGAGGTTTGCTTTCGGCAAGGGAATCATTCACGGTCCCAAGCCCGAGTGCTCCGCGGATTTCATGCCGAGCCTTGGGATAAGTGCATCTATGTGCCACGTGGCACGGCCACATGCGTGGTCGCTGATATCCGGCAAAACAGCAAGACCTTTGGCCGCACAGCTACGCTCCTGCTGGGTGATCCACCCGGAGAACACATTCGGCTGTTCGTGAGCAAAGGCCTTTGCAACGCCTTTTATTGCCATACCGAGGTGGATTACATTAACGAGGTTTCAGACGAGTTCGATCCAGATAGCCGCAGAGGGATTATCTGGAACGATCCTGATTTAAGCGTCGCCTGGCCCGATCAAAACCCAATCCTTTCCCCATCAGATGCTGCCCTGCCAACTCTGCGCAGTTTCTATCAAGAACACGCCACAGATTGAAATCCCACAGCTAAGCCTGTTGCTGCCCATGCTTGAGCTTGCAGACCTCCAAGGCTCGTTCAGCCTCCTGTAGCTGAGCAGGAGAAAGCGGCAATGTCATCGGCTGGCCGTTGCGGGCAGGGCTGGGGAGAGCATCGAGGGGAGCTGGCGAAAAACCGCACATCAAAAGGGCTTCATCCACAGAGCTGGCCAGATGCGCTTGGTGGATCCCAAACAGCTTACGCAGGCGATGGTATATGGAAGCCTTTGCGCAGAGTGACCGAACAAAGCCCGGCTCGGAGAGACGCTGGAGCCATGGCTGCAGCTCAGCCAGTCTTTGCACACTGCTGAGCTCTTCTCGCCCATCAACGTGACTGGGAAACTTCACAGCGGTGGTGGCAGCCGTGCTGGCGACATCGAGCGTAGGAAGACGGAAGAACTTAGCCCACATATAGGCATCTGAGGGGCCAGGCGGCGGAGCGCACGTCCATCCCTCCACCAGGCGTAAATAGGCCTCACGTCGATAAGCAACGAAGTTTGGCCCCGCGCTGACAGGAACACCCTGCACGATTGAAGCACGCATGGATGCTGTGCCGTGGTTGATCGGCCACCATTGAGCCCCACCATCTGGGGCAACACGAATCGGAGCCTGGTTACCCCATTCAGACCTCTCAAGAAGCTCGAGCATGCAATGAATGTGATCAGGTGCCCAGAGATCATCATCGCCAAGCTGAAGCACAAACTCAGCATCAGATTGACGGATGATTGGATCCCGATAGATCTCCCCGAAACGCACCGTTTTCGGGTGAGCCTGATAACTGATACGTCGATCGACAGCCGTGATCTCTGCCATGATTTCACGGGTCTTCGCTGGAGCCCCATCACCGATGACAACAAGCTGCCAATTCTCAAACCGCTGAGCGCGCACGCTCGCCGTGGAAGCGATCAGAGCCTCAGCGTGATCAAACGTTGGGCATAGGATCAGAACAGCAGACATTGATGGGTGGTCAACGCTCTATCACCTGCACAAAGGCCAAGCAGCAGTTTTCAGACCAGACTCGCAGGGCATGGAAGCAACGGGGATCTCAGCCCATGCCTCCGGGGGCATGGGCTGAAGTAGTCAGATCACACAGCGGAAGACGCACCCGCCTTCTGTTCGGCCAGCACCTGCTCGAGGCCCTCGAGATCCTTGTCGGTGATCTTGGTCTGCATCGGGCAGTGCTTGGGCCCGCACATCGAGCAGAACTCGGCCTGCTTGTAGATGTCGGCCGGCAGGGTTTCGTCGTGATACTCGCGGGCCCGCTCGGGATCCAGCGAAAGGTCGAACTGCTTGTTCCAGTCGAAGGCGTAGCGGGCGCGGCTGAGCTCATCGTCGCGGTCGCGGGCGCCGGGGCGGTGGCGGGCGATGTCGGCGGCGTGGGCAGCGATCTTGTAGGCGATCAGGCCGTTGCGCACGTCCTCGGGGTTGGGCAGGCCCAGGTGCTCTTTGGGGGTCACGTAGCAGAGCATGGCCGTGCCATACCAGCCGGCCATGGCCGCACCGATGGCGCTGGTGATGTGGTCGTAGCCGGGGGCGATGTCGGTGACGAGGGGGCCGAGCACGTAGAAGGGCGCCTCGCTGCACTCCTCCATCTGCTTCTTCACGTTGAACTCGATCTGATCCATCGGCACGTGGCCCGGACCCTCCACCATCACCTGCACGTCGTGCTTCCAGGCGCGGCGGGTGAGTTCGCCGAGGGTCTTCAGTTCAGCCAGCTGGGCTTCATCTGAGGCGTCGTGCAGACAGCCGGGGCGCAGCGAATCACCCAGGGAGAAGGTGCAGTCGTAGCGCTTGAAGATCTCGCAGATGTCGTCGAAGCGGGTGTAGAGCGGGTTCTGCTTGTGGTGATACAGCATCCACTGGGCCAGGATGCCGCCGCCGCGGCTCACGATGCCGGTGAGGCGGCCCTTCACCTTGGGCAGGTGCTCGATCAGCAGGCCGGCGTGGATGGTCTGGTAGTCGACGCCCTGCTGGCAGTGCTTCTCGATGATGTGCAGGAAGTCGTCTTCGCTGAGCCGCTCGATCGAGCCGTGCACGCTCTCGAGGGCCTGATACACGGGCACCGTGCCGATCGGCACCGGCGAGGCGTTGATGATCGCCGTGCGCACCTCATCGAGGTTCACCCCCCCGGTGGAGAGGTCCATCACGGTGTCGGCGCCGTACTTCACGGCCAGCTCGAGCTTCTTCAGCTCCTCGGCCACATCGCTGGCGTTGGGGGAGGCGCCGATGTTGGCGTTCACCTTGCAGCTGCTGGCGATGCCGATCGCCATCGGCTCCAGGTTGGGGTGGTTGATGTTGGCCGGGATGATCATCCGGCCGCGGGCCACCTCCTCGCGCACCAGCGATTCGGGAAGGTTTTCCCGCTTGGCCACATGGGCCATCTCCTCGGTCACCACCCCCGCGCGCGCGTAGTGGAGCTGGGTGACGTTGGCTTGGCCGCGACGCTTCTCGATCCAGGCGCTGCGCATGACGGGCTGTGGCGAAGGGGTGGGCGACGCACAGAGGGCAGGAAGGCCGCGCTTTCCCCGGATGCCGAGTTCGGTCTCACTTCCCTGCGCCGGCATCACCCGGATCAGGTTCGGAGGGTGTGATCTCAGCCCGTGGAGCGGGCACCCCTAGTGACACGGGCAACCTAGCAAGGCCCCGCTCCGGCGGACGGGGCCTGCAGGCCGTCGAGGGCGGCCGCCACCACGCGGTGATCGGCATCGCCCTGCAGCCCGCGCAGGGCCTGGCGGGCCGCTTCGCCCTCCGGGGCCTCAGCGGCCTCGCGCACCACCCGGCCCAGCACCTCGGCGCCCCCCACCCGCACCGTGCCGTCGGCATCGCTGATCGCCGCCTCCGCCAGGGCCAGCAGCCAGGCCGGCGGCATCTCGGGCTGCTCCGCCAGGGCCGAGAGGATGCTGCAGCGCACCAGCCACTGGGTGTCGGCCAGGAAGGCGGCCTGCAGCAGCGGCCAGGAGCGCTCCACCCCGAAACTGGCCAGGGCGTTGGCCGCCTCGGCCCGCACATTGGCATCCTCATCGGTCTGCATGGCCCGCACCAGGGCGTTCCAGCCCGCTTCGGTGCGCTTCACGCCGAGGCCGGCGCAGGCGAGCGAGCGGATCAGGAAGGTGGTCTGCTCCAGGCCCAGCAGCAGCAGCGGCTCCGCCTCGCTGGCCGCCACCTCGCGCAGACCCGCCAGGGCCGGCATCGCCCGGGAGGGATCGCCGGAGGCGATCGCCGCACGCAGAACCGCGAGATCGGGGGCATCGGGCATGGCGGCAGGGCACAGGGGGCTGGAGGTTCTATAGCCGAGGGGCGACGGCGGCTCCCGGCTGGCGCAGGGCGCGCAGCAGCTCCGCCCGCCGCCGCCGCCGCCGCACGGCGCTGGTGATCAGCAGCCCGCTGCCGATGGCCAGGGCCGGCAGGGCCTGCAGCCGGCGGCCGGCCGGAGGCAGCAGCAGGCTGAGCAGGGCCAGCAGGATCAGCAGCGGAGAGGCGAGCGCCAGCAGGGCGGCGCGGCGGCGGGCGGGCCTGGTGGGCAGGGGCCGGCCCACCTCAGCGCTGCCGCTCCATCCAGCGCAGCAGGCTGAGGGTGAGCACCTTCACCCCCACGGCCAGGCAGCCCTCATCCGGGCGGAAAGTGCTGCTGTGCAGCGGCGTGCAACCCTCCGGCCCCGCCACCCCGAGGCGAAACATGGTGCCGCGGTGGCCGCGCAGCAGTTCGGCGAAATCCTCGGCACCGAGGGAGGGGTGCTCGAGCCACTGCACCTGGGCGGCGCCGAGCAGATCGGTGGCGGCGCCGGCCACCAGGTGGGTGAGCTCGGTGTCGTTGTGCACCGGCGGCGAGATGCAGCGGTAGTGCACGCGGGCCTCGCCGCCGTGGCCGCGACAGAGGGCCTGCACGGTCTCCTCGATCCAGCCGGGCAGGCGGTCGTGCAGATCGGTGTCGAGGCAGCGCACGGTGCCGAGCAGGCGCACATGGTCGGCGATCACGTTGAAGGCCTTGCCCCCCTCGATCCGGCCGAAGCTCACCACCACCGGGTGCAGGGCATCGAGCCGGCGGCTGATCGCCTCCTGCAGGCCGCTCACCACCCGGGCCGCGATCCAGATGGCATCGGTGCTCTGGTGCGGCCGGGCGCCATGGCCGCTCTCGCCGAGCACCTCGATCTCCAGTTCGCCGGCCGCGGCCGTGAGGCTGCCGCAGCGCACCCCCACCGTGCCCACCGGCAGGCTGGGAAACACATGCACCCCGAACAGGGCCTGCACCCCCTCCATCGCCCCCGCCGCGCGCATCCAGGCCGCCCCCTGGGCCGTTTCCTCGGCGGGCTGGAACAGCAGCCGCACCCGGGCCGTGAGCCGATCCGCCAGGGGCGCCAGCAGGCTGGCCACCCCCAGGCCCACGCTGGTGTGGATGTCGTGGCCGCAGGCGTGCATCAGGCCCTGGTGGCTCGAGGCGTAGGGCAGGCCCGTGCGCTCCTCGATCGGCAGGGCGTCCATGTCGGTGCGCAGAGCCACCAGCGGTGCATCCGCCGGCCCCAGCTCGGCCACAACGCCGGTGCGGCCCACCGCCTCGCGCACCTCCCAGCCGAGCCGCCGCAGTTCGCCGGCCACCAGGGTGGCGGTGCGCTGTTCGTGGCCGCTGAGCTCGGGGTGGCGGTGCAGGTGGCGGCGGAGCTCGATCAGGCCGGGGAGGCAGGCCGCCAACGCCTCCTCCAGGCCCAGCTCCTGCCAGAGCTGGAGCGGTGGCGCGGCGGCCGGTGAGGAGGCGGGAGGGGTCATCGCCGGGGGGGAGGGCCGGGCCTCAGGGGGCCAGGGCCAGGAACTGGGCCAGAGCCTGCACCGGGCCCGGTGGCCAGCGCCGTATCTGCAGAAGCCATTCTGTCTGGCGGTAGCGCGGATCGAGGCCGGAGGCGGCGGCCCAGTTGCTCTCGGCCTCGCCGCGGGAGCCCCGCTGCCAGAGCAGGGCGGTGAGGCCGGCGCGGGCGTCGGCGAACAGGGGATAGCGGCGCACCAGCGAGCGCAGCTGGCGTTCGGCGGCGTCGCCATCGCCCAGCTGGAAGGCGGCCAGGGCCGCGCTGGAGCGGGCCATGGCGAAGCCCGGGCGGGCATCGGCCGCCGCCTCGAAGCAGCGGCGGGCGGCCTCCCAATCGCCGAGAGAGCCCTCCACGTTGCCGAGGTTGTAGAGGGCGGAGGCATCGGCCGGATCGCGCTCCAGGATCCAGCGGTAATCGGCGGCGGCGGCATCCCAGCGGCCGAGGGCCTCCTCGGCGGTGCCGCGGTTGAGGTGGGGATCGGGGTTGTCGGGCTCGAGGGCCAGGGCCTGCTCCTGATCGGCGATCGCCGCCTCGGCATCGCCGAGGGCCAGCAGCACATTGCCGCGGTTGCTCCAGACGGAGGCATCGCGGGGGTCCTGCTCCAGCAGGGCATCCCAGAGGGGCAGGGCATCGCCGAAGCGGCCGCCGCGGCTGGCCTCCAGGGCCTGGCCGAAGAGGCGGGCCCGATCGGCCTGGCTGGGGGCGGGGGCGGGGGCGGGGGTGGCGGTGGCGGTGGCGGTCGCGCGGGCGGCTGCGGGGGCGGCGGGCAGCAGCAGCAGCGCCAGGGCGAGCAGGCGGGGCAGCAGCTGGCGCAGCAGCCGGGGAACCGGGCCGGGCGGGCGCCTCATGCCGCCGCCTCGAGATGGTCGCGGCCGGCGGCGGTGATCATGCGGCCGCGCGGGGTGCGCTGCAGGAAGCCCAGCTGCAGCAGATAGGGCTCCACCACGGTCTCCAGGGTGGTGGGATCCTCGCCCAGGGCGGCGGCCAGGGTTTCCAGACCCACCGGCCCGCCACCGTGGCCGTCCACCAGCAGGCTGAGCAGGCGCCGGTCGCTGGCATCGAGGCCGCGGCCATCCACCCGGTGCAGGCGCAGGGCCTCATCCACCAGCTCCGGCCCGATGGCGGCATGGCCCGCCACGGCGGCCACGTCGCGCACGCGGCGCAGCAGGCGGTTGGCGATGCGCGGCGTGCCGCGGCAGCGGCGGGCCACCTCCAGGGCGGCCGCGGCGCTGAGCCGCACCTGCAGCAGGCCGGCGGCCCGCTCCACGATCGCCTGGAGATCCTCCAGGGCATAGAACTCCAGTCTCTGAATCAGGCCGAAGCGATCGCGCAGCGGCGAACTGAGGGCCCCGGCCCGGGTGGTGGCGCCCACCAGGGTGAAGGGCGGCAGGCTGAGGCTGCGGGTGCGGGCCGTGGTGCCCTTGCCCACGGTGAGATCGAGGCGGCAATCCTCCATGGCCGGATAGAGGATCTCCTCGGCCACCCGGTTGAGCCGGTGGATCTCATCGATGAACAGCAGCTCGCGCGGCTCGAGGTTCACCAGCAAACCCACGATGTCGCGCGGGCGCTCCAGGGCTGGGGCACTGGTGATGCGGCAGCGCACGCCGAGCTCCTCCGCCAGCACCAGGGCCATGGTGGTTTTGCCCAGGCCCGGCGGGCCGTAGAGCAACA
>VFQS010003647.1_pt1 | contig 11662 bp, 12 predicted proteins | sample 3512361 | NCBI WGS metagenome assembly VFQS01 (sample SAMN10412375, study PRJNA504923) | tailings metagenome | isolation source: Relicate 1 Philex TSF3 active mining | place: Philippines | reverse complement strand
AGCTGTTGCAGGGCGATCCCCCCTTCCTCACCTATCTGCTCAACAGCGCGGTGGTTGGCGTCTCCAGCACGGCTCTCACCCTGGCGCTGGCGGTGCCCTGCGCCTATGCCCTCACTCGCTTGGGGCGCGGGCAAGCCCGAACGCTCACCCTGCTGGTGGCGGCGGCCGCTGCCTTTCCAGCCGTGTTGCTGTTTCTGGCCCTGCTCGAGCTGGCGCGCGACTGGCATCTGGCCAACCAGCTGCTGGCCCTGAGCCTTCCCTATGCGGGCCTGTGTCTCCCCCTGGCGATCCTGTTGCTGCAGGCGGCCTTTGCCGACATTCCGATCGAACTGGAGGAGGCGGCCTTGATCGAGGGCATGGGCCTCTGGCAGCGGCTGCGCTGGGTGCTGCTGCCGCTGATGGCACCGGCCATGGCCAGTAGCGCCCTGCTGGTGTTCCTGTTCAGCTGGAACGAGTACCCGATTGCCCTCAGCTGGTTGAGCCGCTCCGATCTGCTCACCCTGGCGCCGGCCATGGCCCGCATCGCCGGTTCATCGGTGTACACGATTCCCTATGGCGCCTTCGCCGCCGCCACGGTGCTCGGCAGCGCCCCGCTGATCCTGTTGATGCTCCTGTTTCAGAAGCAGATCATCAGCGGGCTCACCCAGGGAGCGATTAAGGGATGAACCACTCCGGGTCTGCGGGTTTCAACGGCTTGGAGCTGCGAGCGCTCAGCCGCCGGGTGGGCAGCCACACGCTGGTGGATCAGCTCAGCCTCCAGGTGGCCCCCGGCGAAATCCTGGCGCTGCTCGGCCCCAGCGGCTGCGGCAAGAGCAGCACCCTGCGGCTGATCGCCGGGCTGGATCCAGCCAGCTCCGGTGAGATCCGCCTGGGGGGGCGCAGCATCACAGGGCTGCCGCCGGCGGAGCGGCAGGTGGCGATGGTGTTTCAGAGCTATGCCCTGTTTCCCCACCTGAGCGTGGAGCGCAACCTCAGCCTCGGCATGGAGCTGCGGGGGATGGCGAGAGCGGAAATCAACCGCGAGCTTGAGCAGGTGCTCGCCCTGATGCAGCTGGAGGGGTTGCGTCAGCGCAAACCGGCCGAGCTCTCGGGCGGGCAGCGCCAACGGGTGGCCCTGGCGCGGGCGCTGATACGCCGGCCGGCCCTGTTTTTGCTGGATGAACCGATGAGCAATCTCGATGCCCAGCTGCGCGACAACCTGCGCGCTGAATTGCGCACCCTGTTGCGCAGCACGGGCGTTCCGGTGGTGTATGTGACCCACGATCAGCACGAGGCCATGGGGCTGGCCGATCGGATCGCCGTGCTGCGCGACGGGCGGCTGCAGCAACTGGGCACAGCGGAAACGCTGTATTGCGATCCCGCCAACCGGTTCGTGGCCCGCTTCCTGGGTAGCCCCTCGATCAACCTGATCGAGCGGGGCGAGGAGCAGCTGGGCTTGCGGCCGGAACGGCTGGAGCTGGTGGAGGCGGGCAGCCCGGTGCCGCAGGGATGGGAGGCCCTGGAGGGACAGCTGAGCCACCGCGAGTGGCTGGGGGATCGGGTGATCAGCCATCTGACCTGCCCCGGGCAAAGCACCCTCAAGGTGCTGAGCGACACCCCCACGAGCGGGGAAGCGCTGCAGGTGCGCTGGCGCAAAGCGGATGCGTTGCGCTTTGAAGCCCGCAGCGGCGAGCGGCTGCCAGGCTCAAGCCCCAGCCAACCCTCCTGATTCAGCCCCATGGCGATGCCAGGACCCACCGCCGCCCTGCTCCCAGCGTTGCTCACCCTGGTGGGCGGTGGCCTGCTTGGGCTGCTGGTGGCGCGGCTGGTGCAGCGGGTCCTGGGCCGGATCACGCGCCGCACCGCCTCCACCACCGACGATTTCGTGGTGACGGTGCTGGTGGACACGATCCCACCGGTGGCCTGGGTGCTCAGCGCCAGCCTGGCCTGGCAGATCCTGCCCACGGATGCGGCCAGTGATCGGCTGGTCTACGGCCTGGCCAAGCTGATCCTGGTGGTGCTGATCGTGCGGCTGGTGAACCGCATCGGTCTGCGGCTGCTGCAGCGCTGGGCCAACCGCGCCGGCGACCTGCAGGTGGCCAATCTGATCCGCTCACTGGCCCCGATGCTGAAGGCCCTGGTGTGGTGCCTGGGGGCGGTGTTCTACCTGCAGAACATCGGTGTGCAGATGGCGGCCATCTGGGCGCTGCTCAGCGCCGGTGGCATCAGCGCCGGCCTGGCGTTGAAGGAGCCGGTATCGCAGTTTTTCGAATACATCACGATCCTGCTGGATAAGCCCTTTCAACCTGGCCAGCTGATCCATGTGGGTCAGGTGTGGGGCACCGTGGAAAAAGTGGGCGTGCGCAGCACCCGGCTGCGCAGCATCAACGGCGAAGCGATCGTGATGAGCAACAGCGCCCTCACCGGGGCCGTGGTGGCCAACTTCGGTGAGATGCAGCGGCGGCGCCTGAGCGTGCGCCTGGGCTTGAAACTGAAGACCCCGGTGGAGCAGCTGCAACGACTCCCGCAGCTCCTGGCTGAGATTGTGCAGAGCGAGGGCACCGCGGAATTTGAGCGCTGCCATTTCGTCAGCCTGGAAAACAACAGCCTTGATTTCGAGCTCGTGTATTACGTGCCCAGCAACGATTTCCAGCAGGCTCTGGATGTGCAACAGCGCATCAATCTCACGATCCTGCACCGATTCGCCGAGCAGGGCCTGGAACTGGCCGCCTCCAGCTGATGCCAGAGAAGCCCGGCTGATAAGATTTCGCCTTGGCTCCAAGCGGAGTCAAGTCGTCAACATCCTTTGAACGGTCGGTCATGTCCCGGGTCTGCCAACTCACCGGCAAGCGCGCCAACAACGGCATGGCCGTGTCCCACTCCCACGTGCGGACCAAGAAGCTCCAGCAGGTGAACCTCCAGGAGCGCCGTCTGTGGTGGGCCGAGGGCAACCGCTTCGTGAAGCTGCGCGTGTCCACCCGCGCCCTCAAGACCATCCAGAAGAAGGGCCTGGGCGCCTACGCCAAGGAACTCGGCATCAACCTGGCCAAGATCTGAACGCCTTCACGATGCAGCGCCGCCAGCTTCTGAGCGGGCTCTCCATCGCCGCACTGGGCCTGCTGGGTTTACCCCGGCAGGCCCTTTGCCTTGGTGGAGTTCTGCCCGAAATCGATCAACCCGCGCCCGCGTTCCAGCTCCAGGGCGTGGTGCCCGGTAGTGGTGGTGAAGCGGAAGCCGCCGAGCGCAGCCTCAGCGATTTCGCCGGCCGCTGGCTGGTGCTCTATTTCTATCCGCGCGATTTCACCGAGGGCTGCACGATCGAGGCACGGGGCTTCCAGCGCGATCTGCAGGCCTTCCACCAGGCGGGCGCGGAGGTGGTGGGCATCAGCGCTGACAGCGCCGAATCCCACGCCGAGTTCTGCGGCAGTGAAGCCCTGGCCTACCCGCTGCTCTCCGATCCCGGCGGCCGCGTGAGCAAGGCCTATGGCAGCTGGATTTCACCCTTTTCGCAGCGGCACACCTTCTTGATTGATCCGGAGGGGGTGCTGCGCCAGGTATGGGTGGCGGTGCGGCCGAGCGGTCACAGCCAGGAGGTGCTCGCCAGCCTCAAGCAGCTGGCGGCAGACCATCCGAGCGCCTGAAGGTCATCAACCAACCGCTGCCGGGTCCTTCCACCTCCCAGCGGGGCAGCCAGTGGCGCCAGCTGTACGCCACGTTGTGGCCGCCTGAGCCCACGCGCACGTAGCCGCCGTTGATGTTGTCGAGCTCGCCGTAGGGGTCGTTGAAGATCCCAGCACCCGGCTCGAAGCCCACCGTGAGGATCCAGTGCCCACCGCCGCGTGGGGCGGAGGAGGGGCCGTGGTGCAGGAAGCCGGTGCCCACGGGATAGCCGGCCTTGAGCTCAGCCTCCAGCAGGGCCCGATCCCCGTTGGTGCGATATCTGGCGATCACCCCGTAGTCGGCGCACGCCTGAATCTGCGCCTGGGCTGAGGTGGTGTCGCCGTAGCGGCGCAGGGTGTGCAGGTAGGTGTCGTCAGCATTGGAGCCCTTCAGGGCATCGGGCCGCAGGTACTTCACCGCCATGGCGCAGGTGCTGGAAAAACACATGCGGTAGGCCTGGCCGGGAATGCGGCTGTCGGTCTGGACGTAGTACTGACGCACGGGCAGCAGCAGGCGCTGCCCGGTGGTGGTGGTCATTGGCCTTCAGGCCGCTTCCCTCCTGGTAGCACGCTCCATCCGATTGAGGTGTGCCATGCCCACATGCAGGCTGTCGCAATAGAGGCAGGTGCCTTGAAAGCACACCCGAAACAGCTCGCCACCACTGGCTTTGAGCTGATGAATCGTTCCACCGCAGGCACCGGTCAGAACCGGTTGAGAGGCCGTGCTGCACGCCGAGCAACCAACGGCCAGAGCGTCGCGTAGCCATCAGCCCCAGCCGCTGAGCACCAGCTTGCCGATGGTGCGACCGCTTTCCAGCTGGCGATGGGCCGCCTGCACATGGGCCGCATGGATCAGTCCCAGCGATTCAGACGCGGTGCTGCGAATCAGGCCGCGATCCACCAGAGCTGCCAGCTCAGCCAACAGCGCTCCCTGGCGAGCCATATCCGGCGTTTGAAACAGCGAACGGGTGAACATCAACTCCCAATGCAGCGACAGGCTTTTGCGTTTCATCGCCAGCACGTCGATCGCGTGGGGCGGTGGATCGTCGATCAGGGCCAGGGCGCCCTGGGGCTCCAGCAGATCCACCAGCTGTTGGAAGTGATCGCCGGTGTGGGTCAGGCTGACCACCGAGCGCAGCGGGGGCAGGTCCAGGTCCGCCAGCTGGTCGGCGAGCGGGGCGTGGTGATCCACCACATGATCCACACCCAGCTGCTGCAGCCAGGCCTGGCTCTCCGCTCGGGAGGCGGTGGCCACCAGCGCGAGATCGGTGAGTTGACGCACCAACTGCACCAGGATCGAGCCCACCCCGCCGGCAGCGCCCACCACCAGCAGGCTCTGGCGCTCATCGCTCTGACCGCGACGCGGCAGCTTCAAGCGATCAAACAGCAGCTCCCAGGCGGTGATCGCCGTGAGCGGCAGAGCAGCGGCCTCGGCCGCGCTGAGGCTCCGGGGAGCGCATGCCGCCAGGCGGTGATCCACACAGTGCAGGGTGCTGTTACAGCCGGGCCGTTGCAGCGCACCGGCGTACCAGACCCGATCTCCCGGGGAAAAACCCTGCACCGCCGAACCGCAGGACACCACAGTGCCAACGGCATCCCAGCCCAGCACCCGCCAGGCGCCGGCCTGTGGCTGCTCACGGCGACGCACCTTGGTATCCACCGGATTGACGCTCACGGCCTCCACCGCCACCAACAGATCGTGCTCCTGCGGAGAGGGATCGGGGAGGGTGATGTCGAGCAGACAGTCGACATCAGCGCTGTTGCGCTCACTGCTGTAGCCGATCGCTTTCATCGCTCAGGCCTCAAGCGTGATGAGCAGATCACGATGCAGGGCCGTGGCCTGAGCCATGGCTTCCAGGGAGGCCAGCGCCGGGGGATGCTCAAAAGCTTCCAGCCAGCTGCTCAGCAAGCCGGCGGCATCAGCAGCTGCATCCGCCAGGTCGATGCAGCTGCAGCCGAGCTCCGTGGCACAGGCCTGGACCTTCGGGTCATAGCTCAAGGCGCTCACTGGGCTACCGGCCAGGGCGGCCAGGATCAGGGCATGCAGGCGCATGGCCAGCACCAGTGATGCACTGCGAAACAGGGCCATCGCCTCGTCGGGTGTGGTGGCCTGCACGACACGGCTGCGCCGTGCCAGGGCGGCACCCACCAGACCCTGCTGCTGCAGCTGATCGAGCAGCTGCTGATCCTGATCGCGGTGGAACGGCAGCCAGATCACCTCACGCTGGGTCCGCTCCGCCAGCTCCTCGAGGGCTTGGAGGTAAGGCCGCCAGGCCTGGCCCTGCAGGTGTGGCGTCGGGCGCCAGCACACCACGATGGGACCGCCCATTCCCAACCAATGCTGACGCGGCAGGCTCCAGACCGCATCGGTGCCATGGGGGGAAGCCACACCCAGCTGCCGCGCCAAATGCGCTGAGGCGGAATCCCGCCAGGTGATGCCCGAGGCCAGTGGTAACAACAGGCGCACGAGGGCGCGGCTACGCCGGCGCCGGAGTGGACCAAGCCCCTGGGCCCAGAGCAACACCGGCTTACCCTGCAGGCGCGCGGCTGTGATCAGCGCGGCGTAATACAGAAGACTGCGAAAACTGGTGGAGTCCTGCAGCAGGCTGCCGCCACCCAGCACCAGGGCACGGCAACGGCTCAAGGCATCCAGAACAGCGCGAAGACTGCGACGATTCACGCTGGCCACGCCGTGCCGCCGGCTGATCTGCTCCTGGTCAAATGCGGTCACCAGCGGTGTGACCGCCGCGGGAAGCTGCGTGAGCAGAGCCTCCAGCAGCGCGTCATCCCCGAGGTTGTGCTCGCCGTAGTAACCGCACAGGAGCACGGAGGTCGTCACACGAGTCGGCTCGGATCCGGACCAGCTTGACACCAGCCTTGAGGATCAGGCTGCGGCCGCAAGGCGTTGCCGCAACAGCGGAATCTGCTCATCAATCAACAGGCGGGCGGCTGTGAGGCTGGCCGTACGACCCAGCACGACACCGCTGCAGTGCTGGATCAGGTAGGCGCCGTCGCAGCGGGGATAGCCGATCAGCTGAATGCGGCAACCGCGATGCAGCCAGCAGGGCGTGGGAGCTGGGGCAGACATGGGCGGATGCAGCTGCAAGCGCACTGCAACGCAGCTCCAAGGGAACACAACGCCCCCTGTGCCCGTTGGGCAGCTGGCTTCAGCGTGACGAAGCACACAGCCTCCGTCAGTGGCGGCCATAAAAAACAGCCCATTCGGGCTGTGTGAGGAGGCTTCGCTGCCAGCAAAGCGAGCCCTCGGAGCTCTAGCCATGGGCATGGATACCTACCGAGGAGCTAACGGCCCTGCACCGGCTGGGTGACATCGGCCATGGGTTTGCCATTGCTCCCCCAGGATCCCGGCGGCAACAGAGGAGCGGCCCCGGGAGCGGGTTTCACCTGGGGGCCAGCCGCAAAGGCACGCTCGGTCCACGCCACCACCAACGGTGCCAACGGTCCACCGTCCGGGGCTTGACCGGGACGCAGGTTGAAGTGATCCCCCCCCTGCACCAACACCAGTTGGTTGCCGAGTGGATTCGCCCTGCTGAACGGCCCCACCGCCTCCGGATCCGGGGGAACCACCCAGTCACGGGTGCCGCTCACCAGCAGGACGCGCCCTGTGATCTGCTGGGCTGCCCCCTTGGGAAACAGCAACGACACCGGAGGACTCACCGCCGCAACGGCAATCACGCGGGGATCGTCCACAGCGGCCTGACCCACCCCGGAGATCCAACTGCACTGCAACGTCCAGCTGAGATTGCGATCGGGATCGCTGAGGTTGTCGCAGCGGGCCCGCAGAGCATCATCCACGGGCTTCACACCCGCCAGTTGCAGGGCGGTGGTGGCTCCCCAGGAATGACCGATCACCACAACCCGATCAGCACTCACCCCGGCCAGGTCGGGCAGACGGCCCTGAGCCACGGCATCGTTGATGGCCGTCACATCGCGAGCCCGCAGCGCCAGTTCCTCCGGTGACGGTGGTGGCGCCTGACCGGAGAGCACCTCGTGCTGTTGATGCTGATCGCTGCCTGGATGGCGAGGCAGCACCACCGCGTAACCCTGCTCAGCCAACCGCTGACCCCAGCCCTCGAAGTTGGTGGGGCTATCCCAGAGACCATGGGAGATCACAACCAGACCGCGTTGGGCACCGCTGCTGGGTTTCATCACCACCAGCTCCACTGGTTCAGCGCGGTGCGGCACCCCGAGGGATGGGCGGCTCACAGCAACGCTGGAACGGGCAGCCGGCACCATCGCCGCCGGTGCAGGCACCGCTGCAGCCATCAACTGGTCGGCACGGCTGCGCTGGCGGAGCATGCGAGACAGCACAACCTGGGCTTGCACCAGGTTGAGCTGCACCCGCTCTCCGGGGATGGCTTCCATCAACTGAAGCAGCGTGGGGTGTCCATCCGCTGATTCCGCCGTGGCCTTATCCAGGGCCTGTTTCAGCGTCGCGCCGCTGAGATCAGGGCTCCGCCCCTCCACCGTTCCGAAGGACGACACCAGCAGCAGGGCTTGCTCCAGCAGCGGTGAGCCGACGGAGCTCTCCGCCAACTGGCGAAAACTCACCGGCACCGGTTGATTGAGCAACTTGAGCAGCTTGCGGCCCAGCTGGCCATCGCTGGCCCGATCCAGTTCAGCCAGATCACTGCTGCCCTGCAGAAGGGCCTCTGGATTCTTCAGCTCGCTCAACTTCACGGTGAGCTTGTTCTCCACCAGCGGCAGTTCCACCACCACCTCCTCCAGGGCCTGAGCCGGCGCGCTGCAGAGCGCCAAACAGGCCAAGGCCGTGACTGAACGGATCAGATTGCGCATCACCAGACCCAGGGAGCCGGCAGGTTAGGCGGGGTTGAGCGGCTCGATCCGGTAATACTCGCGATCATCGGAGCAGCAAAGGTCGGCGTAGTAGCGCTCCAGCACGGCGTAGGCCTCCTCGTAGGTGCCAAAGCAGCGACCGGCGATCTGGTCGCTGGCACCGTCATCGCGGCTGATGCGGAAGACCGGGCACGGATCAGTGGATGTCATCAGCCGGGCAACAGGGCTTCAAGGGCAGCGGCCAGATCCTCGTGGATCAGCCCCCCGCCATGGGCGCGCACAAGAGCAGAGGCGCCAATGCTCTGGCGCTCAGGATGCAGCTGGTGGAACGGCACCAACCAGAAGCGCCACTGCCGTGGATCGAGCGGGTCGATGGCTTCCGATCGAGCAGACACCTCAGCCGGATCCAGCAGACAGAACAGCTGAGCCCGCAACGAACGGGCTCCGATCCGGAACACCGCTGGGCGCTCCCCACCGGCCCGCGCCGATGCAACAGCCAGAACACAGCCGCGCCACTCCAGTTCGCTGAGGGGCCAGCGCTGAGGCGGGGAGATCGCGCCGGCAGGCGCAGCCAACGCACACCTGAACTGCCAGAGGGCGCAGGCATGCAACAGGCGCTCCTCCAGCAGATCGGGATGGCACCAGTCGAGGAAGGCGGCACGGGTCATCGCAGCAACAACCACAGCACCAGAACCACCAACAGGGCCAGCAACACCCCAACGCCCCCCACCAACGCCAGCAGCAGGCGACGGGTGGTGACCGGCCACCAGATCAAGCCCAGCCAAAGCGGCAGCAAGGGCCAGAACAGGGGAATCAACAGCGACAGGGCCGCCAGCAGCAGCAAGGTGCGGCGCCGCTGGGCACGACGTTGTTCACTGACCAGGAGATCGGCGCGCTCGTCATCGCTGAGCCAGCGCCCTTGCTGACGCGCCAGATCGAGCTCACGCTCAAGGCTGGCCGAACGGACCTGGGGAGCAGCCAGCTCAGCAACGGCGTCGAGCACACCGGCACTCGCTTCTCGCAGCACCGAGGCCCCAGCCAGCACGGAGCGGCGCATCCCGTCGCGCAGACGACTCATCGGTAATGACGGCGATGATTGAACCAACAACCACCATGCTGATGCCACGGTTCTGGATCCGGCGCGCCCTGGCGGCCGTCACCGGACTTCTGATCAGCCTGGCCTGGATGGTGCCGGGGCTCAGTCAGGCCCGAGACCTGCCACGCACGCCGATCACAGAGAGCGTGGCTCTGAGTAGCCAACCCTTCTATCCCGCCCTGCTCGAAACGGTGGAAACGTGGGAAGGGGCCCCTCTCGGCGAGGTGGTCGGCGACAACCCGCGCTCCACCCTGCTCAATTTCTATGTGGTGATGGCCGAGGTGGGCCACCAGATGCGCAGCATCAGTGCCAGCGCGAGAACGGATCCAGGGTTCACCTGGAGCCAGGCAGCCCGGCAACGCATTGACAGCCTCAACACGCGCTTCCATCTGGCCGTTGAAGCCCTGAATGCCTCTGAATTCGCCGAGAGCGTGCGCAGCGATCGCTCCGAGGAAGCGGCGATTCAACTGAAGGAAATCCTGGATTATGTCTTCGGGAACAGCCGCAAGACGTTCAACATTCCCGACCGCGACGCAATCCTCAAGCTCAATGCGTCGATGGAGAAGGACTTCACTGAGTGGCGCTTGCCTGGCACAGCCATTGTCTTGAGCCTGGACGACAGCAACGATGCACAGAGCGGAAACTACCTGTTCTCGCCAGCCACGGTGAAGCAGGTGAACCGGATGCACAAGGAGATCAACAATCTTCCCATACAATCAACACCCTTCACAACACCAGATCTCTACAATTACTACTCACTGACACCAGGACGCCTGGTTCCCCCCAAGTGGTACTTACGACTGCCCAGCCAGCTACGGCAGCCGATTGAAGTTCAGATCTGGGGACAAACCCTGTTTCAGATCCTGTTCTCACTGCTGACAATCGCCCTGCTTCTGTTGATCATCGCCTGGCTTGGTGGGCGGCTGATCCGAACCTACCGCGATGCAGGCAGCAGCAACGGCGACGAGCCACCGGGGCTTGAGGCCGACAACATCGCCTGGTGGCGGGTGCTGTTGATGGCGCCGATTCTGCCGGTGACACGAATCAGCAAGATCATCGTTGACACCTACCTCAACATCACTGGCACACCCCTGGTGGTGACAACATTCGGCTTCTACATCATCTACTTCGTCTCCGCCAGCGTGCTGGCCTACCTGTTTTTTGAGGCGCTCGGACGCTCCAGCGCCGAATGGCTGATGCACCTCAGAGGCAGCACCTCCACGCTGCGCCTGCAACGGATCAGCAATTTCGTGATGCCGATCTGCCGCACGCTCGGCGCCGTCTCGATGGTGGGGCTGATCTACCAGCTTCTGCGCTTTCTGGGATTACCGGCAGAAACGGTGCTGGCCTTTTCCGCTGTGCCCGGCCTGGCCATCGGTCTGGGTGCCTCAAAACTGCTGGGCAATCTGTTCGCAGGCCTCGCGATTCAGACCGACCGCCCACTGCGAGTTGGCGAATTCTGCCGCGTGGGAGACAACCTTGGCTTCGTGACGAAGATCGGTCTGCGCTCCCTGGAACTGCAGACCCTCGACAGCAGAATCACGATTCCCAACGCCGTGGCCGACGACGCCACGATTGTGAATTTCTCGCAGCGCTCCCAGCGATCCGAGCATCCACCCAGCCAGGGCATCGAGATGCGCTACGCGCTCACCCAACCGCTCTCACCGGAACAGGTGGAAGACCTGCTGTATTACGTGCGCGCGGAAGTGAACCAGCGGCCGGAGCTGATGAACAGCCTGGTGAGCGTGGAACGGGGCGCGGACGAGAGCCTGGAGCTTGTGTGCTTTGCCACCGTTGAACTGCACGGCTGGCAGGCCTATCTCGCCCTGCGGGAAGCACTGCTGTTGCGCATGCAGAAGATTGAAGATCAAGTCTTGAAATCAAGGGTCGTGATCGGCGTGTCGTATGACACAACAGCCGAGCAACTCCGCCAGATTCCAGACTGGATCCGAGAAGTTGTGGAGTCGGACCCCGCCTTCACACTGCGTTCCTGCCGCCTGATGGCGATCTCGGAGTTCAGCTACGACTTCGTCTTTGACTTCCGCAGCAGCCACGGCAGCCACGCCCGCTTCAAGGATGGGATCAACCGCATGAACCAGGACCTGCTGGC
>VFQS010003646.1_pt1 | contig 11664 bp, 11 predicted proteins | sample 3512361 | NCBI WGS metagenome assembly VFQS01 (sample SAMN10412375, study PRJNA504923) | tailings metagenome | isolation source: Relicate 1 Philex TSF3 active mining | place: Philippines | reverse complement strand
TGCACCAAGAACGGACTCGTTCCGGTGGTCCTACCGATCGCTGTCGTCGAACGCATCTGGGCCGCGATGGAATCCGATCAGGGCACCGAGATCGTCGTCGACATGGAACGTCTGCTCGTCGAAGTTCCTTCGATCGGAGTGACCGAGTCGTTCCCGATGGAACCGCAGAACCAGCACCGTTTCCTGAACGGACTCGACGACATCGGAATCACGCTCACGCACGCGTCCGACATCGACACGTTCGAGGCGAAGCGCCCCGCCTGGCTCGCTCGCTGACACCGACTGTCAGTCGGATTCGAACTCGACCAGATTCAGCAACTTCGGGTTGTTGCTGAACACCTCGATCGGCTTGGTGATCGGCATACGCATCGTGCGTTGCAGCAAGGTGACCTGCGTGTGCTGGTTGTACTCGACCAACGTGACGGCCCAACCGTCACGACCCGCTCGAGCGGTTCGACCGGAGCGGTGCAGATAGTCCTTGTTGTCCTTGGCCGGCTCGTAATGAACGACGGCCGCGATGTCGTCGATGTCGATTCCGCGAGCTGCGACGTCGGTGGCCACCAGAACGTGCAGATCTCCCTCGGAGAAACGGCGCAAGGCCTTCTCGCGCGTGGGTTGAGCCAGGTCGCCGTGGATGGCCGACGCGTTGACACCGAGGGCCTGGAGGTTGTCGGCCACGCGATCGCACACTCTCTTCGTCTGACAGAAGACCACGGTCTTACCGGCACCACGTGCGATCGCCGAGACGACCTTGTCCTTGTCGAGATGATGAACCGCGAGCCACAGGTGGTGCATCGTGCCGACGGTGTCGGTTGCGGCATCGATCGCGACTTCGATCGGATCCTTCAAGTACGCACGGATGAGGTGGCCGACATCGCCGTCGAGGGTGGCCGAGAACAACATCGTCTGGTTCCGACCGGTGCATCGGCGTAGGATCCACTCGACCTGCGGCGTGAAGCCGTCGTCGGCCATACGGTCCGCTTCGTCGAGCACGACGACCTCGACTCCCGACACGTCGATTTCATCGGACTTCAGGAGGTCGATGAGGCGCAGTGGTGTGGCCACCACGACTTCGATCCCCTTGGCCATCTCGTCGACCTGGTGGTGACGACTCGACCCGCCGTACACCGCCAGCACACGCCGACCCGAATGGCGAGCCACCGGTTCGAGCACTTCGGCAACCTGGATCGCCAGTTCGCGGGTCGGGACGAGAACGAGACCGAGTGGACGCTTCGGTTCGGCGCGCTCGGAGATACGCGAGAGCATCGGCACACCGAAGGCAAGGGTCTTGCCCGATCCGGTCTTGGCCCGGCCACACACGTCGCGACCCTGCATCGCGACCGGGATCGCCTCTTTCTGGATGGCGAAAGGTTGGGCGAAGCCGGCGGCGGCGAGTCCGGCGTCGACGGTCTCGGGAACGCCGAGCGCCGCGAACCCGGTCGGGGTGGAGACCGGCGGAAGAGCGTTGGTGGAAGTGAGGGGTTTGGACGTGTCGGGTGCCGGCTGATCAGGACGAGGAGGGCGGCGACGGCGACGCGATGATCCCTGTGGTCGGGATGGTTCTGTCATGTCCCTTGCAGGGTACCGCGAAGTGGACCTCGGCGTCGGGACGACTCAGGCGAGAGTTCGAGCGTCGACGCGAAGAACTCGGCGGAACGATGCGTCGATGGCGAATCCGGTGATGCCGATGAGGAGTACCGCTCCCCCGAGCGCCGCGTAGTCGAGTTGATCACGGGCGTTCAACACGGCGTAGCCGAGACCGGAATCGACTCCCAACATCTCGGCCGGAACGAGAACGATCCAGGCCACTCCGAGAGCGAGTCGCAGTGCGGTGAGGACGTTCGCCTTCACGACCGGTGACGTGACGAAGCGAAGCCGTTCACGTCGGGTCGCACCCAATGACTCGGCGAGTTCCTTCAACGCGGGTGACACCGCCTTCACTCCCGCTGCCGTTCCGAGCGCGAGGGGCCACACCGCAGTGATCGCGATCAAGAAGAGCACCGGTGCGTCACCCACCCCGAAGGCCACGATGACGATCGGCGCCCACGCCAACGGAGAGATCATGCGCAGAAAGTTGACCACCGGGGTGGACGCGTCCTCGACGAGGCGATTCGATCCGAGACCGAGTCCGAGGGGAACACCGATGGCGACCGCGATCGCGAGACCGACCACCAGACGAAGTGCACTCGCCCAGAGGTCGGACGCCAGATCACCGTCGATAAGCCCGTTCCAAAGAGCCGGAATCGAATCGTTCGGTCCGATCTTGGAGATCACCGGATTGTCGGACCAGATCGTCGACGACGCCAACCACCAGAGTCCGACGGCCGACACCAACGCACCGAGTCGAACCGCGATCCGAATCGCGATGGCACGAGTGGCTCGCGGCGCGCGTGGAGAATCACTCATGGTGCGATGGTCTCGACCCGTTCGAACGACGCCAAACGGAACCGCTCGAGTCCGCCATTGGCCTCGATCGCCGTGCGAGCCAGTCCGTCGGCGACGAGATCGCCGTGCGCTGCCGACGGATCGAGGGCGTCGAGGAACGAGGTGTCGCCGTCGATGAGGGTCTCTTTCAACGACGTCACGAGTTGCTCGGTGTAGGACGGGAAGGCATACGGCTGGAAGCCGATGCGCTCGGATGACCACTCTTCGTTGACGATCGCTCCCGATGCGAAGTACTCCTCGGTCGCGTAGTGCGTGAGAGCTCGCTCGATCGCCTCCACGGGCTGGGGCAGATAGCCGCCATCCGAGAGAATCGCCGCAGCCGCCGCCCGATCGTCGACGATGGTCAGTTGTGAGGTCGCGAGCGCATTGACGAGCCCCTGCCCGGCATCGGGACTCGACGACAAGAAGTTCTCCGACACCACGGTGACGCAGCAGGCGTGATCGCGCCACACGTCACCGGTGAAGCGCAGAATCTTGCCGGCGCCTTTCACTTCGGCCAGGGCATTGAACGGATCGGCCACGATGAAGGCCGCGATCGATCCGGACGCCAGAGCCGGAACCATGTCGGCCGGGGGCAGAACGACCAATTTCACCGTGCCGTCCGCCTTCGATGCATCACCGTCGATCACCGGAGTGAGGCCGTTGGCACGCAACAACTTCTGCAACACGACGTTGTGGATGCTCCACCAGAAAGGAATGGCCACGGTTTCACCGGCGAGATCGGTGACCGAACCGATGCGGTCGGCCGCCGTGAGCGCCGAACCGTTGGTGTGATTCCACGCCACGACCTTCACCGGCAACTTCGCACCGAACCGAAGCTGCACGGCCAAGGGCATCAACAGATGGACGACGTCGACCTGTTCGGCCTGGAACGCTTCCACCAGATCGGCCCATGAGCGGAACAAGGTCGGCGAAGCCGCATCGAAACCTTGAGCCTCGAACGCGCCGGTCGCATGAGCCACGAGCAATGGCGAGGCATCGGTGATCGGCAGGTACCCGACTCGGATCGCACCGAGGTCGAGAGAAGGCGTGGCACCGGGCAGCGTCGACGTACCCGCCAGTGTGGTCGAAGATCCGGACGAACCTCCGCATGCCGCGAGAAGGAGCGGTGCCGACGTGGCGGCGAGACCGGTCCCGGCGACGAGACGTAGGAAGTCGCGACGGTTACGGAAGTTGGTGGTCATGGGAAAACTCCTTCGGAAACGATCAATTGGCCGCGAATTCGGTCATGAGATGGGATTCGATCTCGACCAACACGGCGCTCTCCGACACCCGATCGCGATCGGCGACGTCGGACGTCCAGACCGGAATTTCGGTGCGTCCGTCCTCGCTCGTGCGCGAGAGCAGTGCGATGCGATCGGCCACGTACAGCGCCTCGGTCAGATCGTGCGTGACGAGCACGATGGTCGGTGCGAGTGAATCGCGGTGGGACACGATCCAGTCCTGCAGCGACGATCGCGTTGCGACGTCGAGAGCCGAGAACGGTTCGTCGAAGAGGAGGACCTTCGGTCGGGCCGCCACTGCACGTGCGATCGAGACGCGCTGACGCTGACCTCCCGAGAGCTCGGATGGGAAACGATCGGCGAGATCGGCGATGTCGAGTCGTTCGAGGAGCTCGAGAGCGATACGCCGGCGATCCTTCTTCGAACGAGTGCGCTCGGGGTGGCTGCGAAGACGAAGCGGGAACGCCACGTTGTCGACCGCCGACAACCACGGCATCAAACGATGGTCCTGGAACACGAGAGCAGTCCGCAACGATCCGACCGGGTGCGGGTACTCGATCGAACCCGACGCCACGTCGACCAGCCCGGCCAGGACGCGCAACAGTGTGCTCTTGCCCACACCGCTTCGTCCGACGACCGCGAGCACTTCACCGTGCCGCACGTCGAGATCGATGCCGTTCAGGATCCGCCGACGCTCGACACCGAGGTCGATCGACACCCCGGAGAGCCGGATGGCCACGTCGCTCATGCCGAGGCCTCCAGTTCCCACCGCAGTTGAACTTCGGTGGGTGATTGCACCGGGACGAACAGAGCCTCACGAACGCGACGCGCCGTGGCACTTCCGGCGAGGTACCCGCTCCCCCCACGCACGGCGAGTTCGAGTTGAGTGGCCCTGGTCGCCAGATGCGACGCATCGAGTCGCAGTTGAAGAGCGTCGCGGAGATTCGGTCGGTCACCACGGTCGAGAACCCGTGCACCGTCGGTGAGCGACGACGACAGTCGGGCGAGTTCGGCTCCGGTCGCCTCGGCCTCGGATGTCAGAGCGGTCGCCGGACCTCGAAGCTCACCGAGATTGTTCACCGACGCCCGCGCCAAGCCGAGGACGAAAGCGGTCTGGAAGAGTAGAAACTTCGGTCGCACGTCGCCGATGAAGTCGTCGAACGACGACGACAGTCGATCGGAGTCGTCGAGTTCGACATCGGACAGGCGTACCGCTCCCGACTTCGATCCGTCGAGGGCGAGCAAGCCGGTGATCGGCAGCACTTCCACACCAGCTCGATCGATCTCGAACGACACGAGTGATCGATGTCCGCTCGACTCGGCCTGCACCCCGGTGACCATGATCGTGTCGGCATGAAGATTCGATGCCCACGACAAGAATCCGGAGGCCGAACACCGATGTTCGATCGCGGTCGTCGTCACCGGAACCGCGGCGACACCAGCCGCCGCACGGAACGTTCCGGCGAGCGCCGTCGATCCGACGACTGCGGCCCGACGAACACGATCGGTGCGCTCCGAATCTGCGCCATGCACGACGAGATATTCGACCGTCATACGGTGCGACCACGCCGTGAACGCCGTGGTCATGCACACCGCCGCCAGATCGGAGAGAACCCCGATCTGGTCGCCGTACGAACCCGCACTACCCGGAAGTCCGAGATCGAGGAGGCCGTCGGACGCGAGTCGACGAATCGTCACGCGCGAGTCGTGACGGGCATCGCCGTCGACCTCGGCAGCGGACGACGCCACGTCGTCGAGGACGGACGTCGTCGATCGATCGATGGACGAAGGAGCGAGATCAGGCATCGTGGCGAACGTCGGCGAGATGATGCAGGCGATCGATCGGCGCGCTGACGACGTCACGGGCGCGCCGCACGGCGTCTTCGTCCGGCGCGTCGTAGAAGCACAGGCACTTGATCATGTCCTCGCGCACGTACGTGCGCTGGAAGGTGGTCTCCGGCACCTGCGCGTACAGAGGTGACTTCTCTTTCTTGCGCGCCAAGTAGGCGTCCATGGTGAGACCGGCCGGTAGGTCCCATTCGACGAGGTAGCCCGAGGACGGGCGCTCGGCTTTGATCGTGGCGAGGTCGGCGCCGACGAGACGGACCGGCGCGACATCGTCGACCGTGAGTCCGGCACCGGTCAGCGCAGCCCGCAGATCGGCCGGCTCGACTCCTTCCACGATGGCGAACACGCGGTCCTTGGCTCCGGTGACCTGGGCCTCGATGAATTCGCCCCCGGCCTGACGGGCCACGGCTTCGACCGTGCTCAAGACGTCGGCGACGTCTCGGTCGGGCAGGATTTCGGCGAGGACGAGTGACATGGTGAACCTCCGGTCGACGGGTCGAATTCCCGACCCTAGAGGTCATCTTTCTCAATTCCTACAAGTTTGGTCAACTTTGCCACGAAGATCCCGCCTGACCAGGGAAAAGTCCCGTCGGTCCTCCGCCTACGCTGGCGCCATGAAAGTTCCCTTGAGTGTCGTCGACTTCATCCGCCGGGCCGAACTTCTCTACCCCGACCGCGTCGGCATCGTCGATGAGCCCGATCAGCCTGCTGCGTCATGGGGATCGCTCACCTACCGTCAGGTCGCCGAGCGTATGCGTGCCCAGGCCGCCGGCCTCGATCGACTCGGGATCGGACTCGGCGAACGAGTCGCCGTCCTCAGCCACAACTCCGCCCGACTCCTCACCAGTTTCTTCGGTGTGTCGGGATCAGGACGCATTCTCGTTCCGATCAACTTCCGTCTCGTCGCCGACGAAGTGAAGTACATCGTCGAGCACTGCGGCGCACGCGTGTTGCTCGTCGATCCCGAACTCGCCGATGCGATGTCGAGTGTCGACTGCGAGCACAAGTTCGTGATCGGTGACGAGGCCGACGACGCCCTCCTTCAAGTCGGTGTCGAGCCACGCGCCTGGACCCCCGACGAAGACGCCACCGCCACCATCAACTACACGAGTGGCACGACAGCACGTCCGAAAGGAGTGCAACTCACGCACCGCAACCTCTGGCTCAACGCGACGACCTTCGGTTGGCATCTCGGGGTCTCGGACCGCGACGTGTACCTGCACACGCTGCCTCAGTTCCACTGCAACGGATGGGGAATGGTCTACGCGATGACCGGCATGGGCGCCACCCACGTGGTGCTGCGCAAGGTGGACGGAGCCGAGATCCTGCGACGCATCGATCAGCACGGAGTCACCGTGTTGTGCGGAGCACCGGCCGTCGTCAACGCGGTTCTCGACGCGGCAGCAACATGGGACGGGCCGATTCCGGGACGCGACCGCGTTCGCATGGTCGTGGCCGGAGCACCCCCGCCCACACGAACCATCGAGCGCATGGAAACCGAACTCGGCTGGGAGTTCATCCAGCTCTACGGCCTCACCGAGACTTCACCTTTCCTCACCATGAACCGAACGCGCGCCGAGTTCGACGGCCTGTCCCCCGCCGAACGAGCGCAGAAGTTGTCACGCGCCGGCGCACCGGCGATCGGGGTCGAAACGCGCGTGTCGCCGCAGGGCGAAGTCCTCGCCCGCGGAAACGTCGTCATGGCCGGCTATTGGAACCAGCCCGATGCCACCAGCGACGCGATCCACCCAGCGGCCGACGACACCGATGGTGTCGATTGGTTCCACACCGGTGACGGCGGCGTCATCGACAACGACGGTTACGTCACGATCAGTGACCGCAAGAAGGATGTCATCATCTCCGGCGGTGAGAACGTCTCGTCGATCGAGGTCGAAGACGCCATCTTCAGCCATCCCGACGTGTCGGAAGTCGCCGTGATCGGAGTGCCCGACGAGAAGTGGGGTGAACTCGTCCTCGCGCTCGTCGTGAAGTTGGCCGACTCACCACTGTCCGAAGCCGACGTGATCGCCTATGCCAAGACCAAATTGGCCGGCTACAAGTGCCCGAAGCGGGTCGAGTTCCGCGATGCACTCGCCCGCACTGCAACCGGCAAATTGCAGAAGTTCAAATTACGCGAGCCCTATTGGGCCGATCACGTGCGACAGGTGAACTGAAAGATCCCGAATCAGTCGATGCCGCGCAGAGCGGTGTTCGACGTCTGCTGCTGAAGGAACCATTCGTACGTGCTCGTGATTCCCGAGTCGAGGTCGTGGTGCGGTGACCAGCCGAGGTCGCGAAGACGGCTCACGTCGAGAACCTTGCGAGGGGTACCGTCGGGCTTCGATGTGTCGAAGTGCAATTCGGCGTCGGGGAAGACGACGGCGCGCACCTTCTCGGCGAGTTCGCGGATGCTGAGATCGACACCAGTGCCGACGTTGATGTGCATGTCGTCGCTGTAGTTCTCCATCAGGAACACACACGCGTCGGCCAGGTCGTCGACGTGCAGGAACTCGCGCATCGGGCTTCCGGTTCCCCAGATCTCGACCCGTCGATTCCCGCTCGATTTGGCGTCGTGGAACTTGCGAATCAGAGCCGGAAGAACGTGACTCGACGCCAGATCGAAATTGTCGTTCGGACCGTACAGATTGGTCGGCATGGCCGAGACGAAATCGGATCCGTACTGACGCCGATAGGCCTGACACAGCTTGATTCCGGCGATCTTGGCGACCGCGTACCACTCGTTGGTCGGTTCGAGGGGGCCGGTGAGCAGCTGTTCCTCGGTGATGGGTTGCGTCGCGTGGCGCGGATAGATGCACGAACTCCCCAGATACAGCAACTTGGTCACGCCGGTGAGGTGACTCGCATGCACGACGGTGCCGTGAATCATCAGGTTGTCGTAGATGAACTCGGCCGGGCGCGTGCTGTTGGCCAGGATGCCACCGACGGTGCCGGCCACCAGGAACACGTAGTCCGGTCGATGGGCGGTGAACCACTCGTCGACCGCACCTTGATCGCGCAGATCGAGTTCGTCACGGGAGGCCGTGAGAATGTTACGAAAACCACCCTGCTCGAGTCGGCGAACGACGGCGCTCCCGACCAGACCACGATGACCGGCCACGTAGACCTTCGCATCGGTGGACATCGGCTGGTGCATCACAACTCCTGGTCGGGTGTACTCGCTCAGGGTACTCGTCGGTCGACTCTCATCAGTCGACCAGTGCCTGATGCACCATCTGCTTCAACTGGCTGCGAAGCGGGTGCGTGCTCGACGGCATCAACTGTGTCATGAACGTGAGCGTGAGGTCTTCCACCGGGTCGACCATGAACCAGGTGCTCGCGGCACCGCCCCACCCGAAGTCACCGACCGATCCGGGCACCTTGGCGGCCACCGGGTCGAGAGTGACACTCATTCCGAGCCCGAAACCCACACCGTCGTAACTCGTCTCGGCGAAAAGAGGGCGCCCGAAGGCCGTGAGATCGACGTTGCCGGGCAGATGGTTGCTCGCCATGTACTCGACCGTGCGCGGAGACAGGATGCGACGTCCGTCGAGCTCACCGCGATGACGAAGCATTTCGGCGAAACGCACGTAGTCACCCGTCGTCGACACCAGTCCTCCTCCGCCACCATCGAGTTTCGGCTGGTGATACACGCCGCGGTCGGCGCCGTCGGCGCGAGTTGCCGCGAGCGATCCGGGCGCCGCCGTGTAGAGGGCCGACATCCGTTCGGCGCGATCCTCGGAGCACCAGAACGCAGTGTCCGACATCCCGAGGGGTTCGAAGATCCGTTCGCGCATGAAGTCACCGAGACGTCGACCGCTGATGACTTCGATGGCGCGACCGAGAACGTCGAGCGACACCGAGTAGTTCCATTCGGCTCCCGGCTGGAAGAGGAGTGGTTGGCGAGCCAACAACGAACACAGGCCGGCGAGATCGAGATCGCGTGGAAAGCCCCACTCCATTCCCGCACGCCGATACAACTCGTCGACCGGATGCTGATACATGAATCCGTACGTGAGTCCCGCGGTGTGCGTGAAGAGGTGCCACATCTCCATCGGTTCGCTCAGGGGTTCGAGCACTGGCTTCACCCACGTTCCACCACGCCACACCTTCGACTCGGCGAACTCGGGAATGAACTTCGACACCGGATCGTGCAACTCGAAACGACCCTCTTCCCAGAGGATCATCGCCGCGACCGCCGTGATCGGCTTCGTCATCGAGTAGATACGCCAGATGGTGTCGTCGGCGACCGGCCGACTCGCCTCACGATCGGCCAGACCCTGCGACGACGAGAAGGCGACCTTTCCGTCCCGTGCGATCACCAACTGGTAACCGGTGAGGAGACCTTTGTCGATGTACTGAGCGAAGTGCCGATCGATCCGTGCCAACCGATCGGCGCTCATGCCGACGTCGGACGGATCGACGAGTGGACGACCGTGGTTCATGGCGCCACAGTAGGTCCGCGGTCGGAGCCCGGCCGACAGCGTCAGCTCTGCGCGGCCTGCTGTTCGGCGATCTCGGCGCGCACGGCATCCATGTCGAGTTCGCGGGCCTTGCCGACCAACTCTTCGAGAGCACGCTGCGGCAGAGCTCCGGCCTGGTTGTAGAGCATGATGCCGTCCCGGAAGATCATGAGGGTCGGGATCGACTGGATCCCGAAGGCTCCGGCAATGTCCTGCTGAGCCTCGGTGTCGACCTTGCCGAACACGACATCGGGGTTGGCCGCGGCGACCGACTCGAAGATCGGGGCGAACTGGCGGCACGGACCGCACCACGAGGCCCAGAAGTCGACGAGAACCATTCCACCGCCCTCGATGGTGGATTCGAAATTGTCCCGGGTGAGTTCGACTGCTGTGCTCATGGCCGATACAACCCGATCCCTCCCCCTTTCATTCCCATCCGCCAGAAATCACCCACTCTGTAGCGCTCGTGGCCGTATTTGGTTGCTAGCGCGACAGGGTGGGCGAATTTCGTCGCCTCTGGTAGTTGCCGAGGGGGGTCAGGTTTTGTAGGGTCGGCCGGCTAATTCGTCCACGAGCAAACCTGGGGAGGTTGGACCAATGAACAACAGCAATGTCAACACGACGTCACCCATGGATCTGACCGAACCCTTCGGTCTGATCGATCGGCAGTACCCGGGCAAGGGTGTCGGGTACGACTGGCGGGCCGTCGTCGCCGAGGCGGCCAGTGCCGACCTCGACGGCGAGCTCGCCGCCGAACTGGCCTCGGGTCTGGCCTCCGACCTGGCCACCGCGCTCACCCCCTCCTGACCGCGACTTTTCGCGCACTCTGTAGCGCTAGCTAGCTCCAGAGCTCGTCAGCGCTACAGAGTGGGCGAATTTGCACCTTTCGGGGGTGGTTGCCGGGGTCGGCACCGCTCGGTAGGGTCACCTCCGTGACGACTCTGTTGGGCCTCCTCCTTATGTAGGGCGAACGCCCCATATCGCGTTCGCCGACACCCCGTGCGCCTCAGCGCCGGGGTTTTTTGTTTGTCCCGAAGAGCCGCCACCGAACCAGGAGAGATCATGAACACCACCCGCCACCGACAATTCGTGAACAAAGGCATCGGCCGGATGTCCCACGACAAGTACGCGCCGTTCATTCCCCTCGTCCTCCACGATCGCACCTGGCCCGACACCGTCATCACCAAGGCTCCGCTGTGGTGCTCGGTCGACCTGCGGGACGGCAATCAGGCCCTCATCGACCCGATGGATCCCGAGCGCAAGCGCCGCATGTTCGAGGTTCTGGTGAAGATGGGCTTCACCGAGATCGAGGTCGGCTTCCCGTCGGCGAGCCAGCCCGACTTCGACTTCGTCCGCCAGCTCATCGACGAACGCATCGCACCCGACGACGTCTGGATCCAGGTTCTGGTCCAGAGCCGCAACGAACTGATCGAACGAACCTACGAATCTCTCCGTGGGGCGGCCAAGGCCATCGTCCACTTCTACAACTCCACGAACCCCTTGCAACGTGAGGTCGTGTTCAACCTCGACAAGGCCGGCATCGTCGACATCGCCGTGAACGCCGCCCGCACGTGCAAGTCTCTCGAACCCACCCTCGTCGGGACCGAAGTTCGTTACGAGTACTCCCCGGAAAGCTTCACGCTCACCGAACCCGAATTCGCGATCGAGGTCTGCGAGGCCGTGATGGA
>VFQS010003644.1_pt1 | contig 11667 bp, 17 predicted proteins | sample 3512361 | NCBI WGS metagenome assembly VFQS01 (sample SAMN10412375, study PRJNA504923) | tailings metagenome | isolation source: Relicate 1 Philex TSF3 active mining | place: Philippines | reverse complement strand
CATTTATGGGCGCACTATCCGAAATGTCCGTTTCTGTGTATATGTGTATCATACATAAAAAATCTATATTAACATTTTTATAGATCTAAATTGTAGTCGACTAGAATTATAACTGGGGTATAATAAAACTATGGCTACCCTTATACAAACAATAGAATTCCCAGGAGTAGATGCCGTATTGAAAGATTGGGAAAAATATAAAGATATATTTATAAAAGACGGAATTATCCCATTTAGAAACGCATTTATTGATTTTGAAGAGCAAAAAAGATTGATGGAGGGGCTAGGAGAAAAAATTGGCTGGCATGTAGCAAATCCATATAATGAAGATCATAACAGAATGAATAAGATGACAAATGATGATTGTATACTTACTTGGCATATAGAACACTCATACTGGGAAAATCCTGTTTGTGCAGCTATATGGAATATGCATACCTTTAAAGAAGATGACCCAAAAAACGGAAGAACCCTTTTTTATCCTATGGATAAGTACTTTCAATCTTTGTCAGATGAGGATAAAGAATTTGCTACTTCTGCATACATAAAGCTTTATCATGATCCTGATAATGTTCACAATCTTGCGGAGTTTGTAAATCCGCATAAAGAGTGGAAGATTGGTGAAGAATACATATCTACAAGGCCAATTGCAGTAGATCACTTTTTAAGCGGGGAAAAAGTATATAGAATTGCAAATTTTGGAATATTGAAAGAGCATATAGGCACAGTTAATTTGTTAGATAACATAAATGGAGAAAAAGCTACTAAAGAGCAAGAAAAGAGATATTTTAATCAAACCATGTCAGCAAAATTTAATGTTGCTAAGCATCGTGCTAGTGAAACAGATAATGTTTGTCTAATACATGAATGGAAAGAAGGGGATTTGCTAATTCCTGATTTATTTAAAATGGCTCATTCAATAACAGGTGGATTTAAGTCGAGTAAAAGAAAATTTCATGGAATATGGGCAACTGTAAATAAATGGGAGGGAACATATAGTTTGTATGACCAAACCCTTGACTTTGATAAAAACTAAATGTTACACTATATCTTGGTTTGTGGGGGCTTACACTGAAACTCAATATGTACCAGATGTATAAATCTCCCTCTTATCCCTTACATTGAAAATTTTTTCTTTTAGGGGGTAAGGGGGGCTTTCCTAAAATCTAATATCCCCAGATATCAATATATAATATATATATGATATAGTTAGAATATGATACTAGAAAATTATGAAATAGGCAAAAGCATAAATGTATATCGTGGCCTATTTGAAAACATAAATGAAATATATGACTTCATAAAAGATTCTGAATTGAAAAATAATAGTATTTTTGGATCATGGGAAGATTGGTATGTCTTCGGTAAAATATTAAGAACTTCTGAATTAGAAAAAGCGGTGGGATCAAATGAAAGATCCAAAAAAGAAATTGAAATATACGAGGAATTACTAAAAGCTGTAAATGTAACCTTGAAACACCATATAGACAAATATGGATATCAAAATGTAGTCGACCAATATGAATGGCAAGTATCTGGTCCAAGTGTATGTAAATATGAACCTACAGATAAAGGACCACATGAGGACCCAAATCATGCCTTGACATATCATACAGACTACCAAAATGAATTTACTGGTCAACCAGGATTAAAATCTGGTTTTACTATAACTATATACTTTAATGAAGATTTTAATGGCGGAGAAATTGATTTTTATACTGGAGAAGAAGTTGTAAGATATAAACCAAGGGCGGGGGATATAATAATTTTCCCTTCTGGTTCACCAGATATAGATCCTAGCAATCTCTATTTGCATGCATCTCATATTGTGATAGATAATCCAAAATATTTCGCAAGATTCTTTGCTGTATATTATAAAGAGGCTAGTCAAGAATATTTAGATGGAATTAATGAATATGGTGAAGAAAAATGGCTAGAAATCTTGTCTAAAAAGGAAGAGGAAATAAGAAAGAATTTCTATATCAATAGCATTCCTTCTAATGATATACCTAGACGAATATTTGATATTTGATGTTCTATTTTTCGGTTCACTTCCGCCGCCGCACTTTTTCACTTATTAAGGTAATATTATGAAATTTTACTGGTTTATGAGACATAATTATTATGATCTAAAGACTATATTTAGTCAACTAGAAGATTCTGGTTTCGATGGTGTATTACTAGCTTATGCCCAAAAAGGCGACCCATTTACTATTTTAGCAAATAGCATAAACCCAGAAAGTAAGATGGAATACATAGTTGCAGTAAGACCTTATTTGATATCACCACAATATGTTTCAGAAATAGCTAAGTCGTTTGAAGACATATTTCCAGGCAAGCTCTCCATTAATGTGGTCCCAGGAAACATATTAGATTCAGAAATAGATTACAAGGGAGTCCTTGGGAGTGTTAACGATTCTTCTTCTCAAGAAGATAGAAGACTATATATGGGTTCCTGGCTAGAAGAATACCTGTCATGTAGAAAGACTAAAAATAGCATATATATATCTGGACACCACCCAGATGTTATAGGGTATTCCGAACACTCAGATTTTTTAATAATGAATTACTATACCTACACAATTAGTCATAAAGACGTTTACTCTCCAAAACCCTTATATCTCTCTATGTCTCCAGTAATAGGGGGAAACCCTAAAAAAACTGCTGTAGAAAATGTTGTTACTACCCCAGAAGGTTTAACTGAAGTAATAAAGGATTTAGAGATGTCTGGTGTAGAAGGGGTATTTTTCCATAACACTCATTCTCAACAGATATATTATTTGATGGAATACGTTAAAAAATATAAGAATTTATAGACCATGGTCTTCTTGAACAGTTTAAGGTATAATATGTTTAGGGCTACGCCTTAAGCCATTAGGAGGCTATAAAATGAATTGGATAGAATATACTAAAAAAGATAAGCTCATGATAGAGTACTCATCTAAGCTTGCATTGGATTTAGCAAAAGAGCAAGGGATTGATTACAATTCCCTTTCTGCCGAAGAATGCCAAAGCACAGGTGCTGAATTAACAGCTAAGTGGTTTGAGGAAAGAACTTCTACTGAGGCTGTAGATTATCTGGTCAATACTTATGGAAGTGAAACAGATAAGAAGTCTTATAAAGAATGGCTAATTGAGAGGTCATAATGTCAATACTAAATTCAACTTCACCGTCAAAAAAGTATGATGATTTAGGCATTTATTATAGAAAAAATTTTTTAAGCCAAGAAGAAGTAGAATTTATTTCTAATTATTGTTCTTTAAATAAACTTGAAGATGGGAAATACGAATCTGGTTATGTTAAGTCTAATTTTATCAAATCGAGACAAGAAGGCTGGGATCAGTTTAAATCTATAATTTCTAAAATAACAGATACCATGAAAGCTGTATATGCTACAGAATCGATTTATGTTAACACAGTAAAAAGTTTAGATGTTTCTAATTTAGATCCCGTAGGGGCACCATTGTCTCAGGCTTATTTACTTAAAGATACAGAAAGCGATAACGGAGTTATTGTAAAAAAGTTTATGTTACCAACAATTGATGGCTGGCTAGCAACAGATGCCGCAGAGGCAGACCCAGCTTGGTGCGTTATAGTTGGATTGACAACAGACAATTTTGAGGAAGGCGGACAAGTAAATGTAAGTTCCGTTTCTGAAAAAATAAACTCTGGAGACGTTATCTGGTTTAAAGGAGATGTTGCTGCAGAATTTTCAATATCTAGCTTTAACAATTCTTCAGTTGGTGGCGTTTCAGGAGGAGAAGTTAATCCAAAAACAGTCAAGAGTGTTTTAGATTTAACGTTAACAAATAACGTTCAAGGTTATTGGTCAGTTTAATATAAATGTTAGGGTGGACAATAGTCGAAGACTTTTTGTCTGAGAGAGAAAATGAAATACTTTTATCTCAATGTGAAAAAATATATAACGATGCTCCAAAATTAGATAGATTTTTGGGTGGGTATGATGTATTTGAAAATCATAGTTCTAGCAGAGAAGTACTTAGAAAAGTTTTTTCTTTTTCGGAATCTTTTTTTAAGGAAAAATATATAGTTAAAAATGACTTAAGGCTAATAACATGTTTTGCAGCTAGGTTATCAGAAAATCTTGAGTATACAAGACATCAAGATAAAAGGCATTTTTATCCAGAACAAAAAGAAGGCGATGTTATATATACGTCCCTATTATATTTAAACGATAATTATGAAAATGGAGAAATTCATTTAGAAAATCCAGCCCCCGCCAATAGAACAGATGGTTTAGTTCTTGAGGGTGATGTTAAATTTAGACCCAAGCCAGGAACTTTGATACTGATGACAGAAGATATATATCACACAGTATTTCCAGTAACTTCTGGGGCAAGATATAATTTTACAATGTTTTTTTGTGATACTGATTCAGAATTTAAAAAAGTTAAAGAATTACTTTAGTAGCCTTTTGGTATATATTCTTTTTGATCAGTGAAAATTTTATCTTCATAAAAATTTGGAGTTTTTAAAAATGCTGGGAGCACATATCTAGTTGGACCAGCCGCAACATGTCTAACCCCATGATGAAATTCATCATTTCCAGGAAAAATTAAAAGATCTTTAGGCTTTGGCTTCATTTCATAATTTTTATTAGGCCAAAATATTTCTCCAGCATTATAGTCATCATGTATGTATATAACTGCAGCATAACTGATAGACGGATCTGTATATTGATCTGTATGGGCTACTAGTTCAACACCATCGTACATTCTTTGGAAAAAATAAAATCCAGAACATACCAATTTTTCTTCGCTTATTTTAATAATATCTTGAAGTCTTTTTGTTACAATATGATTTAATTTATTTTCTATAAACTCTAAGTTTTTATCATGCCAGTTAGATGTTATTTCAAATTTTCCTTCTGCTACTAAATTTTCTACATCATCTCTGCCAAATTTTTGCATACAAAAGTTTTTAAGATTATTGGTATACCAACCCTCCCAGTCTTTTTCTGTAGCTGAGTTTATAATTTCAAAATATTGATTTATTTCATCATCTGTTACAAAATCATGGACTACTAATAACCCTTCAACAGGAGTTGATGTCTTATATCCACAATCATTCATTTCTTTTTCTAAGTAAGTTGCCATAATTGTATTATATCAAAACGAAACCCCTAATAAGAGGCGGATCTTATTAGGGGTTTCTGCGCTTTGGGCGCAAATGTATGGGGACAAAAAGCCCGCACCATACAATATTATTTAATTAGTTCTTTTTCAGCTAAAACATCATAAACAGTAGTTAATGAATGCTCTATGGAAGGCTTGCTCTGCTCTATAAACTTTTCCACTTCTTCTTCTGCCATTCCACTCATAAGAGCCATATTCTTATTAACATCATTAAATGTTTCAACCATAATTGCAATTATTTCTTCTTTAGTCATTATTTTCCTCTGATCTAAATGCTGGGGAGGGTCCCAGCAAAAATCCCTCTTTATGATATTCTATCATTTTTGATACATTAAGTCTAGACTCTTCATCTTTTGCTAATTCATTAGCTATAAGAGTCATAATGTCATATATTCTATGAAGCATTATGTAATTCACCATAGGCAAATTATCTTCTAGGCTTTGAGGCTCATCCATTATATTTATCTTCGCCTGTAATATCAACCAATATGTCCGCCACAGTTTTATTAGCGTCTAATTGTTTTTCTAAATATGATACAAAATGCTTTGTAACCCTATCGGCAATAAACTCCCTGGGAATATGAGCACAAGGAATAACCATAGATAAATCTAGTATTAAATCTTTGTTATATTTGCTTTTTTCCATTTATTAAACCTTCCATTTTTTTATATAGGTGAATTCCAATATATTTTTTATAATTGCAGGAAAGGCAGTATATAAATATTTTATCTTCCCCATCTGTATTAACAAAAAGAAGGCCTTGATCCAATGGGCAATCCATTTGCGGAACAAGACCCTCTCTTGAAAGGGTTAAGTATTTAGATACTACCTGTACCTTAATATTTAACCCCTAACTACTTTGGAAATTGAGTAATCAATTTCTTTGCTTTTGCTATAGAATTTGGCCATGATGACCAATTCTTCCCGCCTTGAGTCATATAGTACGTTATCTCTGCGTTTATGACTGGATCAAATAATAGTACATTTGATCTCAACTCGAATTTCTCTTTACGATCTGTGCCAAGAGTTCCCAGCATATTGATCTGAAAAATTCCGTAGGAACTGTCTCCAGTATTCCTGTTGCCATTATATGCCATAGGGCGTCCATTAGACTCCGCTTTAGCAATGGCCCACGCCATTTTAAGGGCGCTTCCTTCAAATCCCACAGAACTTAAAAGTTTTGCTAACTCTTTATCTGTAAGCATTTCTGAAGGTTTGTATACAGTATTGCTGAATTTTTCCAGCGTTTCTCTTTTCAGTTGTGCTTCTGTTTTAGACTCTACTTTTGCAGGTAGAGCCTCAGCTGGCGGAACATTAATAACTGGCGAACCAGTATATAAAAACATCAAACCAACTGCTATTGCAACATAATGATGTAAAACATCACTAAGTTTTTCTTTCATATTCTCCATTGGCATTTCCTCCATTAGAGATAACGGACTATAATAATAACATTGTTTTGTGATACATGTCAAGTTAGTTGACTAAAAAATATTATTATGGTTAACTAATAATGTTATAGTTTATTTACTATAATAACAATAAACCTCTTCCCTTCTATAAATTTCTTTGGTAGAATTGTCTTCTTACTAATTTTAAATTCATAACCGCAAGGCGGAGAAAAGGTGCTATATGTCAAGAACTATTGAAAATCCATACGAGAATTTTATTGCGTTATCCAGATATGCGAGGTGGATTCCAGAAGATAATCGCAGAGAGACATGGGGAGAGACTGTAGACCGTTATTTTAACTTCATGATTTCTCATTTAGAGACTTTCAATTATTTTCCCGACAAAAAAGTTGTTGCAGAACTTAAAGAAGCTGTCTATAATCGTAATGTAATGCCTTCAATGCGAGCAGTAATGACTGCAGGTGCTGCTCTTGACAGAGACCATGTTGCAGGCTATAACTGCTCATTCGTTCCAGTTGACTCACCCAGATCATTTGATGAAACTATGTACATTTTAATGTGTGGAACTGGTGTTGGATTCTCAGTTGAATACAAGTACGTTAATAAACTTCCTGCCGTCCCAGAATCATTTGAAAAATCTACAACAGTTATCGTAGTTGAAGATTCTAAGAATGGGTGGGCAAAGGCATACCGTGAACTTCTCGCAATGCTTTGGGCAGGTCAAATTCCAGCAATTGATGTTTCAAAGCTTCGCCCAGCAGGTGCACGTCTCAAGACAATGGGAGGTCGTTCATCAGGTCCGCAGCCGTTAGTAAATCTTTTTGATTTTACAATTGCAAAGTTTAAAACAGCAGCGGGTCGTCAATTGAAACCTATTGAAGCACACGATCTAATGTGTAAAATTGGTGAAGTTGTAGTTGTTGGCGGGGTACGCCGTTCAGCAATGATTTCGTTATCAAATATTAACGACATTGAGATGGCAGCAGCGAAATCAGGTAACTGGTGGGAAAACAATACACAACGTGCACTATCTAATAATTCAGTCGCATATTCTCGTAAACCACAGATGGAACAATTTATTGCGGAATGGAAGAATCTGTATGACTCCAAGTCAGGAGAGCGTGGTATCTATAATGTGGCAGCTGCTCAAAAACAGGCAGCAAGATGGGGACGCAGAGACCCTGAAATCCATTACGGAACCAATCCGTGCTCCGAGATTATCCTAAGACCTTATCAATTTTGTAATCTTTCTGAGGTTGTGATTCGTGAAGACGATACTTTAGCGGACGTTGAAAATAAGGTTAGACTAGCAACAATTCTTGGTACTTGGCAATCAACACTTACAGACTTCAAATACCTTCGTAAGATTTGGAAAGATAATACGGAAGAAGAACGATTACTTGGAGTTTCTATAACTGGTCAGTTTGGACATAAGTTTATGTCAGGTAAAGAAGGCCTAGATAAACTTGGGGTTTTCTTATCTGAGATTCGGGATCTTGCAAGACAAACTAACAAAGAAGAGGCAGAAAGAATTGGAATCAATGAGTCTGCTGCTATTACCTGTGTCAAGCCTTCAGGAACTGTGTCACAACTTGTAGGCGTATCTTCAGGAATGCACCCTTGGCATTCGCCATATTACATTCGTACAGTTCGTGGGGACAAGAAAGATCCGCTATCAACATTCTTAAAAGAAGTTGGAATTCCTTATGAAGATGATTTTATGAAGCCAGATCAGACATATGTATTTTCATTTCCAGTTAAAGCACCAGAAGGCGCTATTGTGCGAGATGATTTGACTGCTATTGATCATTTGAATACATGGCTCGTATATCAGCGAGAATGGTGCGAGCATAAGCCATCTATTACGGTATCGGTTAAAGAAGATGAATGGATGGAAGTTGGCGCTTGGGTGTATAAACATTTTGATGAAGTATCAGGAATTTCATTCCTACCTCATTCAGACCACTCTTACAAGCAAGCTCCATATCAAGAGGTTACGAAAGAAGAATATGAAGAATTGTTTTCTAAAATGCCTAAGAATATTCGCTGGGAAGATTTATCTTTTTATGAAACAGAAGACGGAACAACTGGAATGCAGTCGCTGGCGTGTACTTCAGATGGGAATTGTGAAGTTGTAGACATTTCTGCATAATAGGTATATAATAGATTTGAGGGAAACCTCAAAAATTCCTGGGCAATGTGCCCAGTAATAGGAGGTCTTAATGAATCAAGATCTTAATAACGATGGAAAGGTGACAATGCAAGAAAAAATTCTCGCAGCCCTAGCAAGCTATGGAAGACACTTTTTAGGTGCCGCCATTGCCCTATACATGACTGGAAATACAGACCCAGGAGATTTAGTTAAGGGTGGAATTGCAGCATGTTTGCCAGTTATTTTAAAGGCATTAAATCCAAACGAAAATTCTTTTGGGTTTACAAAAACACAAGCTTAAATAGTAGTCGATTAGGACAGCTCCTATGCTAAAATTGGCATAGGAGTTTTCCTATTTTAGGAGATTTTGCAAATGGCAGTACAAAAGAATTTTGAAGTAGATCAAAATGCTACATTCACCTTTGAGGTTCAATATACCGAAGAGGATGGAGTAACACCTATCGATCTTACTGGTGCATCCGCTAAAATGCAGGTGCGAGACACAAAAGGCGGAAGTAAGTTAGCTTTTACGCTAACCTCTCCAGCTGGTGGAATTACTATTGACGAGCCAAATGGAAAATTAACTATTAAAGTCACTCCTACTCAAACAAATAAAATGTTTTATCCTAAGTCATCTTATGACATTATGGTAGTAGACTCAAATGGCAATAAAATTAAATTGCTAGAAGGGTTTATGACATTGAGTAGGAGCGTGACTATTTAATGGCCGAAATTGTTAAAGTTGTAGAACAAAAAAATCAATTAATTGTTTCATCCCCAGGTACACAAGGACCTAGGGGTAGAACTATATTAAGTGGTAACGGAATCCCATCCTCCAATCTTGGACTAGAGGGAGATTTTTATTATGATAAAAATTCCTTTTCATTTTATGGACCAAAACCATCTAATGTTACCTGGGCTGGAGCGGATGTAGTTGAGTTTGCTACAACACAAAACGTTTCATTTTCAACATCATGGGAATTGTCTCAAGTCGTTGGTCCTGTAAATGGAGAATACTCTGTACAAATAACACACAATTTAGGATACAGTCCTAGTGTAACAATTAAGTCAAGCTCTGGAGATGTAGTTGAAACAGGCATCAACTATGATTCCCTTGACGAGTTAACACTAGTAATGGCACAACCATTTTCTGGAACAGTATACCTATCATAAGGAGATAAAAAATGGCAAGAAAATTTTTGGTAAGCGTCGACCTAAATAAAAATGAACTTCTCAATGCCAGAATTCAGAATTTAGGTAGTGCCCCATCAAGTCCAGTATCAGGTCAAATATATTTTGATACTAGTGATAATGTTTTATACTTTTATAACGGAACTACATGGATTCCAGCCTCTGGAGCAACCGATGTAATTCAAGATGTAATTGGTTCTTCTGTAATTGGAGGAACTGGATTAACTGCTACATACGATAATGTATCTGGCGAAACAACAATAGACTTAGATGACACATCAGTATCTGCAGGATCTTATGGGTCTAGCACAGAGATTCCTACCTTTACAGTTGACGCACAAGGTAGACTAACTGCTGCTGGATCAACAACTATATCAACAGATTTAGATATAGCTTCAGATTCTGGCACTGACACAATTTCTTTACTTTCAGAAACCTTAACGGTATCTGGCGGAGAAGGAATAGATACATCAATTTCTGCAGGAACAATAACAATTTCTGGAGAAGATGCATCTGATACTAATAAAGGTATTGCAAGTTTTGATTCAACAGACTTTTCAGTAACAAATGGACATGTTAGCTTAGCTAAAGACCCAGTAATTACATTATCTGGAGATGTAGCTGGTTCTGCTACAATGACGAACCTTGGCGATGTAACAATCACCACTACAGTTCAACCTGATTCCGTAGCACTTGGAACCGATACTACAGGTAACTATGTAGCAACAATTACAGGAACAGCAAATGAAATTACTGTAACTGGTTCAGGTTCAGAAACTGCCGCTGTAACAATTGGATTGCCAGACGATGTAACTGTTTCTGGAAATCTTACTGTTAATGGTAACTTAGATGTACAAGGTTCAATTAACTCAATAAGTACAACTGAAATAAATATTGTTGATAATAAGGTTGTATTAAATTCTAATGTAACTGGAACCCCTACTACAGATGCAGGAATAAGAGTAGAGCGAGGAGATTCTTCTGATGTAGAGGTTTTATGGAATGAAACAGCAGATCAATGGCAGTTAACAAATGATGGCACAAATTATCATGAGATTACAAGAAAGTACAAGGAAACCCTTGCATCTTCTGCAACATCATATACAATAACACATAACTTAAATACTCAAGATGTAGTAGTTCAAATTTACGAAGTTGCATCTCCATATCAACAGGTATTTACAGATATAGAGCACACAAATGCAAACACAGTAACTATTAAATTTGCTACAGCTCCTTCAGCTGGAGAATATAGAGTAGTAGTTATAGGATAAGGATTTAAATATGGCCAAGTTTAAATCATTATTAAATTTAGTAACTCTTGAAGCGGATCCAACTGGATCCGCTGGAGATATCTATTTTAATACTGTATCTAAAAACATAAAGATACATAATGGTTTAACTTGGCTTGATTTAACCCCTGCCTCTCAAGATCCCGCTCCATTCTATATTCATACACACACATATGATGGAGATGTACACACAATTAACCTGGAGGAAACAATCAACTTTACTACTGATATAAACAATAATCAGTCTGTTAGTGAAACAATTCCTGCTATAATAGGACTTGATGGCGGTTCTCCAAATTCAATATATAGTGATCCAAATTTCGCAGATTTGACATTACTAGACGGAGGCGAAGTTGGCAACTAATTTCCCAGTAAGCTTAGACAATTTAAATAATCCTCAATCTACAGATAGCATGGCAGGACATGCAGCTTTACATGGAAATGTAAACGATGCATTAGAAG
>VFQS010003642.1_pt1 | contig 11670 bp, 9 predicted proteins | sample 3512361 | NCBI WGS metagenome assembly VFQS01 (sample SAMN10412375, study PRJNA504923) | tailings metagenome | isolation source: Relicate 1 Philex TSF3 active mining | place: Philippines | reverse complement strand
TCATACGATCCTGAAGGACGACACGCTCAAGATCGCGCTCGCCCATCCCGACAACACGCGCATGAAGGGCGACCGGCGCCGCACTACGTTCCTGCTCGCGGTCTATCCGAGCATGCTGGTGACGCTGACGCCCGGCTACTTCTGGTATCTCTCGCTGCATCCCAAGGGTGTCGGCCAGGTACACATCATCTTCGGCGGCGGCATGTCGCCCGACTTCGTGAACTCGCCGGAGGCGCTCCAGCATTTTGCCCAGGTCAAGACGCTGCTCGACAAGGTCAACGTGGAGGATCGCGGCTGCACCGAGAAGGTGTTCCGCGGCATCTCCGCCCGCGCGGCGACGGCGGGCCATCTGAGCCATCTGGAACGGCCCAACTACGATTTCGCGCAGTATCTCGCCGAGAAGACCGGCGGCTTCAAGCGCACGTTCGAGGTGTCGCATGGCTGAGGGCCCCGGACGGTTGCCGGCCGCGGATGTCGCGGCCTTGCGGGCCATCGTCGGCGATGCCGGGCTACGGACCGGCGCCGACGTGGCGGGGCTCGATCCGGGCTGGGCGCCGGACAACCTGGGGGCGGGCATCGTCGTGGCGCCCGCCGCGACCGGGGAGGTTTCACGCGTCGTGCGACACTGCGCGGCGCGCGGCATCGGCGTCGTGCCGCACGGTGGCAAGACGGGCCTCGTCGGCGGCGGCGTCTCGCATCCCGGCGAGATCGTCCTCTCGCTCGCGCGGATGAACGCGATCGCACCCATCGACCGCCGCGAGCGGGTGGCCGTGGTCGGCGCGGGCACGGTTCTGGAGACGTTGCAGCGCGCGGCCGCCGAGCAGGGCCTCGAACCCGGCATCGACCTCGCCGCGCGTGGGTCGGCCACCATCGGGGGCATGGTTTCGACGAACGCTGGCGGCGTCATGGCCTTCCGGAACGGCGTCATGCGGCATCGCGTTCTGGGCCTCGAGGCCGTGCTGCCCGACGGCACGATCCTCGACGACCTGACGCGTGTCGTGAAGACGACGGCGGGCTACGACGTGAAGCATCTGTTCATCGGTGCGGAGGGCACGCTCGGCATCGTCACGCGCGTCGCCATGAGGCTCGACCCGCTGCCGAAGGCGACCGCGACCGCGTTTCTCGCCTTGCCGTCCGTGGGTGCGGCTCTCGACATCGTTGACAGGGCGTTGCGCCTCGCGCACGGGCATCTGCGCGCGGCCGAAGTCCTGTGGCGGCGCTATCTGGAGCTGACGGCCGGCGCTTCGGGCTGGAAGGATCCGTCCTTCGACACCACGCAGCCTCTCTATCTGCTGCTGGGCGTGGGCGGCGAAACCGAGCATGAGATGCAGGACGAATTGCGCGAGATGCTGGCATCCCTGTCGCAGGAGATCCCCGGCATGTCCGCGATCATCGCGACGTCGGTGAGGCAGGAGCGCGATCTCTGGTTCCTGCGCGAGGCCACGGAGGAGATCTACAAGGCGCACGGCGCCGCGCCGTCGTTCGACGTCTCGGTGCCGCTGCCGCAGGTGGAGGCTTACATCGCCAGCGTGCGCGCCGGGTTGTCCCGGCTCGACGCCAAGTGGAACCCGTACGTGTTCGGCCATCTCGCCGACGGCAACATGCACATCGTGCTCGATTGTACGGGCCCGCTGCCGCCCGAGACGCACAAGGCCGTGGAGGATGTGCTCTACGACGGTCTCACGGCCATGGGCGGGTCGTTCTCGGCCGAGCACGGCGTCGGCTCCAAGCGCATCGGCGCGTTGCAGGCGACTGCGGGCGCGGCGAAGCTGGGGCTGATCGCGACGCTGAAGGCCTCACTCGATCCCAAGGGCATCATGAACCCCGGCAAGGTTCTGCCGGGCTGATCTGGCGCGGCGACCGCAGGCGGCGAAAGGAAGCTGTTGCGCCTCCGTTCGAGGCTCGTCTGTGTGGGAGATGGGGGACCGGGCGAGCGCGCCCAGGGAACGCTCGACGGCGCGATGCTTTGCCAGTTGCAGGGAAGGCTAAGGACGGCTATCCAGTGAGTATTCCGCGCCGCAACATCCGCGCTGCGGGCGAGCCGGCTTAGCTCAGCTGGTAGAGCACCTGATTTGTAATCAGGGGGTCGGGGGTTCAAGTCCCTCAGCCGGCACCAAAATCAATGACTTAGCTCTTTCTGGGTCTGCCAGTTTACAGTCGGTTGCCGCTAGCCCTTGCGCTCAAGCTTCAAGATCGCCGCGCTTGCCCGTTGCTTCTGGTCCGCCTGCCTCGTGTAGCGGGTGACCATCGAGGGCGTCGCGTGGCCTGTCACGGCCATGATCTCACGGTCTGAACAGCCCGCCTCGGCAAGCGCGGTCGCCGCCAGGTGGCGGAGCCCGTGAAAGCTCAAATGCGTACGCCCGATCTGGAGCAGCGTTTTGCGCATGGCATGCGCCAACGTGTCCCCCCGCCACGGCGTCTGGTTGACAGTTGCCACGATGTGGAGCGTCTGGCGTGGCAACTGATCCAGATGCGTCCGCAGCCGCTCATGTGCTGGCACCCAAAGCCGGGCCTTCGTCTTGCTCTGCACAACCTCAATTCCGGCGCCGTCGTAATAAGCCCACGTCATTGCGAGCACGTGGCCGCGCCGCTGGCCGGTGTAGCGACCAAGCATATAGGCTCTGAGCACGGCCGGGCGCGTCTCTGCGGCTTCGTAGGCTGCGCAATCCGCATCGGTCCACGTGACGCGGGACGCGGCCTCATTGATCGGGGACACGCGCATCAGTGGATTGTGCTCAAGGTAGCCGCGATCCACGCCCCAGCTCAGGAGGCGGCGGGCGGTGGCGACGAACATATCAGCGGTGCGTGGCTTGTCGGAGAGCGTGTCGCGAAGCGCGAGAAGGTGGGCGCGCTTGAGATCCGATGCGCGGTAGCGGTCTATGGGCTGGAGCACGTCGAGCGCTCTGAGGTAGCTCTCTTGCGTCTTGGGGCCAAGCCGCGCGAATTCTGGGCTGCGGCGGTAGTCCGTGATCAGGGCCGCGATAGACCCGGTTGCGGCGGGTGTGGCCAAAAACGGCGATTGTGGCCAAGAGTTCGTTGTAGCGGGCGACGAATTCGGGTCAGAAGCGGTAACCGTAGCGCACGCCGAGGCGGTCCATGGCTTCATTATAGTCCTGCGTGTAGCCGTTCGAAGTGTGCTCGAAGTAGACGGAGATCGAGTTGTGCTTGTCCAGGCGGAAGCCAAGCTCGGCGGGGATATGAAAAAGGATGCGAGATCCCAGCGCTTTTCGGTTGGGCGCGTCTGGGTAGATGTGGCCGTCGTGAACGGCAGCTCCCAAGCCTAGGCCGAAAAAGACGCCGGATTGGCTTTCGTACTGCCAGCGCAAATCAGCATAGGCATGGGAGGTATCGCCTCGCGGGTTGATCGTCACGCCTACGACGGGGTGAACTGCGCCGCCTGCGAACGCCACAGCGCGATTGAACATAACCTCGAAATTCAGGTCGGCCGCAGGTTTCTCCAGGCGAAATCCACTCCACAGATCGGGGACGTCATGTGCGAGAACGCCGCCCCTGATCTCATAGACGAGGTCTCCGGCGCATGCCGCCTGTGCCGGCAGCCCGAGCGCTCCGACGAGGGCGAGGCGTGCAAACATTTTTCGCGTCATTACGTGGATCGTCCTCTGCATCCCTGGCAAGGAGGCCTATCATAAGCAGGCAGCGGTTCCCACGCGCAGAGTGTCACGATGGGGTCCTGCGCGGCCAAGTCGGTATACGCGCGTCGCCTTGGTACCTTCCATTTGATGGCCTCCTGGCGAGGGGAGGGGGGAGATTATCGTTAAATGGCGCGCAAGAAGGTCATAGGGAAGGAAGAGATGAAACCGCGCCCCTTGACTGCAACCGAGCAGGTTCGCCAGTTCGGGGCCGAGAATACTCGACACATCAAGCACGCCTAGCGGGGCGGTCGCGCATGGAGCGCTCGCTGTTCGGTTGCCTGGAGGCGATGCGGAATTACCACAATCGCGCGCCGAAGAAGCAGGTGGCATTGCCAATGCAGTGACCTTCTGCAAGTTTGTCCTCCGGGGGGAAATTCGCTTGAGGCGGAAGCGGACAGGAATTGCGCTGTTGGCCATGGTGGCTGTGCTTGTGCACAGTGCGCTTCTGGCGTGGCATGCATCTGCCTCTCTCGCCACGACGTTGGGTGATGCCAACTTCACACTAGCGTCGCAGGTCATCTGTTTTCCCGGTGGTGAGCAAACCAATCCCGGACCTCCTGTGGAGCCGGGCGCCCATACCCCCATGGACCAGCAGTCCGCGTGCCCGATCTGCACCGGCATGGTGAGCGGGACTGCAATTCTCGCCGAGCCTCTGCCTGAACCGGCCGGGCCTGTCGTGACCTTCATCCGGCTGACTGCCATTGCCCGGATCATTGTGGAGCGGCTCGCCGGCACTTGGCCGCCCCCTCGTGGCCCCCCTGCCCTGACCTGAAAAAGACGACCGAGCGCTCAAGCGATCGCATCTGCCGATCCGCTGCATCCATACCGCGGACTGCGGAGGCCGATGTGCAGGCTGTGCATGAGCCAGGCACCTCTTATTTCGCAAAGGTCCAGCGCAATGCCGGGCAAATCGATTCTGCCGAAAAACAGACCCTCTCGTGGTACATGCGTTCAGATTGCCGCGGCGACAGCCATCAGCGTGCTCGCGCTTTCTGCTGTACTGTCCACTGCGCGGGCTCAGACCGCAACTCAAAGTCAGCCGCAAGGCACGCCGCTGCCGACAGTGCCCATCGAGCCACCGGCAGCGCAGTCCAAGCAAACGCCTCCAGCAGTCAGGCAAGCCGCTCCGGCTCCCAAAGTGGCGCCACGCCCGGCGGTGAAGCGGGCCCAAGTGCAGGCACAACCCGGAAGGCGGCCAGCCCAGACGGTCAACGCGCCACCTGCACCGCCCGTCGTCGCGGAAGTTCCACCGCCACCGGCACTCGCGTTGGGGACATACAATCCCGCTCTCGATCTTCGCGATTTGGCGCTGCCGGCGGGAACTGCGCTGACAACTGGTGGCCCGGTCCAGGGGTATCGCGCACTGTCCGCGATGTCCTCGACGAAGACGGCGACCCCGATCGAGCAGGTGCCGCAGTCGATCCAGGTGTTGCCGCGTTCGCTGCTCGACGACCAGAAGCCGGTCACGGTGACCGAGGCGATCCAGAACGCTTCGAACGCACAAGGCGTCAATTCGCTGAATATCGGTAATACCGACCTGCAGCCGATCCGGATTCGAGGTTTCGGGGTCGAGCAGTGGCTCGACGGCGTGCCGGTGCCATACAACACGGGCGACCGAGATGCGCTCGCCAATGTCGAGCGTATCGAGGTGCTGAAGGGGCCGAGTGCCATTCTCTATGGCGGCGGCACGGGGGCGCCGGTCGGCGGTGCGGTCAACATCGTCTCGAAACTGCCTACGAACAGGGCCTTCGGCGAGTTCGGTGTGACCTTCGGCAGTCATGCATTCGTGCGCCCGTACTTTGACGTCAACCAACCGCTCACTTCCAACGGCACCATGTTGTTCAGGGTGACCGGCGAATACACGAACGCTGACAGTTTCGTCGATGTCCTGCATTCCGAGCGCTACGCGATCAACCCCACGCTCACCGACAAGACCAACACCACACTCACGATACAGGCACGTGCAAGTCGCTGGGAGCAGCAGGCGTATCCTGGGCTCCCGGCCGTCGGAACCGTGGCCGGCAACTTCCGCATAGACCGCTCAATGTTCGCCGGCGATCCGGGCATCATGCCGAGCTATACCGAGGTGCGCGGCGTCACGGTTACACTCGACCACAAGCTCGACTCGATCTGGTCGGTCAATATTAAGGGCCGGGTCACGAAGTCCGAGTTCGACCAGAACTCGCAAGGACCCTCGACCGCAGCGCCGGACCTTACGATGTTCGGCCCCTCCGTGTGGAGCCTACTGAACACGGAGCTGTTTCAGAGCCAGAACGAGTTCATGATAAATCCGAATGTGCAGGCCAAGTTCGATGTCGGGCCGACACGTAATACGGTTCTCGTCGGAGGCGACTATAGCCGGGTTACCGACAAGGGGTTCATGAACACCGACCTTGCGGCAGGCTTCGTCGATCTGGTGACAGTATTTGGCGCAGAGCCAGTCGATGCCCGCGTCGTGAGAGATCGCAATCGCATCACTGGGGCGGGCGTGGCTGCTGGTCTCGACTTCGGCTTGACGATTGTCGCTGAGCGGCGCGATGCCGAATACGCGAAGGGTCTGCAGCTTCTCGCGGAGTACCACCCGCAACCGCCGTTCGACGCGGGAACCCCCAATGGCGCCGGCCCTGAGACCACTGCGATGATGCAGTCTATGTTCACCGAATTCTTGGTGAATGCCCGGCGCATCGGCGAGGCGGCCATGCGGAAGTCATGACCAGTGCAATGTTTGGCTTGCGTCCGCAAGGCCTGCGACACACGCATTCGACCGATGGCAACGTTATCTCTTTGGACGCAGTTCGTCCTGCCCGTCAAAGAGAGGCGCCAACGGGGTCGATCGTGCTCGAATTCGATCCCGATCGGGCGGGTGATCGTACGGTGTCGTTGTTGGCAAGCCTCCACGGCCCACCGGGAGGGCTCCTGCTTTCCGTCGATGCCGCGGAAGCGGTCGTCACGATCAAATCAGAGGCTAACGGTTCGCGCCGGGGGCTGTTCGCATCGCTGGCGGTGCATCTGGGTATCGTCTCATGCCTGATTTGGCATCCCTCCGCCCTGCTCCCTGGCGGTGGCGGCAGCGCGTTGGATACTGTGAGCGTCGATATCATCACCGCCGATGCGCTTGAAAGCCTCGCCAAGCGACCCCTTGCCGGTGCAGCTTCTGCCGGCAAGCCGATGATGGAAACCAACGGCAACCCGGCGCCTCAGCAGGAGGACGCTCCGAACAGCATCGCTGTCCCGGAGCTGGACGCGGCAAAGCAGACGACGCCACTGCCATCGCCCACTCCCATTGTTGCGAAGCCCGACCAAGCAGCCGACAACGAAGACGTACTCGTAGCGTCGCCGAAACGGGTTCCGGCGCATGAGAGCGATAGGCTCGACACCGAGGAGGTTGAGCCTGCACCCGAAACCCCACTCGAGCCTGAGAAGGACGCGATCGAGAAGAAAGAATTGCGCCCTCGCGTGCCGCCGGCCGTGGCGAATGCCCCTGCGCAGGCAAACGTGTCTGGTGGGGCGACGTCGAGCGGTCAGAGTGATCGAGTGACATCGGAAGCGTCGGCAGGCGCATCGGCAGGCGCCCTGTCCCGCTATGCACTCGAAGTGCGACTGGCGCTCGGCAGGTCACGTCCGAAGCATTCCGGGATGAGGGGGCGGGTCGTCATCGCATTCGGGTTGACGCCAGAGGGCCGCATCAGCTTCGCTCGCGTTGAGCGCGCCAGCGGAAACGAGCGGCTCGACGAGGCCGCGCTCGCCGCCTTGCGGGTCGCGATATTTCCGCCACCGCCTCCTGGAACTACCGATCCGCAGCGCAGTTATGTCGCACCATTCGAGTTCCGTTGATCCGGCGATGCGCGGCCCCATTCATCGTCGAGTATCGGGAGAGCTCAAAAAATGCGACTTTGCCACATTCGGTTGCGTCAAATTGTTGACCAGGCCACTCAAAACTTGAGCCGCCGCTTGAAAAGCGCCAAGTAACGAAAGGGGAGAATACGAGTGACGCCTTGGCGAAAGATAATCGGCCTTCTAGCCATATTGGGCGTGCTTCTGCACGCCGGGCTGGTCGTGCGCCATGACGTAAATGTCGTAGCTTCTGCATGGCCGGACTTTTTCGCCGAGATTACCAATCCGATAATTTGCAGTGGCGGAATTATAGCGCCGTCGTCGCATCATGGCGGACCCCAAACACCCGACGCAAAACGCCCAGGCCCTTCCGCGCCCGACAATGAATGTCCGATTTGCGAGGGAATTTGCAGCGCTGTGATGCTGCCAGTTCCCATTTTGAAGCCAGTGTCTATCGATGCTCGCCTTTTGGCGCGACTGGATGCGAGGCCCGCTCGATTTGACGTGCGCGGTTCGACAAGTCGTCCGCACGCGCGAGGGCCTCCGAATTTCGTGTGGATTCGATAATCCGTGATGGTCGGCCTGCACGACGGACGCTGACCGAAGATCCGAAAAGAGCCAGGGCATTGGATTGCTTTGGTTCGTCACACGAAGAGAACCAGAAATGTCGAATCTTGCACCAGCCGCGCAGGCGGCGTCCTCTCACTTGCTGAAGCGCTCCGCGCTGCTTGCCGTATCGAGCGCTTTTGCGTTGAACGGGATGCTCGGCTCTGCGAATGCGCAACAAGCCCCCGCAACAAGCGGAGAAGCTGTACAGGCCCAGCCCGGTGCCACGGGAACCCCGCTGCCGCCCGTGAAGGTCGATCCGGCGGCCCCGCAAGCCCAGATCATGCCGCGTCCGGCCGCCAAGGCGCGCCCCAAATCGCGCGCCCGCAGGGCCGTGGCCGCTGCACCGAAGCAGGCTTCTGCTGCTTCAACGGCGGCCGCGATTTCGGAATCTACGGGCACGGATACGACCCAAGTTACGCCGCCGACCGCCATCGGAGTCGGCATCACCGGACTGGCGGTCCCGGAAACGGCAACGCGCGTTGCGCCTGAGACGCTGGCTGCCGATCGTCGATCGACGAGTGATACGGCAACTCTCCTCACACGCGCGGCTGGTGTCAGTATCTACCAGGGTGGCGGCGTCTCCGGTCTGCCCGCCATCAACGGTCTGAATGGTGACCGCGTTCGAATCCTGCTCAACGGCATGGTCATCACGTCGGCGTGCTCGAACAGCATGAACCCGCCGCTGTCCTATAGTGACCCAGCCCAGGTCACGTCGGTCGAGGTTGTGAGTGGCGTCACGCCGGTTTCAAAGGGGGGCGACAGCATTGCCGGTACAGTGATCGTCGAGACCGCGGAACCACGGTTCGCTGCCAAAGGAGAAGGGTTGCGTACCGGCGGTAGTATCTCCACGACCTATCGATCGAATGGCCATGGTTTGGTGACCTCAGGAAAGGTTGAGGCTGCTACGCAGAATGTGAGTGTCGGTTATTCAGGGGCTTGGACGCGTTCCGACAACTACAAGGGCGGCAATGGACAGGTTGTGCGTTCCAGTGAATACGAGTCGCAAAATCATGCTGTCACCTTGTCAGTGAAGAATGGCGGTAACCTCTTCGTGGTTCAGGGCGGTGTGCAATTCATCCCTTATCAAGGCTATGTCAATCAGCGTATGGACATGGTCAATAACGAGGGCAAATTCCTGAACGTGCGCTATGTCGGGCAATTCGGTTGGGGAAAACTCGATGCGCGGGCGTTTTATCACAACATCAGCCACGAGATGAATTTCCTGGACGACAAGAAGTTCGCCGGCGGGATGAACCGCGACATGCCCATGCGAACTGAAGGCGAGGATTTCGGCTACTCTCTGAAAGCGGAGTTCGCAGCATCGAGACGCGACCTCATCCGCTTTGGCAACGAGTTTCACGGCCAGACGCTGAATGACTGGTGGCCGCCGGTGGCCGGCATGATGATGATGTGCTGCAACGACTACATGACCATCAACCACGGCACCCGCAACCGTTTGGGCACGTTCGCCGAGTGGGAGCATAAGTGGGATCGCATGTGGACGACGCTCCTCGGTGTCCGCAACGACGTCGTCTGGATGGATGCCGGCAATGTGCAAGGCTACAACGCTATGGCCTACGGCGCGGATGCTGCAAAGTTCAACGCACGTGATCATCAACGTACGGACGTCAATTGGGATGCTACGGCGATGGCGCGCTACGAACCAAGCCGCAGCGCGTCGCTGGAGGCCGCCTACGGTATGAAGACGCGCTCACCAAATCTCTACGAGCGCTATACGTGGACGACCAAGGATACACCCATGGACATGGGTGGCCAGATGGCAATGAATATGATCGGTTGGTTCGGCGACGGTAACGGCTATGTCGGAAACCTCGATCTAAAGCCCGAAGTTGCCCACACGATCAGTCTCACTGCAGGCTGGCACGATGGCGAGCGCAAGGAATGGGCCTTCAAACTCACGCCCTATTATTCATACGTTTCGGATTATATCGGTGTGGAGCGCTGGATTGTCCCGCATTCCAATGCGGCCCAGGGGTTCACCAATCTGCGCTTCGTCAACCACGATGCCGTAATCTACGGAATGAATGCTTCGGGACAGATGCCATTGATTGCCGACTCGCATTTGGGCAAGTTCGGCCTGACGGGGATCGTCGGCTACGTGCACGGCGAAAACCCGGACACGGACGTCAGCCTCTACCACATGATGCCTTTCTATTCGCGGCTGGCCCTTGTCAACAAGATCGGGGGCTGGACAAGCGCGATCGAACTCGACCTGTACGCGGGCAAGCACAATGTCGACACGGTCCGTAACGAATTGCGCAGCGACGGGTATGCGCTCGTGAATTGGCGAACAAGCTACGAGTGGGGCAATATCCGTTTCGATCTGGGGGCACAGAACGTCTTCGATCAATACTATGAGCCCGCACTCGGCGGCACCTACCTGTACCCTGTGATGGAAAACCCTTCGGTGCCCAAGGGTAATGTCCCGGGAATGGGACGCTCGCTCAACGCCGGGGTGACGGTTAAGTTTTGACCCAGCGTCGAAGAACGAAATGGATGCCGGACCTGCACAACCATGCAGGTCCGGTGTTTTCATGTAAAAGTATGCTGCGATCGCAATCCGAAAGATGCTGTGACCTGCCCTAGGGTTTTCGCACCAGTGATCTATTGAGCGACTAGCCTCCGGATCGGAGGACAGCAAGCGCAAGAACAGGTTCCGGGAAGAGTAGATGGTGGCGATCCTGCGCCAGGCGGATCGCGATCCGATAGCCGACCTCGTGCCAGCACCTGACGTTTGACTCGGTGGCCTGCCGAAACCCCGCACAGCCACATGTCGCCTGCCTACCTGGCTGACGGACGTTCAACCAGAGCGGGGACATTCCGTGGGGCAGGGATCGGCGGGATGGTTTTCCAGAGCCATGTGTGGCAAACGGCGGACCTGGATGGGATGCGGAGCGCGGGTCGGAAAGCGGTGGTGTCAACGTTCGCATTGCGGCTGGCGGTGTTTTTCGGGGCCACCTTCCTAATCACGGGCGTGAAGGTGACATACCTTCCGGTATGGCTCGACTGGCGCGGTTTGACGGGCGCCGAGATCGGGATCATCGGGGCCGCACCGCTTTTCGCACGGATCATGGCGCCACCCATCGTAGCGCTCTTCACCGACCGGCACGGCGATCCGCGGACATCGGTCATCATGCTGGCTTGGGCCGGGCTCGTCGTGATGCTGGGGCTGCCGCTGGCGCAGGGGTTCTGGGCACTTCTGGTTTTGACGCTGCTGTTGGCCGTCGCCTCGACGGCGGTGATGCCGCTCGTGGAAACCATTGCCATGGACGGTGTGGCCCGGCACGGGCTCGATTACGGCCGTATGCGCCTTTGGGGCTCGATCACGTTCATCGTCGCGAGCTTTGCGGCGGGGGCTGCCGTCGCGCACTGGAACGCTGGCGCCGTCGTCTGGCTGATGGTCGGGGCGGCCGCCGCAACGGCCGCCTGGCCGGCTGGCACCCCGTGGATTTGGCCGCCCAGGTGCTCGACGGCCTGCTGGACCGCACCGGCATCGACCCCGCGGCGGTTGAGGACGTGATCATGGGCTGCGTGTCGCAGGTCGGCGAGCAGT
>VFQS010003640.1_pt1 | contig 11671 bp, 7 predicted proteins | sample 3512361 | NCBI WGS metagenome assembly VFQS01 (sample SAMN10412375, study PRJNA504923) | tailings metagenome | isolation source: Relicate 1 Philex TSF3 active mining | place: Philippines | reverse complement strand
AATAGCCTTAGGGAAACATTTAATACCGGACGCATTGTTCTCGATAGTGTCGTAGCCATTGACAGCACAGTAAAAACCTTAATCATTTCTTCCCCAAAAACAGCATTTTCAGATAAGGATAATTTCAAAATTGACCAATATGTCATGCAAGGTGGTCGATTATTATTTCTCATTGATAAAATAGCTATTCATTTAGATAGCTTGCGTCGGGGAGAATATTTGCCCAATGAAAGGAATCTGAATATAGATGATTTACTATTCAAATATGGTGCGCGATTACAGCCTAATTTATTGCTTGATATGCAAAGTAGCGTAATACCTTTAGCTACGGGGAAGGTTGGAAATGCCCCTCAATTTGAATATTTCAGGTATCCTTATCATTTGGTGGTTATACCGAATAGTAATCATCCGGCAGTAAAAAACATAGGTCCCATCAATATGCAATTTGCCGGAGGCATTGACACGGTGGCAACCAAATATCCGGTAAAAAAGACGGTTTTACTGCAAACTTCAGCTGAAAGTAGGTATCAATTCCTTCCTATACGCATGAATTTTGACTTTATGAGATATCCTTTAGATGAAAAGTTATTCAATAAAGGGCCTCAATCAGTAGCCATATTATTGGAGGGGACATTTTCATCTCTTTTTGAAAATAGATTGTCAGCCAATATGCTTTCTTCCCTTCAAAATCAAGGTAGGCCATTTGTAGGAAAATCGCCTGAAACCAAAATTATGGTTATTTCTGACGCTGATTTAATTCGGAATAGAATAGATAAACAGACTGGGAAAATAATACCAGCCGGTTACAATGAATTCGAAAAATACACCTTTTCCAACAAAGATTTTTTACTGAATGCGTTGGAATATTTGTCTGACGATGAAGGTATTATAGCAGCAAGGGGTAAGGATATAAAACTCCGATTATTAAATACCACAAAAATTAAGGAGGAAAAGGTTAAGTGGCAAATCATTAATCTTTTGCTACCTTTAGTTCTTATAATGCTGGGTGGTTTCCTCTTTCATTTAATCCGTCAACGCCGTTACCAATAACAAGAAAAAACAATGCGTCGAGAAACGTTTATTTTATTGTCTGTTTTTGTCCTCTTAGGCGCTGGATTCCTCTTCCTTCAACTAAAAAATAAACCGTTGGTTGATCCCGACAAAACGTTCCATATTGAAGACAAGCGACGCGTTCATGAGGTATTTATTACCCACAGAGATGGGGAGCAGGTGAAACTAAGTAGAAAAGGAACCTCCTGGTTGCTCAATGATCGTTTTCCTGTCAATCCAAATGTTATGGAAAATGTATTGGATGCTATAGCCCGTATACAAATAAAATATGTTCCTCCTCAAGCTGCCGTGCCTGCCATCATAAATGATTTAGCAAAAAATGGAATACGGGTAGAGATATTTGATAGAAATCAGGAAAAAATTATGGGTTACTACGTCGGTGGTAGCACAGCTGATGAACGAGGAACACATATCATCAGAGAAAACAGCGATTTGCCTATGATTGGAGAATTAGCTGGTTGGGAAGGCAATTTACGCTTCCGTTTCAGGATGAGAGGTAATGAATGGCGAGATAAAACGATTTTTCAGTACAAAGTAAATGAATTGAAGAGTGTTCAAATGGTTTACCCAAAACAACAGTTTGCTTCTTTTACCCTAACTCAGCATAACGGATCTTATCAATTGGAATCTTCATCTACCCCTAAAAAAGTAGTTGAAATACCGAGCTCGAAGGGTATAGCGTATTTATCAGGCTTTGAAAAATTAGGGGCAGAAGCTTTTGAAACAGGAAATCCTTACAGAGATTCTATTGAAAATTCCCTCCCATTTGTAACCATTACATTGAAAGAAAAAAAGGGAACCCAAAGAACCTTGAAAGTTTGGCCCATTTATCCACTGAAATCGTCTGACGAAGGCGTCGTTTTCAGAAATGAGAACGGCACTGTTGAACGCTACTTTGCGGGAGAGGAAAACGGAGAATTTTACTTGATTCAAGATCGCGTTTTCAGGAAAATATTTAGAGGCTTTGATTTTTTTACCCAAAATTAATAATCCATTAACTTTTTGTGTCCAAAGAAGTTACTTATAACTAAATGATGCGTTTAAATGAAAACAGAAAAAGAGAACGATAATGATGCAAGTAAGTTCAGTAAAGGCTAGATTGCAATTTATAGATGCCATAAGGGCTTATGCCATATTGATGATGGTACAAGGACATTTTGTAGATACCATGCTTGCCTATCGTTTCCGAGATCTTGAAAACGCATTATATTCCACCTGGTTCTTCATGCGAGGTATGACGGCACCTATCTTTTTCACCGTTACTGGTCTTGTTTTCACCTTTTTGTTACTTCGCGATGGAAGACCGATAAAAGAAAATGAAAGAATTAGAAAGGGTATTCGACGCGGATTTTTTCTGATATTCATGGGATACCTCTTAAAAGTAAATTTCCCAGCCTTCTTAATAGGTTGGTTTTATAAAAGTTATCCTGCTTTAGACGTTTTACACAATATTGGATTTGCATTATTAGCTCTTATCGGGTTATATTGCCTCCACTTAATAAGTAAAATTTCCTTGCCTCTACTTTATTTTGGTGGAGGCATTTTCATATTTTTAATAAATCCAACCTGGCTCGCTTATGAATGGGACTTTTTACCCATCGTATTAAGAAACTATTTTGATGCTGACAACGGGTCTATTTTCTTGCCTGTACCCTGGCTTGGCTTTACTTTGTTAGGAGCAGGAATTGGTTGGCATTTATTCCATAAAACGTATTTGTATAGAACCTGGTATTGGCCCGCTATTTTATTGTCAACGGGTCTAACCCTGCATTTTTTTTCAACAAAGGGGTTACTTTTGTTAAACCAGTGGACAGGTTGGGCAAATTTCCTTCAATTAGCCTACGATAACGTATTATTCTGGCGATTTGGACATGTGCTAATTATTATTTCCCTATTTATCTTCCTGGAGAAAATTATCACATTCCCTCCGTTGATGTTAAAAATAGGTTCGGAAACCTTAACCATTTATGCTACCCATTATGTAGTTCTTTATGGCACCTGGTTAGGTATTGGCATTAAATCATTTGGACAGTACACCTGGCAACCAATTCCTGTTATCATTGGAGCTATTCTTTTTGTTTTAGCGGCCATTGTTTACATCAAATATATTGAAGAAATAAGAACAAAATTGGCGTTACATATCCCGGGAAGATTGAGATACCTAAGACGCTATTTATATATTATGGGTAAACGTCTATTTAAACAAGTGCTCGATCAGGTCAGGCAGTGGATTAATCGCTTATCGACCAATGTTGGCATTTGGTAAAGACCCAAAGTTTGTTTCAACGAAATCTTGTATTTTTAAACGAAAAGTTTCTGTTTTTCATTTCAGATGGGTATATTAGTCGAAACAATACCTAATCTAAATGAATCGTACGTTCCTCTTTATTATTATTTCCCTGCTTTTTCCTATCCATTTTTTATTTTCACAATCTGCCACCCTCACAAAGCCAAGTGCTCAACAGTTGCGTTGGCATGAGATGCAATATTATATGTTCATCCATTTTGGCGTCAACTCATTTACTAATCTGGAATGGGGCGAAGGGGCAGAAAATCCAAAAATTTTTAATCCCCAAAATTTAGATTGCAGACAATGGGCCAGAATAGCGAAAAAGGCAGGCATGAAAGCTATCATTTTAACCGTTAAACACCACGATGGTTTTTGCCTATGGCCTTCTGCATACACTGAACATGATGTAGCTAACAGTAGCTGGAAAAATGGAAAAGGAGACGTTTTAAAGGAACTTTCAGAAGCATGCAAAGAATATGGTATTAAATTGGGCTTTTATATCTCTCCCTGGGACAGAAATAATCCTATTTATGGAAAAAATGATCAGGCGTATAATACCTATTTTAATAACCAGTTAAAAGAAATTTTAACTCATTACGGACCTATTTTCGAAGTTTGGTTTGATGGTGCCAACGGAGATCGTGAAAATCCTGAAAAGTATCAGGCGTATGATTGGACCTTATTTAGCGAAACTATTCGTTCCCTGCAACCCAATGCACTGGTTTTTGGAGCTGGTTATGCCGATATACGATGGGTTGGAAACGAAAGAGGAGTAGCTTCAGAGACAAATTGGTGCACTTTCGACTCAAAACAAAGAAATCCAAGTGAGGATGCACCTATTCCACTTCTTCAGGCAGGCATTAAAAACGGAGATTTATGGTGGCCCGCTGAGACCGATGTGTCCATAAGACCAGGTTGGTTCTATCATCCGGAAGAAGACACAAAGGTGAAATCTGTAGATCAATTGGAAAAAATTTATTTTGAGTCCGTGGGCCGGAATACAAATTTGCTGCTGAATATCCCCATCGATAGAGAGGGTCTTGTCAATGCTGCCGATTCTATCGCGCTCATGCAATTAAGAGCTCGTTTAGATGCCACTTTTATTGATAACAAACTAGAAAAATTATCTAAAGGGACGCCGGAAAACAATGCTTTTGTCGTTGAATTGAAAGGTAAAAAAACCTTTGACGTCATATCCCTTAAGGAAAATATAAGCCAGGGACAAATAATTGATGGTTGGAAAGTAGAAGCCTGGGTGGACAAACAATGGGTTTTACTTGGTAAAGCGACTACAGTTGGCTACCAAAGATGGCTCATTTTACCCAAAACAACCTCTCCTAAAATACGGATTAGCTTTGAAAATCCCCTACCCTCCCGTCAATTACTGGACGTGAATTTGTATTTAAGAGCCTCACCGAATCCTTTACTGGACAAAAAATAAAAAAATACATATTCACTATTTTCCTGATAATTGTAGCTTTACAACTGATGCAAGCTCAAGATGACCCATTTATTGGTTGTTTTGAAAATAAAGCTGAGGAATTCTCCTTGAAAATCGATAAAACGCCAAACAATGATTACAACTGCGTTTTACATCTTCAGGGGAATACTATTTCCTTCACAGGAAGAACAATATTGGGAATGATATCCGGGATGTTAACGTTTTAGGGACAAAGTCTATATTATTCATTGTCACAATTATTGGGAATATATTATTTTACATTAGATGGTACTTCTTTAATGGTTGAAAAAGGAAATCCTCCAACATCTAAAGATTCTCCATTAGTTAAAAAAGAAGTTACCCGACCAGATGCCCTATGGGAAAAAAGAATTTCAGGAAAAAAGCTTATTTATCTATATTACAATAGTGTATTTTCCGACAATACCGTTATTAATTTGTATTCAAATAAAACTTTTGAAGGAAGTATCGAAAGTGTGTCTGATTCTCAATTAGGATCCGGATCCACTCGAAATTCTTCCAACAGAACATGGAAAATCGATAAATTATCGAATGATACCTGGTTGGACCTAACTCATAAGGATGGATCTTCTGAATTTTTTTTGCTAGAGCAAAGGAAAGCAGGAAATGAAATAAATATGAATGGTAAAAGATTTTTTGTGGCTGAATTAAACTAAATATTTTCTTATATTTAGTTTATCAAAAAATACTAAAACCCTTCGTGTTGGCTTCATCAAAATTGTCATCGAATTTATTTCGCTTCGGTCTTATATCTGGCGTTTTCCTATTGGTTGGCTACCTATATTTCAATAAAGAGGAAAAAACGCCAATTTCAGACCCCAATGACCTGAACCAATTAAATATTGAGGCAAGGACTATTTTTGCCCATCACTGTTATTCTTGCCATGGTGAGGTTAAAAGTAAGGGCGGCCTTCAACTGCATACTAAAGCAGCCGCGTTTGCCGGAGGTGATGAAGGCCCTGTTATTATACCCGGTGACATTGACAAAAGTGAATTAATACGGCGTATTACACTTCCGCATAGTCACAAAGAGTATATGCCCTCAAAAGGTGAAAAACTAACAAAAGATCAAGTTCAAACGCTTATAAAATGGGTTGAAGCAGGGGCTCCCTGGTCCGATAGTATGACTACATCGGTTTACAGGTTGGCTCCTTTTGAACATAGATTACCCAAAGTGCCCGATCCCAAAAAAGGACTTTCAAATCCTATAGATTTGTTTGTAGATGTTTATTTTGAAAAAAATAAGGTGCAATGGAAAGATCCTGTTGAAGATCAATTGTTTATTCGCAGGGTTTATCTGGATGTTTTAGGATTACTTCCCACGCCAGATGAAATAAAGGCATTTAACGATGATAAAAATCCTAAGAAAAGAGATAGATTAGTTAAAACATTATTATCTAAAGACACCGTTTATGCGCAACACTGGTTAACTTTCTGGAATGATTTGTTGAGAAATGATTATTCTGGAACGGGTTATATAACAGGAGGACGAAGTTCTATAACCTCTTGGTTATATGAATCGTTAACAAAAAATAAATCGTACGACTCTATTGTTCACCAGCTTATCAGCCCTTCAGAATCTTCAGCGGGTTTCATCAAAGGCATTCAATGGCGTGGAACAATCAATGCCAGTCAACGAGTGGAAATGCAGGCGGCACAGAATGTAGCTCAGGTATTTTTAGGCTTAAATTTAAAATGTGCCTCTTGTCACAACAGTTTTATCAGTGACTGGAAACTTGAAGATGCCTATGGTTTTGCTAATATTTTTGCTGAGGAGCCCCTCGAAATATACCGATGCGACCAGCCTACCGGCAAAATTGCATCGAATAATCTTTTATTCAAATCTTTAGGGACATTAAAAGAAACTAATGATCGAACCGAGCGATTAAAAGATTTGGCGGGACTTTTGGTTCAGGAAAAAAATGGCCGTTTGTCCCGCACTTTTGTTAATCGGATTTGGGCCCAATTTATGGGCAGAGGTTTTATTGAGCCTCTTGATTTTATGGATAATCTGCCCTGGGACCAGGATTTACTGGATTGGATGGCCTTTGATTTTGTGCGGAACGATTATGATATTAAAAAGGTAATGTATCAGATTTTAACCTCTAAAACCTATCAGCAACCTTCTGTCGCTTTTGAAGAACCAGAAAAATTAGTAGCAAAAGACTATGTTTTTCAGGGAATGGTACGTAGGAGGCTTTCTGCTGAACAATTTGCCGATGCCATAAGTAAGGCATTTTACCCTGTTTACACCGATTCAAATTTCGTTAAAAAGCACTTTCCGCAAATAAATGATATAAAATCTCCCTTTGTAAGGGCTTCCATGGTAAAGAATGATATTTTCATGACTGCCCTGGGTAGGCCTAACAGGGAAAATGTAGGGGCAAGTCGAAATAGCCAATCTAATTTAATTCAGGCGCTTGAGGTGACAAATGGTCAGATATTAAATACCAGATTACAACTAGGATCAGAAAAATGGTTATCAGCCAACCTAAGAAAAGATCAGTTAACAGATTCTCTTTTTCTGAATTTTTTAGGCCGAACCCCGACGGCAAGAGAAAGGAGAGCAACAAATTCCTTATTGTCTGAAAGGCCTAAGGGGTCGGAGATTCAGGATTTGGTATGGGCTTTAACACTGCTGCCTGAATTTCAATTGATTTATTAAAAGATTCAAATTTAGTGAAATGATAAATGCATGGAATAGGCGTGAATTTTTAAAAACTGCCTCACAAGCTACCTTAGCCGCTTTGGCTGCTGGCGCACCAATGTCCTCACTACTAACTAGTTGTGCTAGGTCAAAACCAATAGACACCAGTACTGCCGACACAGTTATATTACTATGGATGGCAGGTGGAATGGCACATACAGAAACGTTTGACCCTAAAAAATATACCCCTTTTGAAAAAGGTATGGAAGGAAATCGCGTTCTTTCCACTTTTCCGAGTGTTCCGACGGTTCTTGACGGTATTTCATTTTCAGAAGGATTACAGGAAATTGGCAAAGTAATGGATAAAGGGACCATTATTCGATCTTATGTGGCCGCCGATTTAGGACATATTTTACATTCCAGACATCAATTCAATTGGCACACCTGCTATGAACCGCCACAAACTGTCGCGGCTCCTCACATTGGTGCATGGATAGCAAAAGAATTGGGACCTAAAAACCCCGTAATTCCTGCCTTCATTGATATTGGCCAGCGATTTACTGTTGGAGAAGCTGAAGAATTAAAAGCATTTCACACTGCCGGATTTTTGGGAAATGAATATGGCCCATTCTTTATTCCCGATCCAAGTCAAGGTTTAGATAGCGTTCGTCCTCCAATTGGTATGAATTTGAAAAGATTTGAAGCCAGAAATAAACTCTATAAGGCATTGACTTCTTCCTCACCCATTGGAGAATATGGAAGTGATTATCAGAAAGAATCCTTACAACGCTCTATGGAACAGGCCTATAGCCTTTTGCACTCACCCGAATCAGCCGCTTTTAATTTATTGGAAGAGCCAAAAGAATCTTATGATGCTTATAACACCGGTCGCTTCGGCCTAGGTTGTTTGCTAGCAAAAAGATTGACCAAGGAAGGCGCCCGTTTTATCAGTGTTACTACGGAATACGAACCATTTTTTGGCTGGGATACTCATGATAATGGTCATACCAGACTGGCGGCAATGAAAAAACAAATAGATAGGCCCATTGCCCAACTCATCAGAGATTTAGATGAATCAGGGCATTTAGACAGAACGCTGATCATTTTAGCCAGTGAATTTAGCCGCGATATGATGGTGGAGGGACGTCCCGACCTGAAAGTAAAGGAGCAAGTCGATCAGCCAGATATTCTGCACGAACTGAAATATTATGGTATGCACAGGCATTTTACGGACGGTTGTTCAGTTTTAATGTTTGGCGGCGGTATAAAAAAAGGATTTGCTTACGGAAAAACAGCGGACGAAAGGCCATGTAAAACCATTGAAAATCCAATAAAAATTGCTGGGCTGCACCAAACTATTTATCATGCTTTGGGCATTTCTCCGGACACAAATTATGACGTTGAAAAAAGACCATTTTATACTACACCCGATGGAAAAGGGAAAGCAGTTATGGATCTTTTCGCCTAAAAAACTACCTAAGTTTTCCTCGTTTATTTTTTCACAGCGGGAGAATATATACGTTCTGCCTGAGCCATTACCTTTTGCTTATCAAGCGTCATCGGCTTTGTTTTCTGGGCCAAAAAGAGAGGAACCTGATCGGCGAAATGAGGATTATCGGGATGAGAGGAGGCGCCGTAAGTATTTACCGTTTCGATAACAGGCAGTTCATTTTTGGGAAATTTAACCATCATCACATAGGCATCGCCCCCTACAATTTTTCTTTTCCCCCCTTCGTAGGGGCGACTCCACTGTGGGGCAAGCAAGTCAGGTAATCCGCCCACCGGAAATTCTTGATTCCCGCGTACCAATTTTTGAATATCGCCTAAGGCGAGATCTATTTTTCCAAAATTATCCAGAAGATATTTTTTTGCGTAGGCTAAAGCCATCATTCCCTCGCCTTTAGTAATCGCCCTAGCCTCTTGTCCTCTTAGTGCCTTAGCCAAATATTCATAAACGAGCATAAAAACTCCGGCTCCTTTGCTTTCTGCGGTCCCCTGGAAATCCCAGGTTTTCAATGTATTCAACAGCCTGTTATCCTGATCATCCCCTGCATTTTCCAAAAGGAAAAGGGAATCGAGCTGATACATAAAAGTAAGTTTTTCAGGATATTGTCTATCGAATTTAATATCTTTAAAGGTTTGAAAATCAATTTTAGGTATCGCTTCAAATCTTTGTCTGAAACGGACACTTCTATTATTTTCCATGGTTTCCCACCCATCGGCCGAGGAAAACTGAGAAACTTTTAGATTATCGACGCTTGATGTAGCTGAGAAAGGTGAATGATTGGTATTGAACAGAAAACCGGAGGCCGGATTTACATATTGGGGAAGATCCTTCAAGGGTCTGAACTGTGTCCATAAGGTAGTAGAAGTATTTCCAGGTAGTGTTTCAAGCCAATTTAGCTTGGGATCTTCCTTCCTAATCGGCATAAGGGCATTATTTACATAAAAAATGGTATCATATCGATCGGCATAAATGATATTAAACATAGATAATCCTTGCACATTTAATGCGTTATAAAAATCAGTGAAATTTTTTCCTTTATTCATCTGGTACCATTGATCGAGCGCTCTAATTTCCTGATTGGCACCTAATCTTACAGAAAAAGTACCTTGTTCATTAATTAAAGTTGGACCATATTTGCTGGAAAAAGCCTTTTTGGAAATAGGAAAAGGTACTCCCTTTACACGTAAACTCACTTTTTTAATCTGTAATTTTTCCCATTGACCATCATATTTATAGTAATACTTCTTTTTAGGATGCATTTCAAGCTGAAAAATGTCCATTCTATCGCATAAATTTACAGTATGCGCCCAACCATAATGTTCATTTACACCGTGTAAAATGCATGGCCCCCCGGCGAGCAATCCCCCCAAAGCATTCCAACCTTCCTCACTTTGAACATGCGCCTCATAGAAAGCTTCAGGCCCTTCATTTGGCTGATGAGCATTTATGGCCAGATAAGCGACTCCTTCCGTTGTCCTTTCAGGATGCACCGCAATGCCATTTGATCCCATTTTGTCATAGTCAATGAGCCATTTCACCTGATTATTAAAAATTTGCTGCAACGCCTGGTCACCCCCATTGAATTTAGTCAACGCCAAAACCGATGAAGCAATATATTCTTTAACCGTGATGGGGAAAACCTTTTTAACCAGCACTTCTTCAGGATGCGCTGCGGCGTAATCATTTACACCCTGGACATAACCGGCAATAAGTTTTATAAATTCAGGAGAAAGTGAATTCCATTTTTCCTCTGTCACCTCCCTGCATTGAAACCAATCAAAAGCATAATCTGCTGCCACTGCATTTTTACCAAAAGCACGCCCCATGGCTTTTTTTGCTGGCAATGCAACCATCTGTAAACTAGCAAACTGATCTTCACAATAAGCCCAGGCCAAACCATAAGAAACTTCTGGATCCGTTTTAGCAAAAATATGGGGAATGCCAAAACTATCGCGAACTATGGTTATTTTACCAGGATCTATCTGTCCGTTTACAACATTTAAAAATAAAATTAGCCCAATAACAAAAGGAAACCGCTTCATAAATAAAGATATTTATTACAATATAGGAAAGTTATTATAAGTGTACTGATTTATACCAGCGATTTTAATATTTTAAAATTGCATCATTTACAAATCAACTAATTGTGTATACTAAATGTTTAAAAGTAACTTCTAAAAAAAACACCCTGGAAAAGCCATACTTATGAAACCCAAAAAAGAAAGTACCGTTAGTTTGAAATTTGTTTATAAAACCTTTATTCATCCACGTTTAAATAAACTATTTGTTGGTCTTATTCTAATCATTATCAGTAGATTAGCTAGTCTTATATTACCCGGAGCAAGTAAATATCTCATTGATGATGTTATTCCCAATAAAAATTTACAAGGCTTAGGCTGGTTATTGGCCGCTGTCGTCATTGCATTAATCATACAGTCAGTTACCTCCTATTTTTTGACTCAACTACTCAGCGTTGAAGGACAATATTTAATCTCACAGTTAAGGGTAAAAGTTCAGAAGCACATCATACAACTTCCCGTAAGATACTTCGATAACGTTAAAACAGGAGAACTCGTTTCCCGCATCATGAACGATGTAGAAGGGGTAAGAAATATTGTGGGCACTGGTTTAGCCCAGATGATTGGTGGTGTTATTACTGCCGTCATTTGTTTGTTT
>VFQS010003639.1_pt1 | contig 11672 bp, 9 predicted proteins | sample 3512361 | NCBI WGS metagenome assembly VFQS01 (sample SAMN10412375, study PRJNA504923) | tailings metagenome | isolation source: Relicate 1 Philex TSF3 active mining | place: Philippines | reverse complement strand
AATGAGGCGAGTTCAGGTATTTATCTACCATTTTAGGATAGGCATCTGAAGATGAGTCATTTAAAAAGGATTGTACATCTGAAGGTGACGGCGGTAATCCTGTAAGAAGGAAAGATACCCTGCGAATGAGACTATTTTTTGATGCTTCCTCTACTGGAGTAAGGCCCTGATTTTTCATTTCCCTTTCTATGAAATAATCTATGGGATTTTTATTTTTATCGGATGTATTTTGTTTTTCTGGAGAAATAAAGGCCCAATGAGGTTTCCACGCAGCACCCTGTTGAATCCATTTTTCTAATAATTCTTTTTCCTTTTCAGTCAAAACCAATTTCGAATCAGGCGTGGGCATAATCATATCAGGATCTGTATGATTTATCCTGAAAAGCACCATACTTTTTTCTGTATGTTTCAGGTCAATGGCTCTGTTTCCTGACTTCAGGAGAGCGGTTGCACCTTCATAGGTATCTAATCTTAAATTTGCTTGACGGCTACTGGCATCAGGACCATGACATAAATAACATTTTTGAACTAAAATGGGTCGGATATGATAATTAAAATCTACCGTAGCGGGCATCCTGTTTTCAATACTTCGACATCCCCAATAGAGGAGCAATATACAGAGCGTAAATCCTGATAAATAAGCATAGCGCATAAACATAGCCGCAATAATTTACCTTTAAAATAACACATTTTTATTTATCCATTCTTTTTATTATTATTGTTAAAAAGGAAAATGATAAAAACGGGCATTATTGGAATTGGCAGGATGGGGCGCATTCATCTTGAAAACTTATGTACTCAATTATCAGGTGTAGAAGTACTTGCAGTAATGAATCCGGGTAAGGAAGGCCAGCAATATGCTGAAAAATGGGGCGTTCCAGTAATCACCGATAATGCTGACCTTGTTATTAAAAATCCAGACATTGATGCCGTAATCATTTCCTCTTCTACGGCATTTCACGCCGATTATGCCATTGCTGCGGCAAAGGAGGGAAAAGCTATTTTTTGCGAAAAACCTTTGGATCTTCATCTGGGAAAAGTAAAAGAGGCATTAGACATCATCGAACAACATAAGGTTCCGTTTATGTTAGCATTTAATCAGCGTTTCGACCCTCATTTTAATGAAGTCAAAGAATTTATCAATTCAGGAAAATTAGGAGACCTGAACACTGTCCATATCATAAGCCGAGACCCCGCACCTCCTCCTTTACATTATCTCCAATCTTCCGGTGGTTTGTTTTTAGATATGACCATCCATGATTTTGACATGGCACGTCATCTTATCGGATCAGAAGTGGTGGAAGTATTTGCGAAAGGATCCAGCAGAAATTATCCGGAAATTGGACGCATTGGAGACATAGATACCGGTTATGTATGGTTGACCTTTGAAAATGGGGTGACAGCAATGATAGAGAACTGTCGTGCTACCAATTATGGTTATGATCAGCGATTAGAAGTATTTGGTACCAAAGGAATGATAAAAACAGAGAATCCATTAAAAACAACCAATCAGTATCTGGATGCTCAAGGTGTTCATCTTTCCAGAAATCAGGATTTTTTTATGGATCGGTACACAAGCTCCTACCTGCTGGAGTTAAAAGCATTTTTTCATGCCCTAATGCATCACATTCCTATGCCTGTCACCGGAATGGATGGACTTAAAGCTATGGAAATAGCTATTGCTGCCGAAAAATCCCGATTAGAAAACAGACCAGTCCAGTTAGGAACCCAATGATTGACGAAGTTCGTGAATAGTGCCCTGCAAAGAGCCATTCAATAGCTCCCCTTTCGTATTTCTTACTTTGTAATCAATGGTAATGACATCTACTGGTTCCAGGTTTTCAATATGTAAAATCAACTTTTTACCTTCCACCTGAACCTTTGTAATTTTTAGTGTTTTTTGATTTAACCGATCAGAACCATATTTTTTACTTCTTAAAAGCTGCCAGGTATGCACTTCAAAATTTGATAAATCAATGGCCGATACAGGATCTAAGGCCGTATCAAAATCAAGGGAAATATATTTTTCATGGACATTCATCTTAGTAGGTACAGACAGTGCTTTCCCGGTAAACCGAATTCTGTAAAAGCCGCCACCTTTCATCATCTGATTGGTCCCCCAGGCAGACATACCACAAACATAAAGTTGACCATCCTGACTATTGAATCGTCCGCGCATAACACCCGTCAAGAGTTTGATACCAGGCAGATCAATGACGGCTCCTTGTTCCTGACCATTTACAGACTCGTGTAAAACCAGTTGAATTTTGCCAAAGCCATAAGATAAACTTAACAGACCACCATTGAGGGCACCCCATTTCTCACTTTCTATCCAAACCATTTCCGAAGGGGAACGGTCATAATTCATATCCAACCAAACCAAAGGCTGCTCCATAGCCGCTCTCGACGAATCCTTTGGAGGATTAAATCCCCACATATTTCCATAAAAATTCCCTTGCCCTTTCACCCAATTTATCCTATTCATAGGATTCCAATACCCCTGCTGGTCTGTTACAATAAAGCTGTTGTCAGGATTAATACAAACACCATTCGCCGCTCTGAATCCAGTAGCAATTATATCTGTTTTGGAGCCATCTGCACTTACCTTCAACAAAGTACCATGTTGAGGAATGAGGGCTTCGCGAGCATGTCTGCCACTTTTTGCATAATAAAAATTTCCTTCTTTATCCGTTTGCAAGCCCATGGCAAATTCATGGAAATGATCTGTCACCTGATGATCGTGATTAAAACTTTCGTAAAAATCCGTTTCCATATCCCCGTTGAGATCGCGAAGTAGCACTAATTGATCCCTACAGGTGACATAAATATTTTCCTTTACTATTTTAATCCCTAAAGGTTGAAACAATCCTGAACCTATCCGTTGCCAGGTCAATTCCCCGTCGGCGTGAAGGAGACCTTTGATAAGCCAGACATCCCCGTCGGTAGTACAAGCCACTGCTTGATTTGCATCATTATAAAAATCCAGGCCACTCAATTTCATGCGACAATTCCAGGGATTTTCAAATGGAGGCGTCAATTCATCCACTGCGAAAGCGCCATTTTCCCTTCCTTTAACCACCCAGGTTTTCAATTTTTCGGGAAAATGCGGTTGACCCTTCCCTGTGGTGTATTTTAATAAAGATTCAGGTTCCCTGATATTTATTGCGTCGATTGCTGAGGATTCATTACCAATGAGCAAGGAGATATTTACGGTCTTTTCAGGGGAAATTTTCACATATATCTTTCCATTTTCCTTTTCCAGAGTAGCTCCTTTCCCAATGATTCTCACATTGGCCGGGACGTTTGCCACATACATTTTTAAGATAGATGTGGAGGGAGAAATATGTAAAGTTCTTAAAAAATGGGAAGAATCAACGTAGTCAAATTTCTCCAGAATAGCTGATTTACCAACAGAATAAGAAATAATTACTTGATCTTCATAATGATACAGGCCCTTGTAATTTGCCCAATCCTTTGGCAAAGGACCGAAAGCTCTTCCATCCCTGGCTACAAAACGAGGGTCATCAAATTTTCCTGTTTCCGGATTAGCCCAACCGGGACTGACCGAGGTTTCCACCTGTAATTTCCCAATGGTCCGAGGATAGGTTTCATGTTTATCATTGAGCAAAATGGCATCCCAATCTATAAATCCCTTCCCTGTGTAAGCACCTGCCACTCTCAAAAGGTCATGATCAAAAACCATCCAGGCCTTCCCTTTTGAAACACCACCAGGTCCCTGGTCCAATCGCACGGCAATACCCTTGTATGCAAAATTATTTTTCGAATAATCTTCATCTTTATAAGGAGAAGGTCCCGGAGAGTGAAATCGGGGAATGCCTGTTATTTCGTCCACCAATTCATACGTATTCATCAGAAAATTTCCATAATCCATGTCAGCCCAGGGTTGGTAGGGCTTTGAAACAGGACCTCTTGATTTACCTTTGGGAAGGGAAGCCAGATAATCAGGCGTTACTTTCGGCAGGGTAACGGCTTTATTTTTGGTAACAAATTCACTTTGTATGTAATGAATCACATCATATTTTTCCTGAGGGGAAAGCATTAACTGAGCGGGCATATTGCCGTACCCTTTGGTGATCGTCTGATACATGGCAAACGCATCGCTACCCATTTTAAAAGGATCAGACCAGAATTTCAAAGCGGAGGGAATTGAGCCTTCATTTTCTTCATTCCCATGGCAATTAATACAATTTGCGTTATAAATCCTTTCCCCACGAACCAGTGCTTTAGCATCAAAATCCTGAATAAACCCGGCATGATCCAATTTTTTTTCCACAGCAGAGAGATCTTTTGAGGAAAGTTGGTAGCCCTTTTTCTGTGTAGGTGCACAATTAGAGATGAGCAGGGCCATCAGGGAAAAAAAGATGATTTTTCGCATTTCCAATAATTAAGGCAGGTGATTTTCTGAAATTTATATATCCACTGACCTAAAAATAGTGAAATTAAAGGAAAAAAATACGCTCATTTTATGAGTTGACAAAGTAAAGTATTAATATCGGTATAAACCATTTTCTATGGCAAATTTGATCTTTAGAAACCAATACATAAAAAAACTGCTGGCTTACAAAGACATAGACCTCATAAAAGTGGTTACAGGCTTACGTAGGTCAGGAAAAAGTACGCTACTGGAATTGTATCGTACCGAGTTAAAAAAATTAGGTGTTCAGCCAGGCCAGATGGTTTCCTTAAACTTTGAGGAGTTTGAATTACGTAGATTTCTAAACGATTTAGACGGATTGTATGCACATATTATGGGGAAAATAGATCTGTCAAAACCTTGCTATGTGTTTTTAGACGAAGTGCAAAACGTAAAAGAGTTTGAACGCTTAGTGGATGGTTTATTCGTAAAAAATAATATAGACGTTTATATAACAGGTTCAAACGCCCATTTACTAAGTGGAGAATTGGCAACTTTGTTGAGCGGACGATACATAGAGCTTTCCATTCTTCCGTTTTCATTCAACGAATATCTAACCGCACGAGACATTGATATAGCTAATAAATATCTCAATTACGAACTACTTTTTTTTGATTTTGTAAATGAAACTTCGCTGCCAAAAGGTACAGCATTGCGGGAACTTGGCTATGACAAAATTGTCGAATACCTGGAAGCCATATACAACACCATAGTTGAAAAAGACATAACACAACGGCATCAAATAAATGACAAACGTGCTTTTGAAAATATTATAAAATTTGTAGCCTCAAACATTGGTAGCTCGCTCTCTCCAGGTAATATTGCCACAACTTTAAATAAAGATGGACAAATAATCCATAACACTACGGTGGAAAAATACCTGGAGTACCTGGTCACAAGTTTTGTTTTTTATAAAGTAAATCGTTTTGATTTGAAGGGTAGAAAACAACTGGCTACTCAAGAAAAATACTATTTGGTTGATGTAGGGTTACTCAACGTTTTAGTCGGCAAAGAACGGACAACCGAAAGAGGACATATTTTAGAAAACATCGTTTTCTTAGAACTATTACGACGAGGAAATAAAATATGGACAGGCTCAGCCAGGAACAGTGAAGTTGATTTTGTATGTAAAACCCCTACAGGCGATATGGAATACTACCGGGTTGCGTGGCAGATGACCGATGGATTTACTCAAGACCGAAACGGTATTCGACATTTGAACGTGTTCCATTGGCTTCTTGACAATAAAGAGAGCCAAGGATAATCAAATCCTCTCCATCGTGTCACTAAATACTATAATATCCTTACTTATAAATGACCCCGTCTTTCATCACAAATTTTACCTCGCGAATCTGGGAAATATTTTCCAGTGGATTTCCCTTTACGACCACCAGATCAGCTAAAAATCCTTCTTTAATATGTCCCAGTTTATCTTGCCAGTTCATAGCCCTTGCATTTACTGAAGTAGCTGCCTTTAAAATATCAAGATTAGGCATACCATATTCAGCCATTAATTCCATTTCCATGACATTGTCCCCGTGTGGAAAAACGCCTACATCGCCACCCATGCCAATGGTAACACCCGAGGCCAGGGCTGCTTTGAAACTTAATTTCTTGCGCACCACATTTTCCGGATCGGGATCAATGCCTTTTTTCCAGCCCCTGTATTGGGTTATTTTATCAACAGCTGCAATGGTAGGCATAAAAATGACCTGATGCTCCTTCATCAACTTTCCAATCTCTTCATCGAGAAAATCACCGTGTTCAATCGTTACCGCCCCGGCCAAAACGGATCTACGGATGGCTTCTTTCGATTTTGCATGACAAACCATGACGCGTCCACTGCTCGTTGTAACCTCATTGATCAGTTTTAGCTCATCGAGCGTAAAAGTTGGCCTGTCTTCACCCATGAGTCCCCAGCGATAATCGGCATATATTTTAATAAAATCAGCTCCTTGCCAAATCTGATCACGCACCACCCGAACTAATTCATTTCCGTCGGCGGGTTCAGCACCCAACATTATTTTTTGGTCATTATCATATCCTTTTGGGCCGTAAGAACCTGTCGAGACAATGGCTCTTCCTGCAACCAACATGCGGGGACCCTCGATAATCTTGTCGAGAATTGCTTTTTTGAGGGAAACATCGGCGTAACCTGCACCCTCTGTACCAAGGTCCCGAACGGAGGTAAAGCCAGCCATGAGTGTATTTTTTGCATGTACCGACGCCCTGATAGTTCTCAATGCATCGGTTTCTTTTAGCACCTGGGTATCCCAATCGGTAATATTATACGGATATAAAAACAGGTGCGCATGACCTTCAATCAACCCCGGCAAAAGGGTTGCATTCTTAAAATCGAGCACTTTTGCACCTGAGGGAATAGGGCTTGATTTTTCTACAATGGCCATTATTTTATTACCCTTCACAAGAACAGCCTTTCCTGTCCACATTTTTTCCCCATCAAAAAGACGATCGGCGGTGAGATAAAAAACATCTTGTGCCAATGATCTATTTGGGCTGAAGCAGCTTGCATATAAAATCAAACAAAAAGCGAATTTGAACAGATTTTTCATTTTAAATTGGGTATGCGATGTGAGAAAAGGATTTCCATTCTAAAATTAATTAATTTTGTCAAATTAATTAGCATTACCTGATGATTCAATTCTGGCTTCTTAGTTGGTTCACTCTTTTTTCTTTTGCTTCTGACGATCCAAAAGAAATACTCCAACCCTTTCTGGATAAATTAGGTCAACCTGAAGAACAAGTTCGCATTGCCTGGTTTGGAGATTCTGGTATTGAAGCCGATCTGATTACACAAACTATTAGGGATAGTTTACAAAAATGGCATGGAGGAAAAGGCGTTGGTTATATGCCTGTTCTCTCCAGAGCGCCTGGATACAGAAAAACCATAACGCATAAATTTTCGACCAACTGGCTTTGGGAATCACTCGAGCCAGCGGCTGCCTACAAACGAAATCCAGGCATTTCCGGACATGGTTTTTACAGTTATAGGTACGCTACCAGTAAACAAGAGGCACCCTGGGCCTTATTTCGGGCAAATAACACCTCACCACGCATTGATTCCTTCCCTCAGGTACGCCTTTTTTATGGCAAAAACAGATATGGCAGCCTAAACGCTAAGGTGAATTTTTCAACAGATAGTATTTCAGGAGAGGTAGGTTTGCGCGATACCTTCCTCGTTAATGATCTTTTATTGTATGAAAATCCAACCAAACAAATCAGGATAAGCGCACAGATTCCACCAGAAATTCCCCTGTATGGCCTGAGTATGGAAAGCAAGGAGGGTGTATTACTCGATAATTTTAGTTTACGAGGGTTAGATGGACCCCGACTGACCAAAATTCCAGTGAGTATGCTGGCAGGGTTTCAGGAAAAGCTGAAATACGATTTAATCGTTTTTCAATTTGGACTGAATGTTTTAGGACCCACTCAAACGGATTACCGATATTTTGAGATTAAAATATTAAAATTAATACAGCATTTTCAACAAGCATTCCCCGGTGTACCCATCCTTATTATTGGGCCACCGGATAAATGTAACGGACCAGCCGGCGGGAAATATTCGAATCCGGGACTACCCTATCTGACTGCCAGTATGCAGAAAGCGGCAAAACAAGGAAATGCTGCTTTTTTTAGTCTGGCAGAGGCTATGGGCGGACCTGGAAGCATGAAACGATGGGTTGAAAAAGAAAGACCCGCTTTGGCAGCTGCTGATTATACCCATTTTACCTTTGCCGGTGCAGAAAAAGCCGCCCATCTTATCCTGCCCTTATTTCAAAAATAAGGGCAGGGAATTTCCCTTAAGATAAATTCTGTTGTGAGCGTTTTTTCATTTCTACCAGCATTTCCTTTTGCAGTTTAATAATCTCATCAATTCTTAACATCCAGGCTCCAAATAATCTAATAATTAAGATAATTGCAATCAATAAAATAATTCCAATAAGTACTTCCATAATAAGTGTATTTTTAAATTTATACAAAGATATGTACTCATTTTGCCAATTAAGGTCAGTCGTTTTATTTTTTACCCATTTTGAAAAATTATATAATGGAAACGGACCATCAAACCCCTAAGATTGACAGTTATCTGTCTTACTCTCTCATTTTTGCTATCATTGAATCGATAAAATCATTTACATTTAATTCCTTTAATTCAGCATATATTTTTTTATCCTGATTAGCTTTTTCGGCTAATTCATATTTCATCTGTTGATATTTTAATCTTGCCCAATCCTTATTTCTCAAAAAATTTCGTGATAAAATATGCCTTTCCAATGCTTTGCTATCCACGGGACAAACATACAGATGATGTTTAATTTTGTCTAAAATTTGATTAGTCCATCCAGTATTTCTTTTAAAAACATCTCGATTTTCTATTCCCTGATTTCCATTATGGTAATATCCCATGGTCAAAAGGCCTGCTTTTATTTTTTCAAAATCACCTTGATGGTAATAAATGATATCAATGTCAATGATAGGTTTCGAATCTAAATCTGGCACGGAAGTACTTCCAATATGTTCCATGGTAAGATTTAAACCATGAAGTCCCTTTTCAATTTCACATTTAATGGATCTATAATCATTAATCCATTGTGGTGTATATTTTTCAATAAGCATATTCGTTCATTTCGTCCATTCATTTGACAAAATAATCAAAAAGCTGATCTAAGATCCTTGAATTACAATCTATCATATAATTGACCTGGTATTCCTTTTAAAATTATAGCTATTAATTTCCATCTTTTCGTGATATAAACCATTTTCTTTCTCTGTTTTATCGCGTTAAAAATTTGTCGTGTTGCCTTTTCAACAGAGGCAACCCAAAATTGTCCTTCGCCTTTTGCCATATCAGTGTCTACAAATCCTGGTCTGACATCTGTCACAAAAATTTGACCATCAAGTTTCGATGCTTTTTGTCTTAAACCTTCTAAATAATTTATTTGATATGCTTTAGTAGCGTTATAAGCAGGAGCGATTCCACTTCCGCGAAGACCACCTACTGACGTTATAACAACCAAATGACCTGACTTCTGACGCTCAAAGAAATTGAAAGCCCAATTTGAAATACAGGTAAATCCAGTTACATTAGTATCTATGGTACGTTTTTCAATGTCAAAGTCTAGGTTTTCATTTAAGTCCCCTGTTCCCGAGCTAATAATCAACAGGTCAAGTCCACCGAGTTCATTTTTTAATGCTTCCAAATGCTCACTAATTACTTCTGTGTTAGTCACATCAAAAGTTTTTGTAATGAAAGAGTTTGGTTTTTGTGCTTTCAAAGCTTCAAGCAATTCTGTTCGTCGGCCAGTAATTCCAATGTTGTAATCATTTTCAGATAGAAGTTTTGCCAGTCCTTTACCTATGCCGGAAGTCGCACCAATAACTATTGCGTTTTTCATTTCAATTTCTTTTTTTCCATCCTATGCTTCGCTTGGAGCCCTATTCATTGACATTTCGTCCCTTCATTACTCCGTCCGCACCTTTACCTCTTGAAATAAAAACGGGTTATCACTCAGCCTCAATGGCATTCCGCTCGCAGTGCTTACATTGCGGAGAATAACTTCTTTGGTTCTTACGAAGGGAAAGGTTTCCTGGTAAGAAGCATCTTTCATAGCTGGATTGAAATTTGAAAAAATGGCGGGACCTTTGTAAGATTCCGGATGATTGGCATCGTTGATTTGCAGATTTTCAATCGTTATCCGTTCCGGCATATAACAGGTGTAACCGAAATCATGCTGACTGGAATTAGACCCTCCAATCAGGCTTGAATTCGCGGGCTTTCCACCGGAAGGCACAAAAACGCAATTACGGATTAAAACATCTCCCTGCCAGGTACTGCCATAGTCAGAGCGCAAATTTATCAAAGCATAGCCATTGATGGTCGAATTCTCCACGGTCAGCAAACCGCTGCCAATGGCATTTATCCCCATGTGCCCGAGGGTAGAGTTGCGAATGGTAGCGTTTGCCACGCCCATGTGGGCATCAAAACGCGAAAAGACGCAGGAGTCATATAATAGATTTTTACTGAAGTTAGACCCCATAATTCCCCAATAAGTTTTGTCATTGATATCATTGGTCTGCCTGCACTGAACGAACGACACATTGATGGCACGATTTACAGAAATATCGTAAGTGCCCATAGATACGGGTTTTTCTGCCGCGCCAATGGTTATATATGTTTTATGTCCTGTGAGTACGGTGTTCCGTACTGTTACATAAGCACAATCGCCAATATTAATGAAGCCGCCATAAGGCGCGCCATGTTCTCCTTCACCGGTGACGCGATGTTCAAGCCTCTGTACCAGCACATGGGAGCGCCTGATAGCTATATTCCTGCTATAATAATTGTACTTTGATTCCTCTTTGTTGGCTATGGTCCTAAAACGCCCACCAGAAATAGTTAGCGTATTTTCATCCATCGGAATAGCTGTGATATCCGTAATCTGGTCGAAGTCCCAGACAATTGGGGCATTCATATCCACGTTACCGTTTTTATCGACAACAAAAATATCCGTTTGTGACGAACCATTATTTTGATTGAGCCCAAAACGTATAAAGCGTTTTACCTTTGCATTGGTCACCGTGATGAGGCAGGCTCCAGGCAAAGAATGATCGATTTTCTGCTGATTTCTCTTCAGGGAAGAAATTTTTTCCAGTTTAAACGGTTTCAAATCGGAATTGACCATAAAAACTGATGCATTACGATTTTGCACCTTGGTATCATCGATGATAAAAGTTGCCTTCCCGAATTCTGTATTGGTTCGAATGAATGCGGTTCGTTCTTTTCCACTAATATAATAAACGGCATCATCGTTGGCTTTCACTGACAAACCGTACTGATTTGCAAAGGCATGCGTCGCAGCAATATTATCTATATCATCAGTTTTTCCATCTCCCCTGGCACCGAAATCGCTGTAACGAACCCATCCCCTTTTTTTAAATGTAAGCAAATTTTTTGGAGAAACATTAACCTGTAATTCCCCCTTTTCACCGGTGTTCACGATCGTTTTCCTTTTTTCAGCGCTTATTAAAACATTATCAACGAGGATATTAGTCTGCCCCCATCCCATTGTCATGAAGATGGTCAGCAAGAAAACTATTAGCGCATATTTCATCTGAGCCTATTTTAATTAGAAATCGGTTCTTAAAACTACTTAAATTTCTTTTAACTCCTGCCAATTATTTAAGCTCAAGATTTTTAATCAAATTTCCAATGGTA
>VFQS010003636.1_pt1 | contig 11680 bp, 15 predicted proteins | sample 3512361 | NCBI WGS metagenome assembly VFQS01 (sample SAMN10412375, study PRJNA504923) | tailings metagenome | isolation source: Relicate 1 Philex TSF3 active mining | place: Philippines | reverse complement strand
ATAGGGTTTGTATTAAATGTGTCGCCCTCTGCGTCCCTTTCTATTTGGTAGCCATTGCCTGCAAGTTTCAACTCGGTGCCACCTGATGCAGAGCCGCTCGGACCGTCCCAAATTTCGACGCGGTGTAGTTTACCCGTCACTGAATAAAATGAACCGTAGTATTTCCTAGCCACGTCGTGAGTCTTTGTTATATCGTTCCAAAACAATCGCCAAATCTCGACCGCTGATGTGGGTCGATGCGACAAAACCTGCGCCCGAATCGTTTGGTTTGATTAATTTCTGCAGCTTGTCGAGCGGTGCGATAACTTCGGGGTTGGTGCTCGCTCCTGGATATTCACCCATTAAACCGAGCGTGGGACCTGATACGATACCACCGTCGGCGAATGCGGTCGGCTGCGGACCCTTGGCCAGCATGTTATTGATGGCGGTCGAACCGGCCACCAAGGCAACCCCTGCCGCGATGGCAGCGACCGGATGCGCAATCAATAACTCCTTGAACGCCTTGGATGCCGTCGCCGTGGCAATTAACGCCTGACCGAATGATTTCATAAAGGCAGCAACCGCCCCGAGCAATTTTTGACCAAACGATTGAAACGAATCAATCTGACCCGTCAACAGATCACCCACCAACGCACCAAACGCCTCCAATCCTTGCGCGGTTAATTGATTGAACGCCGAATTGATGGCCTCTGCGCTTTTGGTGAATCGCTGTTGGTATTCCTCCTGACGTTCCGCTGCTCTCATGGCCGCGTAATCAATTTGAGCATACGCGTGCTCGATTGGTTTTGGATCGGGCAAAACGGGCGCAGCAATCGCGACGGGTTTAATACCCTGCGTCGCCACCGATGCCGATTTCACGATTTCGTTGGCCTTGGCTTTGTTGGCTGTTCTCTCCAATTCGGCCTGCTTGGCAGCCTCGTTCGCTTGAAAGTTTTTTAAATCCTCCGCGCGTTTGGTTGCAATAAATTCGTTCTTTTCGATTTCCAGGTTGTTAACCTTTCCCTGATATTCACTATTGATCGAATACCGCAAATCGTTTTCGAGCTGTGCGTATTTCGCCGACAGGGCCGCAATTTTCTCCGCATTTCCCGTCGCCAAATATAGCTCCTCTCTGCGCTGAACCGCGAGCGCATCCAACGCCTCCTGCCCGTATTTTTTATATAGGGCCTTTTGGCGGTCCAAACTTTCCTGCTTTATTTTCAGTATATACGCCTCGCTTTTGCCCTGCGCCTTGGCTTGGCTTATTGCGAGCTCCGTGCGTCGTTCCTCTTCTTTTATCTGACGTTGTCCGAGCGTAATCGAACGCTCTTGAATCCCCTGGAACTGTTCCAACCGTTGTTTCGCCTTGTCAATTTCGTTGCCCATGTTTTTAAACAACGTGACCACCAACCCGATAGCAACCAAAACGGCCCCGGCTCCCGTAGCAATCAACGCGACCGAATAGGCCCGTGCCGCCAACGTCGCCTGACCCATGACATACGTCTGGACCTTAACGGCGGCCGTCTGCAAACCAACCATGACGGCGGATTCGGCCTGCAACGTATTCTGTACCGCCTGCAATCCGTTAACCAACGCCATCACGCCCTGCAGTTTAACCATGGTTTTCTGCAGGTCCTCGTTCTGAATACCCAAGGCGGCCGCAGCACCCTCGACCGCTCCGAATGCGCCTGCAATGCCCTGAATACCTCCGAGCACCGCGTCCAGTCGGCGCGTGTCCGATGCAAAATAACTCACCTCGGCACGTGCGTCGCCTATGCTGTCTTTAATTTTACCCGCCTCCTTGATCATCTCGTTGGCGGTGCTGGCGAATTCAGGACCCAAGGCGCGGACCTCCATGGCCAACGTCGTGAGCTGCTGAACGGTTCGCCCCGTCAATTTACCCGATGCCAATTTATCGAACGTGGCCTGAATATTTGAGACGCTCTTTCCTGCCTCGTCGCTCAGTGCCTTTCCGCTTTTTTGAACCGAAAGGACCGCAGCGTCAAACCCTTTTTTCAGGTTCTCGATGTCCGCCCCGATAACAATATTTAAGCTCTGCGATTTCGCCATTATCTATTAAAATTAATTATATAATCTTGCGACACGTGATAAACGCCCGCAAACCCCGCGTTATCCTCCGACATTTCAACCTCACCGTCATATTCAATCACTTGAACCGTAACCCCGTTGAATGTTCCGGGCGTTTGGACCTCCATGGCTGTACGAACCAACTCGGCAACACTGTACGCCGATTGATAGGTCGTTCCGTACGAATCAATTTGAACGCGTGCAAAATCCGACTTGCTGTGACCGCTTTTGCTCGGGTTTGGTACGTTGCTAATTACGTGCAGCGTAATGGCCGGGAATGCCGTTTCCTGCGGCATCCTCAACGGGTTTATCCTCGTGCCAACAACCGCAGTCAACGCCGCGTTATTTGATAGGATATTGTAGGCGGCAATTATTGCTTTCATGCTTCAGCGGGCGGTGTTAGTTTGGCAAAAATATCCGCATATTTTCGTACGGTTGCAACAATTTCCTCCGTCGATTTCTGTTCCCATGGCAACGTCAATAATTTACGCGGGTCAATTGGTTTTTTCAGGTGCGGAGCCATCGATGTGGCAACGGCCCAACGCGTCATCTCCCATTGGTTTCTGTATTCCTGAATTTGAGCCCGTCGCATGCCATCCAATTTCAACCTCCAAAATCGTGGCGTGCATTTCCAAAACTCGCGCTCCGACATGCCCAATTCGCCGTAACTGATCCGCTCAATGGTCCGCCAAGTTAGTGGAGCGGTGTCGCCCTTGGCGGTTACTTTCCCTCGGGTTCGTCGGTGCTAAAAAAGTCAGTAACCGCCGCAGTAAATCCATCAAGTGCCGGCGTCAACTCTGTAAATCTTTTAACCGACGCACCCAATTTCTCTACGCTTGTAAAAGGCGTTTTTTCTCCCTGGCTTTCGTACCCCTCAATAATGCCATAAAAGGCACAGGCTAAGGCAAAATCCATGGACTTAGCTAAATCTTTTTGAATGCTTAAATCGGCAAAAGTTTCCATACCTACCAACTCCATAACGTTGCGCAGGCTATTCATGTTAAATAAAAGGGGGTGATGAACACCCCCGATTTCGATGTGGTTCATACCACGAAGATACGCGTTTTGCGATTAAATTGTTCCAACCGTCAAGGCGCCGGTGCCCTGGATGGATGCGGTGAACGTTGCCACGTCATTCTGTGGAGCGGTCAGGTTCAATTCGCTGAAATAAGCCGAGCCGCTCAACTTGATGTCGCCAGACAAGTTTGACGTCATCACGATAGTCACGGACGTTCCTGCGAGTAGATCGGTTAAAATTTCTTTCCAACTGATCAACGCGCCCACGCTCGCATCTTCCTCAAACATACCCTCAACAGACATGGTATAACCATACTCGCCTGCGATGTACTCCTTCGCGCCTGCGCTGTCTTTGTTGGTTGTTTCGATCATGTCCTTGGTGATCGTGAAATCGTTTGATGTCGCATTTGCGATTTTCACCGGGCTGCCCGCAACTTCTTTGTAAATTGCAATCAGCGTTCCATTGGTAATTCCTGTGCTTGCCATGATTATTTTATTTTTATATTATTTTTTTTAGCCAAGTCGACGATAATTTTCAAAACGCCGTTATTTATTCTTTCTGCTGCGCCTTGTTTGTTTGAATCAAACGCGCGTCGCATGAATCCGTATGGACGAATCTCCCCGGTATATTTCCCTTTCTTGGTGAAACGTGGAGCCGTTCCAAATTCCAAAATATGGGCGATGTACCCGTGTTCTGAATCCCAATCAATACCGGCGAGCGTGCCCGTGTGCCCTTTTTCGGTTCGTGTGTTAATTACCCGCACCGCGTTTTTGGCATCGCCGCTCTGCTCTGGCATGTACGAGCGGGCAACCATCACAATATTTTGCGATTCTTTGATGGTCAAAGATTCGATTTTTTTACTATCAACGTCTTTCCCCATTGATTTCAGGGCCCTCAAAACGTCCGCCATTCCTTCAATTTTAACGCTCATTGGGTCAGTTCTGTTTGAATACGCTGATACATGTCGCGACTTATGTTCGCGATGTTTATGATGTTAAAATATTGGCCGTCCCACAAAATGCGGTCTTTTACGTTGATTCCTGAATCAAATCGAACGGTAAAAACGACCGATTGTTTGTGCTCTCTGCGGTCCGCATCAACCGATTCGGCTCCGCTCTCTGCCTCCTGGACACGAGCCCAAGCCGTCGAGTATGTGGACCACGATTGCAGTTTCTCCCCGGTATTTGAATCCGTGGTCGTACTGTATTTCTCCACGCTGACAAGTTGGTCCATCAATCCCGCGTTCATCTTAGTCGAATTTTACTATACGATATTTGTCCAACAAGTATTCGTGGTTGTAGTCCATTTTATTCTGTGTCGCGCCGACCACGATCGCCTGACGGTTATCGTAATACTGCCCAATCAATAGCAACGCAGCGTGTTTAATCGATGCGGGAAATTTTGCCGAATCGTTTACACCGGTCGCACTCGCGAGCTCGAACCCTTCCGTCAATTCAACAATCATTCGAACGTCGTCGTCCGTCAAATTCGACGGAACCGATTCGAAATAAATCGACCGTCCAAACTGCCCGAATTTTACGGGCGCGTCAATCCAATCCGTTGCCGTTTGGACCGTGTTGTTTTGGTCGACAAACTTAATCGCTTCGATTGATAAAACGCGGGTGTACAATCGGAGCATATTGCCCTCAATCATTCCAAACGGGTTCAACGTGTCCACCGATACCATGGGTCCGGTGAACCCGTCAAACGCGTATTTCATCGTCGCCTTGCGGATTGAATAACCAACGTACTGTTCACACGCGTCCAGCGCCATGGAAATCAGCCCAGTGATATACGAATCGTCCGCAGACGACGTAACGCGCAGGTGCTGTTTGGCCTCCGACAAACTGATGTAGTCAGTGTCGGCATGGGTTCGTGATATGAGTTCGCGTGCGATGTACATGGGTTATTCTTCTACCGTGGCTTCGGGGGTTTCGTCAGGAACTTCTTCTACCGTGGTTTCGGCGACGGGCTCAACATATTCGCCGTGGCCATTGCTTACGATTTCAGCCGCCAATAAAGCGTCGATTTCAGCAACATCCCCCGCAAAATACCCAAGTCCATAAGGTCCAACCGGAGCAACGGTAAATCTTACCGCCACACCGTTCGAGCTTTCCAGCTCTTTCAATTTTGGTTTTTTAGCCATATTGGCGGGCGGATAGGTCGCTAAACCACACCGCCCTATCGATTATGCTGTCAACAAATCGACGATTGCACCGAAGGCGGCGGGCTGTTCAACCGCGATACCTACGTGCTGATTCACTACGACACGGGTTTTGTTTCCGATTGCCTGCGACAATGGGTCAACAACCAACTCAACGCCACCAAACTGACCTACAACCAAGTTTTTCCAGTCACCGTATATCATTGCTGAACATACGCCGCTGCTGGTTCCTTTGGTAAGGTTTGAAGGCACGTTGGTTGTGCTAAACACGGGTTTTCCGTCGATTTGGTCGGCCAAACCATTGAAATACGCCATGTATGACATGATCATCGCACCGCTGCCGCTGCTGATTTCGGTCTGTTTCAATTTGGCCACCAATTTGGGGTTGATCAAAAACTTACCGTCCATACCGGCGTTGGCGTTCTCAACTGCAGCAACCAATTCCAATACCTTAGCCAATGAAGGCACGGCACCGTTGGTTCCCATTGCTACGCTGTTGATTCCAGACGTACCCAACAAACCCAATGGCTGGTTAGATGATCCTGAACCGTTGATGGCTGCGGCCTCGATGGCAACCGCCAAGGCTTTGATAAACGAATCGATGATTTTCGCGTCAATCGATTGGTTGTTTTGCAACAACAACTGCTTACTGATATCGCTGTAACCCGCTATACGCTTGGGGCGCAATTCGCGGGCGGCGGTTACTGGGTCGCCTGATGCAGCGTCGGCAGTTTCAGCGGCCCAAGCTACTGATACGCCTGATGAGAATCCGGTCAAATCCACGTTAGCAGACAATCCGGTTAATTTGGTTGCACCCAACTGATCCAAAACGGTCTTAGCATACAACGCGTCAAAAAATCCAACTTTCTCCAATGGGATGAAGTTCCCACCGGCAGTCGCTGAACCTGCTGACATCGTACGGCTTTCGCGGGCTTTGATGTCCAACACTTTGTTCGACAAATAGATTCCGCTTGGGGTGATACCCAATGAACGGGCCTCTTTGGCTGACTCTTCAACCAATTCTTTCTCCAAACCGCTCAAACGATTTTCGCCAACCTCGTGGATCAATTTCGAGAAACTGAACTGACGAACCTCTTTCTCTTCTTGATCAACAACGGGTGCACCGGCAACGCGCGCAACTTCTTCCATTTTCTCGGCGCGACGGATTTCAACGTTCAACGCGTCAATTTTTTCGGTTGTACCGTCAAATTCGGTACCTTCTTCGGTGGTCATCTGACGCTTTTCAGCGGTCAAACGGCCTTGCAGGGCGGTCAACGTTGCAACCAACGCGGCGCGCTCTTCACGGAGCTGTTTTAGGGTTTTCATATTTTTTAGTAGTTTTTGTAACGGGCAAGGGCAACACGGACAATATCCGCGTCGCCGTGGTTCTCTTCGGGTGCGGGAATAAACGCCGCACGTTCATCGTTCAACGAGCGCGCCTCGGTGCTGGTCCCTTCGCTGTATGCGGGGAAGGTAACTGGTGACACGTCGTATAATTTCGCAATCTTGGTGATTTTACGCAGGTACATCGGGCCATATTTCTCTGAATCAGACCACGTCACCTCCTTGGCAACGAATTGAAACGAGCTCTCTGAAATATCGCCACGCTTTACGGCAACCCCAACGTCCTGATGCGTTGGCGATTGGTAATCCATGGTATTTTCGTATTCAAGGTGTCCGTCAGTGTTCACGAACACGTTCAACGTGCCTGATTTCTGACGGCCCAAAATCAATTCGTCCTCGTGGTTAAACAAACACCGCACGTCGCTGACGGTCAACGCCTCATCGAATGCACCGGGTGCAATCATTTCCTCGTACCAACCCATGTCGGTAACGGTGTTAACTACGGCAGCAATCCCGCCGATTTTTTCGGGTAGCCCTTCGGCGTTCAACGCTCTAACCTCGACGGGCGATGCGTGTCTGCGTGTTTCTCTATTCATGACTGTGTGTCGTTATTATTTCCGCTTATGTTGTTATTTTTCATCGCCTGCGCCTGCAACGCCTCAATTTTCGCCGTCATGTATTCGTCGAGCTTATCGGCGGTTAACAAATCGGCCGTCACGAGCATCTGGTCGCCCGTTTCAAATCTTTCCAGGTCCTCCATGTAACGCGCCTCATTCCGACGGAGCCAACCGCCACGAATACCCGCGTTATAATACTCGGCGCGCGATTTCGCACTGGCTCGCATCAACGAATTAAACACGAATTTGAATTCGTGCGTGTCCTTATCGACCTCCCGCAATAATTTACGGTTCAATTCCTGCTCGATACGTTCGGCCTCGGGCTGCAACGTCTGCGCAAAAAACTGCTGCATCTCCAATTCAACGTCGGATCCGCTATTCCCTGCGTTCAACATAGACAACGGAAGGCCAAAAATTCGGCTGATTTCCTCCACGCTGAATTTACGCTGTTCGATATACATGGCCTCCTGCGGGCTCAAACTCATGCGCTCCATCTTAACCCCCTCGGGCAATACGGTGGAACGACGCTGACCGTTCACAACGTCGTCAAGCGACTGACGTAGGGCGGTCGCATCTGAAATCTTTCGGTCCGACGTTAACAAAAATTTCAAAACGCCGTTTTTATACACATCGGCCGACGATGCCATGGCCGCCAAATCAATACCAAGCGATTCGGCATGCAGGGCGATTGGTGATTTCCCAATAATCGGGTCGTCTGTACATAACCCCTTAAAATGCAAAATTTCGTCGGACGAATACGTGCCTTTCCACACTGGGTCCTCCACTTGGTAAAATAACAACCCTTTCGAAAAATAAGGACGCACATAACTCGTGGCAATCGGGTGCAATTCCGTTGCTGTGTACAGTGAATTCCGTTTGATCAGTGAGTAACTGTTCCCGCGTGCCTTCAACTGACACATAACGTAAACCCAAAAATCAAATCCGGTTTGGTACGCGTTCGGGTTTTTCAATAAACGGGTTAAATCTCCGTTGATTCGCTGTTTCCCTTCGGGCGTTTCTCGGTATAGGTTCAGCCCCATCGTGGCGATACCGTTGGCAATAACCTCGATTGAACGGTGAACGCTGGCGATGGAATACGCCGTGTTGCTCGTAACCGTCTGACCTGAACGGGTGTAACGGCCCAACAAGGAATAAAACGAACCGATCACGTCGCCAACGTATGGCAACGAGCCGAATTGCTGCTCTCTTTTCTCTCGTTTAAATAGTGTGGGCCACTGCATCGGGGCGAATTTAACGACCCCCAAAAAAACGAATGCAACAAATCACGCGCGGCTCACTCCCGATTAATTTTCGACCATTTCGACAACGCGGACCGAAACACCCCGTAATTTTTATACTTACGGCGACCAAACACGAACACGTGACGCTCCTCGATTGCATCGTACGCGTGCTCGTAACTTCCGCCCACTGCGGACGACTTCGGGAGCTGGATATAATACTCCCGCATGAATTCGTCGGTGTAGGTCAAATTTGCATCTTTTATCATGGCTGTAATTTTATAGCGGAACGAACCACAGTTCATCGTCCTCGCGTTGCTTGGCTTTATTCTCCATGGCGGCCCCGATGGCCATGATCGACGACACCGCGCCGTCAATCTTATCCCCTGATTTCTTTTTATCGGGTTTCACGTTATCGTTCTCGTCCTTTTTCATCATCACGTTCCCGACCATCCAACGCAATACGGGGTGGCCTTCATGTTTCAATCGGCGGTTCAACACCAATCGCTCGAGCTCTTTGGATGGCGCGGACATGGATAAAATTCCTTGGCTAAAACTGAACATCTCGAACCCGTCCTCCGTCAACTCAATCACGAGCTGCGACGCGTTGTGTCGGTCATATGCGAACTCGAGGATATTAAACCGCTCCCGTAATTTCAATATGTGCGCTCGGATGGCTCGGTAATCGGTCACGTTCCCGTCGGTTAACATCAGGTTTCCGTCACTTACCCACTGCCGATAGGACTGCCCGACCTGATCGCGTCGTTTCGCGATGGCATCCTCCGGGAGCCAGCAATAAAACAAAATCGCGTCCTTTTCGGGGAAATACAACGACAACGCACAAAAATCTCGCGACGATGCCAAATCCAATCCCGCGTAACAATCCAATCCAATCAGATCCCGTTCGGTTATCCCCGTGCAGGCCATCCAATCGCGGTCGGTTATCCAGGTTACGGCCGTATCGGTCCACACGTTCAATAGTTTGGTTTTAAACTCAACCTCTTTATCGGCCGATTCTTTGGCCTCGATGATTCGGTCGTTCAGGTATTTCGGTGCGACCGACACGCCTAAATTCGGGTTCGCCTTGGGCCACACTTTTGGGTCGGTCCATTCGTCCGTTTCGTCGAGCGTATAAATTACGCTGAACAACGACGGATCGTCAACGATTCCCTTCAATACGTTGGTGCAGTGCGTTCGGTGTTTATAGCATGGCGATTCTTTGTTAAACCCCGCCGTGGTGATCGTAAACAAAAACGGCTGCGACCTCGCCCCCATTGAGTTCATGATCACGTTATACATCTCGTCACTTTTATGCGCGTGGTATTCGTCAATCGTCGCCATATGGGTGTTCAATCCGTCGTTGGTCGTCGGTCCCCATTCAATTGGTCGAAATACTGAATTTTCGTAGATGATCCGGTGTGAATTAACCGAATCGTGTATCTTCACTTCGCCCTTCAAAATATCCGAGGCCCGTGCCATCGCTGCGGCCTCGTCGAACACAATCAGGGCCTGCGCCATTTTGGTCGCCACGCTGAATACTTGGGCACCGTTCTCACCATCCGCCACCAATCCGTACAGCATAATCGCGGCCGCAAACGTCGATTTCCCGTTTTTACGCGGGACCTCAACATAGGCACGTCCGAACCTGCGCCGTCCGTTTACCTCAAACCCGAAAATATTGTACACGATAAATTTCTGCCATGGCTCCAATCGGAGCGACCGACCCGCAAATTCACCACGCCACTGCTGCAGCTCCTCGATGAATTCAACGGCGTGTTCGGCCCAGTCTTGGCGGAATCGGTAAACCTGCAAATCAGCGAGGTACCTCCGACACGACTGATGGACGAATTCGCACGCGTCAATTTTCCCCGATAGGACTGCCTCGGCGTAAAGCGTGGCTGCGTTCATGGTGTGATCGTTCTAATTCGGCTCGTTGTTGGTTTCTGAATGGCGGCTCCAGGCGTTCATCGTTTCGATGAACGTGCCACACGTTATGTTCGCCGCGGACGGTGAATATTGGGCCAATATCGCCCTGCTCCAGGCGTTCGTCGATTTTCTTTTTCATGATTATGCGGTTTTGGATTTCTTGAATTTAGACAGTTTGGATTCGGTTGGTGCTGGTGTGTTCGATATTTTCGCCCGCGCTGACGGTGTGATTCCAAATAACAAACCGATTTCTTTGGCTTGTTTTAGACTGCGTTCACGGATGGCAAAATACGGGTTAATCACGTCGCAGTGTAAACCCTTGATCACGTCGCCCTGCTCGGTTAATTTTCTCGATGCGTTTTTGTACGTGGCCATCGCCTCGCTATACGCAGCAATCATTTCGACATCGACAGCCACCAACATGTTGATGGATTTTAATTCCCTGCAAACGGTTTCAAAAATTTCGACCGCCTCGAATCGAATGTGGTCGGGCGCGTCTGGCGTTTCGGTGTTGAGCGCGAACGTCATTTCGTTTTCAATCAAAAAACGCTTGTCGCGATTTCCGTTGATTTCTTTGATGGCTGTGGGTGTTTTCGGTCTGCCTCGCATTTCACAAAGATATATAAAAAATTAGTTCGCTAAATTTCACTCGTGTGAGAAAGCGAGTGACACAGCGGTTAATCGTGCCCCCTTATTCGTCCGATATACCCGCCCCGGGGGTCAAACCGCGCTCCTTTGCCGACTTAACCGCGTGACATGCGTTGCAAAGCGATTGATAATTCGATTCGTCCCAGAATCCACCACCCAATCGAACGGGACGAATGTGGTCGACCATCTGCGCGGCTGTTACTTGATCAGCCTGCAAACAAATCCGACAAAGCGGTTCGTTCATGAGTTGAATCATTCGCGCCTTCCTCCATCGCGTGGTATGGTATCGGGTTTCCTCGCCCGTTCTGTTTTGTTTGCATGGTTTCGATTTGGGTCCGTTTATTCGGGGCATATAGCAAAGATATGGGTTGTCAACGTTGTCAACGGCGTGTCAACGGTATGTGTTGACACCTTAGACCGCGCCAGTATTGGGATGTCAACGGTGTCAACGAAATAAAAAAAAATAATACTCTACGAGATATATATATATATATATATATAATATGTGTCATATATGTACGTTTTTTACTGACTTGGTTGTGGGAGAGTGAAAAACGTTGACAACGTTGACAACTCTTGGTGGTGTTGGTTTTATCGTAAAAATACGAACGTTGACAACGTTGACAAAATCGGCCCGCAAAAACGACTTATAAACATT
>VFQS010003635.1_pt1 | contig 11682 bp, 13 predicted proteins | sample 3512361 | NCBI WGS metagenome assembly VFQS01 (sample SAMN10412375, study PRJNA504923) | tailings metagenome | isolation source: Relicate 1 Philex TSF3 active mining | place: Philippines | reverse complement strand
TCCTCAATGTCTTCGCTCTCTCCCCCAGACATGATTGCCAGAGGCTGAAACGATGATAACCGAGGGGCAACAGGAGCGCTCTTTTTCTGGATGCATTCAAGATAAACATTATCCACGCGTTGATGGTTATCCATGCCATACGGGATCGCCGTGTCACCCGTTAACAAGACGTTGGGAAATTCTCCCTGATTGGTCGGGTGTGCCGCATACCTCAACAGGTCGGAAAATGTCAGGGTGAAATAACCATCCCGTTCCTCCGTATAGAATTCGAATTCGCGAAGATGGTTATCCTTGTGTGGCAGGATACGATAATACTCTGCCGTGCGAACCCTGCGGCGGAGAATGTCGCGTGGCTGCTGCCCTGCCTCCAAGGAAAAGGCCCTGGAGTGGATGACAGAGAGCCCCCTGTAACTGGACAAGTCAGGGCCCTGTTTCAGGCGCTTGACACCGTCCGCCCCCTGGGTGATGTAATTCGTCTTCTCTGGGGTCATTGTCAGCTGAAACGTGAGCTTAGAGTTACAAAGAAGGAAATCTGGCATGGGCCCGCCCCTGGAGACGACAGCACATATGGTCAGCATCATCTTCTCTTCTCAGCCCAAAGTGAAAAAAAGGGGAATTCGCTCACCAGGTTTTGAGGATAGCCTTTGCCTCTTCGATGAGGATGTCGAGCGCGTTGACGTTTTTCTGCATCATGCCAAAAAGGTCACAGAATTCACGGCAGATCTGCCCAGAGGTCTTCTCGATAGTGAAGTACTTTTCCCGCATAGTCTTCTGGTAAGAAGGGGCAAGGACAAGAGCCATATGCACGTCAAAATCATTGGAATACTGTATACTCCCAATGAGCTGGTTCAGTTGGTTCTTGAAATTCTCCCTACCTTTAGGGGACATCATAAAGTTGTGCTCCAGGACAATGGCCATACCATGGCGAACCATGTAGCCCTCGAACGAGCGCTTGGACTGGGTGAGATGCCGAGCAGCGGACTCGTACGGGACGCGCGACGCCATGCCCTCGTCGAACTGCCAGACGTTCCACGTGAATTTGCCGTCGGGATCCTCCTTGTACAGGTACGGGAGGATCCTGGTGGTGAACGGAGAGTTAGTGGCATCGGTGATGAGACCATCGATGCGGTCTGTGAGCCACGGGTTGGGCCCCTTGAGGACGTCTGGCAGATGCCAACGCCCGTGGCGCTTGAAGCGCTGGAGATCAGTCTTGATATCTCGAGCTGAAGGCCCAAAGATATTTTCATAGTCTTGGATGGTGGGCTCGCTCGAGGCTGCCGTGTATGTATTACCCCCTGTCATACCTGGATTCACCTCAGGGAGGTAACTCGGCGCATGACCCACTGCGTTGGATCTGTCACTCTGAGTGCTCCCCAGCATATTCTACCCATGCTAGGGAGGACCAGTTTATATACACGCGTCAAGCTAACATTCGATCAACACACGCGCGTCGAGCGCTCAACACAACAGGCGTGGGTTGGCACACGTTTATTCGTCACCGTCCAGTCCCATCCCGTTGCCGGTGTCATGGAGGGCGTGAATCTCCTCTGCTGCAGACTGAACGTCGTGGATGAAGTCAACCGTATCTTGTACTGCAGGGGGCTGCTGTGCGACCGCCTCGCCGTCTTCTCCCACAACTGCTTCGGGTGGGATAGGAACAGCCACGCTTTCATCAGTCTCGCGCGACGGCGGAGTAGTCAAAGGAGCGCTGAGGATAGCGACTGGAAGTGCAAAGACAAGGACAAAATGTGTCAGAAGGCGGAGATTGGCGCTCACCATGTCTCACACACACCAGTGCATGCCACCGCTTAAATAATCGGGCGGGCTTGGTAAACAATCACGCAGGGGCCTGAAGCTCGTACTTGATCTGGATCCGTGCAGTGTAAGCATACGGGGTGGTCAGAAACGCTTCTACCTCGTCCTTGCTCAGCATCGGCTTACCCCCTGCCACGTCAATATCCCCGTTCATTTCGTCCCAATGCTCGGAGTTGAGGCGCTTCACCTGCACCTGGAAGAGACTGAGATCATTGGAGGTTACCTTGTTAAGGACGTTGGCCCTCAACGTGGAGCAGCACGCCGCCAAAACCTGTCTGGTCACCTTGAAGTACTGCCCATCAATCTTGGGCTGGTCGTCAATCTGACACCCAATCAGTCCCGAATTGTGTCTCAGGAGGGAGATCACCGGGTGGTCTTGGTGCACAAACACCCAGGGGTTGTTCTCGACGTTTAGGACACCCTCAGTCTCGAGGTTGGCGGCCGTCCACTTGGCGTAGTGTTTCCTCCACTGTACACCCTCCTCATAGCCGAGGTCACACTGGTAGATAGTCTGCGCTGCATTGCTCACACCCTTAGGGAGGACGGTGTATGCGTAGCGCTCGCCCAAATCCGTGAGCTCATGCATGGGCACACAGTTAATATGCACACCCAAGCCTACCGGGAATGTGGAGCGATCCTGGAGAACCTTTACCTCGTGGATGATGGCTGTACGCAGTTGGTTTTGGGCCACCTGCGCGTCTACCTCGTTACCCATGCCAAACACACTGACGCTGCGCCCGTCCAACAGCTTCCAAGTGCCCGAAGAGGGACCTGCCATCTCCAATGCGGCAAGGCTACCCATGATGTTAACGTATAGCGTGCGTGTCAAGACAGTACCCTGTGGCACCGCGCTCGAGCCTGCTCCTGCCGGGGATAGGGGCATGGAGGAGGACGACGGATCACCACTGTTCCACATGCCTGCGGAGGAAGGATCGAAAGCAGCCTGGGTTCCAATGGCTCGAAGAGGTGCACTCATGACAAAATCGAGAGAGCTCTCGGTGCAACAGCAGCACCCGCTACTTAAATACAGTGTTCAGTGCAAGCGCTTGTGAGGAAACGTCATGGATTCCGATCTCCCCATGTTCATGGTAACGGGGGTCGAGCAGGGGGTAGTGGCTCTTTTAGGGACCAAAAGCAGCGAGAAGCTGCGCACGCTGTTCTCCCACGAGGACTTGCTGCTAGGGATCGCAGCGCTCATTGTATTGACGTGGTCGATCCCCAAGAGCGCGCCTGTGGCTGGTCGTGTCTCGTCTCTAATGCATCAGGTTCTGGTGACCATTGGACTCGACACCCTGCTGAGTGCTGTGAGCTTGCCACAGGACCAATTTACCACGTGTTTCAATCTCCTGGCTGTCTTCTTCGCAGGGGCAGCCGTGCACCAAGAGGATCCCTGCATGGCAACACAGTATGTCCTGGTCTCCAGGCTAACAGATGTCATTCAGGGGTTCCAAGGAGAGGCGCTTGCAGTGGCATGGACAGTCTCTGTGATCCCTGAAACACTCGGAGTCACAGGCAGCCTTCTATCATTGGCTCAGCTGACGACCGTGGAGACATTCATGGGCAGAGTGAGAGCAACCCTCCCTAAGGAAACACTGCTTCCTGCCGCGCTCCTGCTCCTCTACCTCACAGCCCCATTCGTCGCCCAATTTTCCCTACTGAAAAGGATGTACAGATTCGCTGTGTTTGCAGTGACCAATGACCAGCAGATACACGCCATCCCTCTCTGGTTGGTCGTAGTCGGGTGCTGGGTGGCCTGGTTGGCTGACCCAAGGCCCACAAGCGCTGCCAGGACATTCGCTGCCAATACAGCTGCAAACGTCGGGGTAGTAGCAGTGCTGGACTCGGCCCGCTTTGCACTGGACAATGACCCTGTTGTAGCGCTGCTCAGCATCCTGATCGCCTTCCAAATACTCGAGTCGCCCGTCTGCCCTCCCCCCGATCCTACAAAAAAAAGCGCGAAAGCTGCCGATCTCACCCATTCGTGATCATGGGACTGGGCCTGCTACAATCCATGTTCCCAGTGTCGTGGGATCCCACGATAGCTGGGAAGAAACGGAAGGCAAAAACATTTCTAGAGGAGACCGATGAAAAGACCATGTCCACGATACTCCCCCTCGTCGAGTTCCACTCCGATCTTCAGCAAACAATCCTGCGCAAGCTCAACCAAAGCTCCCCTGCGCTCCCGACTCTCACAGAGCTACCTCTGGATCACATACTGGCGCGCGTTCCATACAAGACCATGCTGGAAAATCTCTTCGGGAACCTGGACCAGACTGTCCCCGATGTCCCCATCCTGACCAAGGCGTACGAGGAATCCTTCATGCGCCAACCGCTCACAGGGGAGCGCGCCTGTGCCATGGGGGAGCTCTGCGAATGCACAATGATTGATCGCTCAGCACCTTTCGTCGGAGTCGAGCTCCGTCTCCCAGGCGACGATGACCAACCACAGATGTGCGTGCTGTGTTCGCGCGCAACGACCCAGAAATGCTTCTACGACATGTGCTACCTGAACAGGCAAACCAAGGGACTCATCCAGCGGTACGGGGTCATCTTTGGCCAGCCGGGGGAGTACGCGGCAGAATGCACACTGGTGGCACCTCCAGCGCTTGGACTCACATCCATGCCAGTCCCATCCATGTCACATCAGAGGAACCGCTACTCTGTTGTATCCCACGGAGGGGTCAAGAGCCTACAGCAACACAGGGTATCCTTTGAGGATTTTCAAAACCCCTCAAGCATGGGGCCAGTCTGAGCGCACAGAGCGCAATGATCGTCGTCCACAGACTGCTTGGCCCAGGGGCTATACAATACGTCCCAGCCGCCCTGCTTGAGGGGGGAAAACACACGGAGGACATGGACCATATCGCGTCCACAGCCTACATTGATACATCGGCAGAGCTGGACATGCAAGTGGCTGCACTGCACCATCTGGCACGCGTGGGGAAAATAGCCGCAGACACCGCTGAACGACAGATCAACACCTACTTGCTCGTTCCCCGCGCGGTTGTGACAACAGGCGTGCCAATCGCATGGCTCCGCATGTCAATAGCAGATGCGCCGCACTTCAGCTCGATGCCTGACCTGGGGAACGTCATACATCGGGTGTTGATACGAGAGCCATCTGTGAACGTGGTGGCGCACATAGTGGAGCTGTGTATCCCTCGTTTCAGGCATCCACCACGACCTCTTCAGTTTACAGATTCACAGCATGTTTTGCTCATGCTAGTCATGGGTTTGTTACTGGGACTGTACGCAGGGCCTGTCAAGAAACCCTGCTTTCAAATAAGGGCATGCATTTTTGCCAGACTCAGGGCGGTCATGACATCCAGCCCTGAAGAACAGACTCGTTTCTGTTCCAGTATTGGAGACCTCATCCTTTTTGCTTGCATGGAGTACATGGCCAGGGTACTTCCCACGTACATGCCAGTGCAGTACCGGGCTATCACGGAAGGGGATTCTGCCGCCGCTGCATTCTATCGACGCATCCCCCCCCTGGCCGACGAGATCAGGCAATGGATCGACAAAGATATCTGCCCATCCTGGGGTGAGATCAGGTTAGAGTGCGAAAGCAGGATGGAGCGCGTGGTCCGACTCAAGCGCGGAGGGCTCACCACCCAGACATCTGCGCCAGTGGTTGGCCCATCACCCCAATTGTCCCATGACGTTGCAAACACTCTTCCGCGAAGCGTCCTCATGGCGTGCTGGAACACTCCCACGATGGGCGCACGTCCCACGGCAGGGGAGTATATGCTACTCGGAATGGACCTAGATGTCCCAGGGCATTTGGTTCAATGGATTCAACAAGAGGTGCAAATCTTTCCCTTGCCAAGAAATTTATGCAAGATGCAAATGGATGCTATACGGCGGAGAGGTATGTCCCAGTGCCGTGCAAGCTACATGCAAACGCATTGGCCCATATGTGCCAAGTGCATTTTCAACGGCAAGTCGAACCAGTCGTCCCCTCCAAAGCGGCTCCAAATGCGTCTCGACACGCTGACACGCACTTTGGTATGCGCTACTTGTCTCAGCCCGGAGGTGATTCACGTGAATCTGTTAGGAAGGGCCATGGTGTATCGCAGAACCACGTTCTACGTGTGTCCCGCATGCGTCTCGATCCAGCCGTACAAGAACCCTATCCAGCAACCGTGGGGGGGGAGCAGCACAGCAACTTGCAGCCACACCGACGCCAGGGAAGGCCTGAATGTAGGAGGGAAGATCAAGAGAACATGCTATGTCTGTGGGGAAAATGCACACACAAACCCGCTGAGGCGAGTCGACCAATTGACGGGGATAATGCAAGAGTTTCATTACTGTCAACGTCATGCTCCACGCCCCGAGGCTGCCAAACGATGTGTCAACGCCAGACAGTTGGCAATCCTTGAACAGAAGGGGCATCGAATAAAGCGCTGATATGTATTAAAGATGCCAATCCTCCCTGTGTTGAAATGGTCATTTGCACCACTGCATCCGCCCGGCTGCCAATCAACCCTCCTTGGATAGGCATAGCTTTCCGACACGCATCTCCTCATGTCACCCGCGACAAATTCATCTCGGTTCTTACCAAAGGCCCGTTCGTCCATACTGAGGTATTACTTGCCGACGGCAAGGGGGGGGTAAGGGCGTATTCTGCATGTGAAGGTTCTAGTGGATTCGCCCCTTCCAGTAGCTTCAATGGCAGCAAACAGAACCAATGGACTGTGGTTCGATATCCCTTCAAATCCAACGAGGCATTCAGGAAGGCATACGCGTTTCTTTTGCAGATCATATCAATGTCGATCCCATACAATAGTGCGGATCTATGGCAGTGCTTTATTCAAGCAGCCCTCCCGTTCGAGAAGGACCTTGACTGTAACTCCCCCCACAAATGGAAATCGTCAGGGGTGTTCTGCTCCCAAGTGGCGCTCCTTATATTACGCAAATTGCAGCAGGACGGGCTAATTTCAATGGCCAACCCAGGCCATGACCAGGGGTTGTTGGGAATGTTAGAGCACACCAATAGCAGAGGGTGTTCCCCCAACCAGCTATTCAAGATGCTTGTAAACGGGTAACGACCCTTGAAAAAAAAGAGAGATCAAGGTGTACGGAGGGGAGGTTGCGAGCACTGTGAAGGCAAAAAGTATATGGCATCAAACCAAGACGCAGTGGCCATGAGCTCAGAGCTGCCGCCCCCACAGGAGCCTGTACGGAGAGACAAAAAACATAGGGTCCATCCACGCCCAGGGGCTCTTACCAAACGCCCTCCGCCTCGTCCATACAAGAGACTGCCACAGGCGGTCCTGAGCGAACGGATCAAGAAACTGACTGGGCGCATGGAACGCGCCAAAACTCAGGTGCTTTACGTGTGTCATAAATAGGGGGGTGGGGTGATAGGCTGACCCATCCCTTTCTGGCTGACAGCACGACTCAGCTAGGCGTCTACTCACAAAATATTCCCACGAAGAGGAGTACCGACTGAAGGACGAACTACAACAGAAGGCCGCTGAAGAAGATGGGGTTCCACAGCCTGCATCCCCCAAGGAGTCCGCGGTGGCCTCACAGTGAAGAGCGTCGCGGTATTTACGCGCCTCCTATCCAGCACAGACGAAGCGTATTACAAAATTACGCGTGTTCTTTCGACGCCTGGCCCGCAGAGCGCTGGCATATGCAACGACTATGTTCTCGTTGAGGAGACGCCGGAGCTCTACTCCTCACCATACACCGCAAACTTCATGGAACAAGAGCTGACAAGGCCTAGCAAACAGTGGATACACAATATCATTGCTGGTACACAGGAGGAGGACCAAGTTATCCTGTGTAATTCTGATTACATTCTTCTCCCTGACACTGAGCGAGTCAATCGATACTGGCGCTCCCCCGTTTCTCTATACACACCCTCCTCTACACGCACGGGCAAGAGACACTTGTCACCGCGGGAACACAAAGGGCACAGAACGACGCTCAATTGGCTGGCCATCGCCAGGGACCCCACTATCAAGACGCTTCGTGACTTGCGTGGTTCCCATGTCCCCATGCTCAAGAAGATGCTCGACTGTTGCATCAGAGAAGTAGAGAAACTCACGGGGATCCCAAGGGATCAAGTCATGGCTTACGTGCACTACCCTCCCAGTGTCTACCAACTCCATGTCCACTTCTCGTTCCCTTATGGCCAGTATTGTCACAGAGATACCTACAGGATCCATAGCCTGCAGAGCATCATCAACAACCTGCAGATCGACGGGGAATACTACGCGAAGGCCACCCTTCAGCTAGCGATGTTTCGTCACTCGCCGCATTTCGCAGCCATCACCTCGCATACAAGCGAGGTTTTGCCCAACGACGACGACGTGGTCAAAAAAAAACGCTAAATATACCACTCTCTCACACTCATTCACCACGCGTTTGCAGTCCCCTATAATGCCTGTACACGTGTATCCGTTCCCGTGTGTGGTATACAGAAAACACAGCCGAGGTCAGGAATTTGTATACAGTCACCAGTGTGCAAATTCTGTATCCAAGCACTACCCTGCATCCCTCTCAGTCCGTGATCTTCAGGACTACCATCACACCCAGTGTAGGGGCGCGGCGCGGGGCTCCCATCCAATGCTCAGGGCCTACTTTATAATATTAGTGTCAGGGGATGTGGCGCAGGGAGTATCTACAGAAAATGTCCGGGCAAATCGTCGTCGATTCCTCTTCGAAGGCTCGCGTTATTCCCGTTCCTTGCCCGACGCACACATGCCAACAGAGATAGATAGAGAGTACATCCCCATGCGATTCTACAGTACTCTGGCTGTCTTCGGGGGAAATCGTCTCTGTCTTTCCTCGGTCGTCGACGTGGAGTGTTCCATGGTTGTCCTCCCCAAAACGATATGCGAGCACCAGCTTCCTCGCCTCGCCGAGTGGATCAGGCGTCCTATTAGCAGATCCATCACCACCAGCGCCTGGCTCACAGACAATTTACAATGCTTCCACGAGCAAACGCTGTCTCCTGCGTGACTTTCATAAGGACGGGAGGGGTCATGGTTTTCTGCAAGGGATAGCCAGCGAAGACATGGCAATGAGAATATTCATAGCATCATGGTAACTGAGATTGAATTGATCATGAGGAATATAGTCTAGATTCCGAGTCCTTTTCAAAAACTCAGACATTTTATCCGTCATTTCAGAATCATCTATCTGCTTTTCGAGATCGGTGAAATCTACCTCTGTATTCCGTGTTTTATATCGTAAGAACACGAGAAAAGTACCTTCGTGTTCTATACTCATCTGTTGCTTGAGACTAAAAGCTCCACTACTGTTCAGGTCGTTAATTAACTTTGACAAGCTATGATAAAAAAGCGCATCCTCGGGGAATACAGACATAGTTCGAACAAACATATTTCCACCCAGTCCACCGGAAACATATTTTTTAAACACGGGTTCCAGATAATTCACCATGGCGTCTCTGTAGACGAAAAATTTCTGATAGTTTTTCAAATTATCACACCCTGCTAAAATCCTAAACTCAGGGTCTTTACCGCCCCAACATGTCTTTTTATAGACTTCAAACACGCTGTCTCTTAGGTCTGCGGGGGATGCGGGAACAACGGCCATTATCAAGAGTAACCCTTGAAGACCGTGGCGTCTCTCGCTTTAATACATATGACCGACTGGCTTGGCCGCTCACGCGTGCCTGGCCACAAATGAGCCTTGATACACTGTCAACAATAGCCTGTCGCATCGAGGCACAACGATCAGGGGCCTGGAGGAAATGCTGTGCGTCACCTTCGTATCGTGCATACAGTATTCGCCCAGTTCATCCCACAGCCCCTGCTCGAATTGGCGTATGGCATCCTTCCCGGATCCTGTCTTCCCTGGCAGCCCGTTGTGCTCCAGCAAGGCCTGAAGCGGGAACGTGACCCCGAGTCCCCATTTGCAAGCCACGAAAGCGTCGTGGAGCTTCAGCCTCCACGCCGCCACACGCCAGAGCGGTGGAGAGAATTGGGTGGCAATGAACGGGATGTCAAACGCCGCCCCGTTGAACGCGCACAGACTAGAGGCTTCGTCCAGGAGCCGCATGAACTCGTCCGGACTGTCCCCCCGCGTGAAGAAGAACACACGCTCCACACCCGCGTCGGGGTCGTACACGGCCGCGCACGTAATGATGTCACGCTTCATGTCCAGACCCGTCGTCTCCAAGTCGAAGGCCAGCATCGGTGGGGTGGAGGCTTGTGTGGCGTCGAAGCTGCCTCGCCGGAAACGCCCTTTTTTTACAGAGACGTGTCGAGGCGCATGGCGCAGGAGCGAAGGTAGAACTCCAGTGCCTGGGCCCTCCTGTCCTCGATCGCCTGCAAGTGCTTGGAGACAGGGGCGTCTACGTCCTGCAGTCCACTGCCGTCACGCACTATGCGCGCGAGCTCCTTGCTGATTGGCTGTCTCTGCCGCGCGTGAGGCATGCTCGCCGTCGACGAGAGGCGCGGGGGGAGGACAGCCCGTGGAGAAAGACACCCTTCCTCTCTCCCCGAAAAAATGCCACCGTCTGTATATTTAAGGGGATGGGATGTTATGACTGCATCTTGTTTTCCAACACAGTACCTAAACTTTGGAAAATGGATAAACCTGGTAAAGCCAGTGGAAGTGGCAGTGGACGCCTGTCAAAGAAGGCAAAGCCGACCCAAATGGCAACACAGGGAGCTGGAGATGCGTGGATAAAATTCGACGATATCTTCCCTTTTCTCAGAGATGGTCAGCTGCTTCTCGTCTTGACTCCAACGGGAGTTATAGTATGCCAGAACCTCGACTTGTCGATGGAGTTGGGTTTTAGGAAAGGCCCAAAAAAGGATGACAGCGTCATGACAATTGATGCCCTATCCATGTTGACGCGCAAAAAACCCCGCCACGGCATTCTTAGGCTTCCTGACTTGCTCGAGGACCTGGAACCGCAAACGATCGACTTATTGTCGAAAAGCACGGAAGGGGAGTGGGGATGCAAAAACACGGCAGACGTCGTAGCAACGAGCCAAGTGACCCAAACAGCGCTCACAGGGCTGCTCATGGCCATTGTCACGCATCCTAATAATGCTTCCAAGGCGGGCTGGGTGACCGAGACATTCCATTTGCTCATGAAAACCCCGCTCGCCCAAATCTTGGAATCTGAAATTGGCCAAATGTTTACTGCGGTCAAGGAAGGGATAAAAAAAGCCATGGGGAATATCAATCAGGACGCGTTCGAAAAACTTCAGGCAAGTCTTCAAAAACACTTCAAACTCTTTCCCGAGGCACGTGATGTATGGGATAGCACATTCGAGATCCGGGAAGTGCATAACACGGTTGCAGGCATGATGGATGACCAGAAACCCATGAAGGAAATTTACACGGCAACCAAGAAGAATCACGAAGAACTGGTTGAAATCATGGAAAAAACATCATCATGGCAAAGGTTCGCGTATTATATCACTAAGAAATTACCATCCATGGTCCCAGCCAGTATGGTGGAACCCCAACAAGACCTCTCCAGCCCTCCCAGTGCCCAGAGATTACTTGGGATCGTTCTCGCTGCGTGCCGAAAGGATCTCGCAACACAATTCAATGAGAGTGTATTGGTGCAAATGCAGATTGAGCCGAGTTTTATCAAGGAGAACGGCACCAAGTGTACGGACACAACGAAAGGGTTGATGACGGAAGTCCATAAGTTCGTTCAGAAAAATATCGTCCGTGGAACATCCCCCAACTCTGATATGTTTCGGGAGAAACACAATAAACTCATTACCGATACCGAGGCAAATCTGCAGCTTGAAGGAGTGGTTCCAGATCAGATGCCAATCAACCTCCCAGAGCTCTTGACGTACGTATACCAACCCTGTGTAAAGCTCATGACCGCCAGTGTGAGTACGTATTTTCACAATGGCA